>LSQX01029158.1_pt1 | contig 12162 bp, 9 predicted proteins | sample 654561 | NCBI WGS metagenome assembly LSQX01 (sample SAMN04489861, study PRJNA283612) | anaerobic digester metagenome | isolation source: 4 biogas reactors fed with cattle manure at either 37C or 55C with and... | place: Denmark: Kongens Lyngby | collected 2014 | reverse complement strand
ATGTCATACTTCTCTTCCGGGCTGGTGTAGCTACCGATTAGAAATCCGCCCCGGGCCTTGACCATAGGAATGACTTCGTACTGAATTGCGAGATTTATGCTGCTGAGTTCCCCGTGGTCTTTCGTATTCTTAAAATCCTCACTCTTACCGAACAAGAAGGAGCCGGCAACGCCCAGCTTATCTGAGATGTTTACTTCCCCGCTGATCCCTGTCAGCCTAGCGGAAGCCTCGCTCTCTGTCTCTTGATAATCCTTAAACACATGATTCGTAAACCACTGATCCACCGACACTTTGCCGCTCTGAGCCAGGGCAAGGGAGCCGAAGCCTAGGACCATACAGACCACCAGCATTCCAACCAAGAGTCTCTTCAATAGATGTCCCTCCCATTTCTAGAGTTACGGTAATAGACCTAATAACTAGCCCTTCGACAGCTACCGGTTAATTCCTCCAGAAGTAGAGGGATTCTTTGGAATTTGGTGGTCTGTACGGTATGTTTCTAATTGTTATGCTCCCGGTGGCGGCACGACTCCGATGGTCAGCAGGATATTACTCCACACCCGCTGTTCACCGGTGGCGATGACAAGTGCCGTATCCGGCCCCCGAGCTGTGTCATAGAACTCGAACCGACCCAAAGGCTGTAGAGTGATCCCATCACCTAGAAGCTCCCGAAACTCGGCGAAAATGGGCGGTTCAGGACCTTCCGGGGGAACCATAACGTGTGCTGCCTCGATTGGTATAGCTGTGACCAGTGCTTTCAAGACGTCGGTAACTGAAGCTATGCCCGGAGTCAGATTTAGGTACACCCGATCGGCAGCGGGATTTGCCCCAGTAGAAAACGGATAGTTGCCGTCGGCGATCAATACCCGGGAACCGTGGCCAGCTTTAGCCAAGCTGCTCAATAGCTCGGGATGGAGCAGAGCACCTTGCAGCATTTGTACCTCCCCCTTGTCTCCTTAGGTCTCTTTATGTCACTCCCTAACTACTTAGGCCTTACCCTTGGGGCCAATCAGCACAACATCAATATCGTTGACGTTGGTGCGGCTTTCGAACTCCAGGGAGTCTCCTAAATCGTCAAAGTAAGCCTCTGCTTCATGTTTGTCAAGATGCCACTTGGCATCGAGCTTAGTGCGGTGCACAGTCCGGCAGTCAGCGATGGCACCTGACTTGCCCTGACCATCTTCGCCATCGGTGTCGGCACCGGCTACAACTATATTCTCCCGATTGGCGATCTCGATGGCTGATGCCAGTACGAACTCCCGGTTAGGTCCGAAGCCGTCCCGCTCCTCCCATCGGAAGGTTACCGTCATCTCACCGCCGATAATCAGCGCTGCCGGCGGAGCAATGGGACGCTGGGTATCCTGGATTTCTTTCGCAATTCCCATGATGCATTTGGCGATGTACTTGGCCTCACCGGTGTTCTGGCTGGTCAAGATCATGGTATTGAACCCGGCTTCCTTAGCGATTTTCTCTGCAGCCAATAAAGCGCCCATGTTGTTGCCGATTAGATAGTTATGGACATTGGGCGGCAGCTCCCGGGGCGGCTCCATCTCTGGATGGGAAAGACCCTTCTCCAGATGCTTCCTAATGGACTCCGGCATTTCTTCCCAAATGCCGTATTGCTTTGCCAGGCGAATTGCATCCTCAAAGGTGGTCCTATCCTTGTAAGTCGGTCCCGATGCAATTACGCTGAGATCATCGCCCACTACATCAGAGAGGATGAGGGATATTACCGTTGCTCCATGCTCTGAGCAGAGCTGACCGAAACGGCCGCCTTTCACCTGTGAAACATGCTTTCTGATGGTGTTGATATCATAAATAGTAGCGCCGCAGTGCATCAAGAGCTCATTCATCCGGAACAGCTCATCAATGGTAATTCCCTCCGGCGGTGCTGAGAACAAGGCCGAACCGCCGCCGGTAATCAAGAAGAATACCAAGGTACGGCTGTTGGGATCCAGTGCCTTGACTTGGTCGAGAATCATTGTACTGTACTTTACGTTATCCTCACGGGGCTCTGGATGATAGGCTTTGTAAACTGGAATGCTTTTTACTTCTACATCTCCGATCTCGTCACCCTTCTTGGTGATCACCAAACCGCCATCGCATTCTACAATCTGCTCCAAGGCTCTGGCCATAGGTGCAGCAGCTTTCCCGATACCAAACATCAGGATCTTGTCATAGTCTTCTAGATTGAAGGTGTCACCGCATACGGTCAACGTCTTGCCGTCAAGCTTGACGCTATCCATTACTGCCTGGGTGGGGTCAGCAGCTTTCACCCCTGCCATGATCATTTCTTTGGCTATTTCCCTGTACCTTTCGTAGACCATACCTGTTTGCCCTTACAAGGGCTCCTCCTCTCTGGTTCTTGTATTAAGATTTCTCACCTGTCAAGGACAACCTTGACAGAGTGGATCTCATACGGTGTAAAGGTCAATTGACCATCATCGATTATCTCATTGAGGGGGCGTTCCATCAAGTCCACAATTGCAATTTCTTTAACCGGCAAATTGGTCGCTATGTTGGCCTTTACCGTACCACCGCCGTACTCGTAGAACCGCAGGATAAGATCATCAGTTTCCTCAGCTTTTTTCACCGTCTCCAGGATAATTCCTTCTTTGACATTTTGGACCAATCCAAAGGTTCTGGGTAACCGACCGGAACCAGCTGTTTCAGCTGGTTTGGCAAACATCGGGTTGTTCAAGCTGTAGGCTTCCTGAACAGTCCTACCCTCATACCAGCTGCCAGTATGGGGATAGAGACTGTAGGTGAAGCGGTGCAGTCCTTGATCGGCATTGGGATCAGGCATGATGCCTGACTTGATCAATGTCAACCTGATCACATTGTCCTTAATATCATGGCCATATTTGCAGTCATTCAACAGGCTGACACCGTAGTCCCGCTGAGAAAGATCGGCCCACTTGTGGCCCACAACCTCAAACCTGGCATAGTCCCAGCTGGTATTCCAATGGGTTGGTCTTTCCACATTGCCGAACTGGATGTCATAGGTGGCCTTATTGGTATACACATTGATTGGGAAAGCCACTTTAAGCAGGACCTGATGTTCATGCCAGTCCACTTCAGTTTCGAAATCTATCCTGGGGATCCGCCCGTAGAGAATGATCTTCTGGTCAATGGTGGAATCCATAAACTGCCACTGAAGCCCCACAACCGCCTTTTCCGGTCCATTCTCCAGAACCCTGGCATCCCGCAGGTCGGTAATCTCCCAAGATTTTTCCTGGTAGAAGACATCTATATCCCAGGCATCCCAATTAGCCGGTTTATCTTCAAAGGCAACTAAGACATTACCCACCGCCCCAGGCGCCAATACCTCCCGCTGGTTGACCTTGTCGTAGATTCGGGATAGACGTCCATGCTCATCGAGGGTGAGCAAGAAGAAATCATTCTCCATGGTACTGGTGGTTACCTTCATGGTGGAACCGAATGCCGAGGATTTTTCTACCTTAAGCACCTTATAGCCTTTGGCAGGCACATTCTCCACCCAGAATACGCCCTTGGCCTCTCCATCCACCTCGGTCCGCTGGATGGGCCGCCGGCTGCCGTCATCATCGATAACCACAGCTCCATCAAGCTCATCCCGCCAAGGCGTCAGGACCAGATCGCTTCTCTCCCAGGAAAGGGGATTAAAGACCACCAGTTCCCCTGCCTCTACGTTCATCTCGGAGATTAACGCATTGACTGCTTCCTCCAAAGCCTTGCCGCCAAGCTGCTTAACTTCAGCGTACTGCTGCTCGCTGTCCTCATACACCGACCCGATAGATGAACCGGGGATAATATCATGGAACTGATTGGTCAGCACCAACTCCCAAGCCCTGTTGATTTCCTCGTGGGGGTAGACAAACCCCGGCACTAAGGCATGGGCTAAGCTGCTGTAAAGTTCAGCATTGGACAAGAGGAACTCAGATTTGCGGTTATTCCTCTTAGTCCTGCCCTGAGAAGTATAGGTCCCCCGATGAAGCTCCAGGTAAAGCTCCCCATGCCAAACCGGCAGCCTGGGGTCATCTGCTACAGCAGCATCGAGCTCCTCGAAGAAATCCCCTGCTTTACCCAATCGGAATTCCGGCATGAAGTTGAGATATCTCATAGCCCTGGCATTTTCCAGCATATCCCTGGTTACACCGCCGCCGCCATCTCCCCATCCGTAGGCAGAGAGCAGGAGATTGTTGATATCCTTCTGCTGATAGTTATCCCATGCACTCTGGACCACATCCGCATCAGTAAAGCCATTGTAGGTGTAGGCCCTATCCTCCGGCCTGTTCTTAGTGGTGATGAAGTGGGTCAGCACCTCAGTGCCGTCGATCCCCCGCCAGCGGAATGTATCATAGGGGAACCGGTTGAATTGGCTCCAGCTGATCTTGATGGTCATGAAATAATCGAGACCGCTCTTCTTGATGATCTGGGGCAAGGCCCAGGAATAGCCGAATACATCCGGCAGCCAAAGGGTGTTGCACTTGACACCGAACTCTTTTTCAAAGAAGCGTGTGCCGAAAAGGAACTGCCTAACCAGGGATTCTCCCGATGTTACATTGCAGTCAGCTTCCACCCACATGCCGCCGTTAACTTCCCATCTGCCGGCTGCCACTTGCTCTTTGATCTGCCGGTAGATGTCGGGATAGTCTTCTTTAATGAACTTATACAGCTGGGCTTGGCTTTGAATGAAGACAAATTCCGGATACTGCTCCATCAGCCGCAGGGCGGTGCTGAAGGTACGGCTGCACTTTTCCCTGGTATGTAGCAGCTGCCACAGCCAAGCCACGTCAATATGGGAATGGCCAACACCTACCACCACCGGCCGCAACTCACTGGCAGGAATGCTGGATAGGTCTTCCCTCAGCCTTTCTAAAGCCTCTGCTACAGATGCGTAGAAAGCCTCCGAGCCCGGCTTGCGGTAATCGACGGCGAGAAGTGCCCGGTCGATGAACTGAGCAACCTTAATAAACACCGGATCCTTTTCATCCAGGGTAAGGGCTGCCCGGAAAGCATTGCGGAGCAGATAATAAAATTCCTCCGCTGCCGGCTTGATCTTAACCAGCTTAGCCTGGGTGAAAGCCCCTTCCTTATAGTTCATACCGGTAAAGGCTTTAACTGCCAGTTCTAGCTCTTTACCACCCTGCACATATTCTGAAGGGAGCACCGCTTCCTGATGCCGGGTATCCAATCCCTGTAAAGGCTCGCCGTTAACATACAGGAGAGCTTCAGAGGAAGTAGCTTCCCACTCCCCTTCACGGCCGAAGAACAAGTATACGGCTACCTTGTCTCCCTCCCACTCCGGGGGAATGGCGCACTTTGCAAAAAACCACCGCCACTCATTGGGACCTCCCCACCTGTCACCCAATTCAAAAGGCTTCAGCTCATCTGGACTGAAGGCGGGAATGGACCGGTGATCCCAAGCTGCGTTAGCTACCTGCCAACCGGTTATTGGAACACTTGCTTCATAAATATATCTGGAAAACTCGGCCAACCGACTGCGCACTTTTTCTTCCCACAAAAGGCCAGGCACTGTCTCACACCTCCATGCCGAATTATGTAAATCTTTCCTATGCAGGCAAATTACGATTGTTTCTTCGCTAATATAGAGCAATTATCCTGTCTGAAGGACTAATGATACTACCAAAGCCCCTGTAATTAGAAACGGACCGTAGGGCACCATATCCTTCCTGCCTTTCAACCGCAGGGCTAGGAGAATAAAGCCGATGATTCCACCTAGAATAACTCCGATGGTGAGGGAAATCAGCATCTCCCGCAGGCCTAGGAAAGCCCCCACCATTGCCTGGAGTTTGACATCACCCATCCCAAGACCGCCCCGGGTGATCACCGCCACTATAAACAGCACTCCTCCGCCTGCCAGGGCACCCAGTACCGCCGACTTGATTTGGCCAAGGCCTGCAGACAGAAGGAGTCCCAAGGCTATGCCGGGCACAGTCAAGATATTGGGCAAGCGGTGATACTTTAGGTCAATAAAAAACAGGGGAACCAAGAGCAGCACAAACACAAAGAGCCGGATCATGTCCAGAACACCTTTGGCCCGGCTAAAGGCCAGGACAAGCAGGAGTCCCGTGGCAAGCTCCACGAGAATGTAGCGCAAAGGCACATGGTCGCCGCAGTAATGGCATCGACCCTCGGCAAACAGCCTGCCCCACAGAGTGATGGTCTCTAACCCCTGCCAAGGATGACCACAGTGGGGGCAGACTGCCTGGGGCCCTATACCCGCTTCTTCCCGCTGCGGCCACCAAGAAATGAAGTTGTTGAGCAGACTGCCCAGCAGGACACCTAAACCAAAAACGCCGAGTTTGAACCAAATCACAGGCCATCCCCTTTGCTTACAGATTTTTCTTGCGGAAGATGATAGTTACTCTTTTTTCCCATTGAGGGGAAATCCTTCCAGGTAGGCAGCAAAAATCGACCCATCTCCTGGAATAGAGCAGGGAAACATATCTTTGAACGGAATGTATATCGCGACCTGAAATCCAAATATTGGAAAAAAGCTGGCTTTCCACACAGAGCAGGAGGATCAAACAATGAACAAGTCGCTTTTTACTGAACGAATTCTTATCAAGGTCGCCCAGGCTATCCGCAGCGGCCAAAAACCCTTCGATAAGCAGCGGCTCATTGATGAGATTACTACCGATTGTTTCGCCGATGAAGAAGAGCGGAAGAATTGGCGTCCCATAGTAGCCGAGAGGATCGAACTGCTCTTGACCGATGAAGGAACCTTTATCTCCCACATACGGAATGCGTGCCGGCATTGTGAAGAAGGAAGGCGGCGCTGCACCCATGTTTGCCCCACCGATGCCATTGTCCATACAGAGGATGGAGTAACAATAGACTGGGATCGCTGCATAGAGTGCGGTCGGTGTGTCGATGGCTGCATTTCCGGTGCCATCGTAGCCCGCTCAGACTTTGCCCAGGTTGCCTCCCTATTGATACACAGCGACGAAGAGCCGGTCTACGCCATCATAGCACCGGCCTTTGTTGGTCAGTTCGGTGATCAGGTTTCGCCTTCAAAGCTTAAGGGAGCACTTCTTCAGCTGGGCTTTAGTGGTGTTTACGAGGTAGCCATGGCTGCAGATATCATCACATCCCGGGAGGCTGAAGAACTGGTTGAAAGATTCCATAGAGGCGACAAGTTTATGATTACATCCTGCTGCTGTCCCGCCTTCATGCGTCTCGTGGAAAAGACAAAACCTGCCCTAGTAGAGCTGATCTCCAACTCGGTCTCACCCATGATTGCCCTGGGCCGCCTGCTCAAGGCCAGGGAGGAATGCAAAGTAGTGTTTATCGGGCCCTGTGTAGCCAAGAAGGCAGAAGCCAGAAGGCCCGAGCTCCAGGATGCAGTCGACTGCGTTTTGACCTTCAAAGAGACCGATACCCTCATTAGGGCCGCTGAGGTGGACATAGCCTCCATAGGGGAGGACGTTCCCATGGAGGATGCATCTCATGATGGGCGGATCTATGCCCGCACTGAAGGTGTCACCACCGCGATTTCCCGGGCAGTGCACCGCATCGATCCCACAATTACCCTCAATGCGGTCCACGGTGACGGCATCAAAGAATGTATGACCCTGCTGAAGCTAGTAGAGCAAGGCAAGCTGGCTGCCAATTTCATGGAGGGAATGGGCTGTGAGGGAGGCTGTGTCGGCGGTCCCGGAACTATCATTCCCAGAGATAAAGGAAGGGAAAATGCCAACAGCTTTGCAGAGACTTCTGCGGCAGTTTCGGCTCTGGATAACCATAAGGCTGAAGAGTGGATGTTGGAATACGGTAACAAAGTAGACCTAACAACCGGCCGGAAAGCCGGGACGAAACCTGTAGAGGCACAGCGTTAACCATCTTACGGCGCCGTGATAAATCAAAAGGTGTCACACGGAAAGTCCCGATGTGACACCTGATGGCGCCCCCGGCAGGAATCGAACCTGCGACCAACAGTTTAGGAAACTGCTGCTCTATCCCCTGAGCTACGGGGGCAAAAATCTACGGTTGTTAGCGACACAAAACACCCGCGTTTGTCGCTGTATGCCCATTGTACCGCAACTGCCCACTTCCGTCAAGATAAGGTTTATCCCGAACATAACCTCCCTATGCTGCCAGATTGATAATATCCATGTAAGTGTAAGCCCTGGAGCAGCATTTTACCACATCTTATCCACAGTCATCCCCCGGTTCTTCACATAGTTATCCACAAGTTATCCACAGAATGTGGATAGATCAAACTTGTGTTTGCGGCGCGCCTTTGTTTCGGTTCTGTTAAACACCCGCAATTTCTCTACATCTTACCGCATATTATGACAGCGGAGGTGTGTAATGTGGATGAAAAGAAGGGCGCAGTTTTCCTCGACCGGGATGGCACTATAATTGAAGAAGTTAACTACCTGCGAGACCCAGCTGATGTTCGCCTGCTCCCCTATGCCGCCTGTGCCCTGCGCATCATGCAGGAGCGATATCCCTTGGTCATCATCACCAATCAGGCCGGGGTCGCTAGGGGCTACTTCGATGAACAGCGCCTCAGGGAAATCCACCGACATCTTGAGCTGCTCCTGGCAAAGGAGAAGATCCACCTAGCGGGAATATACTACTGCCCCCACCACCCGGAGGCAGGGTACTTTCCCTACCGGCGGGAGTGCCAATGCCGCAAACCCAAGCCGGGAATGCTAGAGGCAGCTGCCCGGGACCTTGACATAGATCTCTCTCAGTCTTATACCATCGGCGACAAGCTGTCGGATATCGGCGCCGGCAAGAACGCCGGCACCAAAACGGTCTTAGTCCGTACCGGCTACGGCAAGGAGCAGGAGGGGCAGATTGGTGGTTCCCAGTTTTTCCCGGATTACATCGCCGATGACCTGCTGGCTGCCGCTTGCTGGATCCTTGAACATAGGCACCAGTCGGGGTAATTTCCCGTTAGCAAGTGCCTTCTCCTGGTACGGTCTGGGCTCGGCTTTCTTCTAGCCAATGAGGTTTTCCTAATTTGCCCATCCCGTCACTTACCTATCCCGTATTCACTGCGAAAATCTTCCAGGAACTGATCAACCAGCGGCTGCTGCTCCCCAAGGCCCTGGAGTTTTCTAATGAACTTCCGGACAGGCCAAGTGCTGGTCTTCCCCTCCCGCTTTATATAGTACCTCAGGATGAGATGGATGATCTTATTGGGATAGGCCAGCATGGCATAAAGGACTGTGATTTCCTCCAAATTCAGAGGGGCAATAGATGAGTAGGAATCTAAGATCAGCTGTGCTGACGGAAAACCCCAATTCCGCTTTTTCAGCACATCCCGGAGAAGCTTATAGACGTCGGCAATCCGGATATCCCGCCGTACCAGGTCAAGATCAATCAAACAGCAGCCGTTTTCGGGTGTGATCACGAAATTCCGTTCCGCTGTATCGCCGTGACAAAAAGAACGGGCCTCGCGGGCCGCCTTCACTAAATCATCATATTGGGATGTGGACAAGACACACCACCCATCCTGGGCCCGGTCTAGGATCCAGGGATAGTATTCCACAAAGACCCGATCAAAGTTGTCCAGCAAGGGTTTATGTTCTAGCTGCTCCCGCAGCTCAACCAACTGCCTGAGCCGGGAACTAAAGCGGGTAGGCCATCGATTTAGGCGGCTTCTCAGTTCCGCTCCGGTGGGAGGCGTATAGCCTTCCGAAGCCTGGTGGAATTCAGCCAAGGTCACAGCAGCTTCCGCAATATCTTCATCAGAAGTTCGAAAACTGGGCTTTCGCCCCATCAGCCAATCGGTCAAAATGTAGTTGCGGCCGTTGGAGGCTTGGCAGATCAGTTTGCCCTCCTTAGTCTCATGGGCCGCAGCAATCTTCGCAAACCCTTTCGTCTTTAGATGAGCAAGCACCCCTTCCAACGCCAGGGCTCTATTTAAACGCCGGTCGATTTCCTTAAGACAAAAGCTGCCCTCCTCTGCCTCTACCCTGTAGACATCCTTATAAGGGCTAATGGATAGAGGGGTTATGGACCAATCAGACAATACCGTCCACAGTTCGATTTCAGCTCTGCCCACACAGTTCACCCTTCCCATGATTCCCGCTGTTCTCATCCTATGCTCACCAGCATCGCGGCGTGTCTCGGGGCAAATGGTCGAAAAACCAGAACAAACTCCTATTTCCCTTAACGACCTCTACTCATAGGATTAACTAAAGCTCTTATAACGGCAACTAGTCTATTGGCCACCAATCCTTGCATAGTGGAGGTGGAAAACGTGTCCAACGAGAATCCTCGGTTCGGCAAGCTGACACCCCGGGAAAAGGAAGTTCTGCAGCTGATCGCCAAGGGGCTATCCAACGAAGAAATTGCCAAGACCCTTTTCATCAGCAAGCATACAGTTAAGAACCATATAACCAATATCTACCGGAAGATGGGTTCCCGCAACCGCACCAAAGTCGCTTTGTGGGCCATTCGCTACGGCTTGATCAGTTTGGATTAGTCCAACGAAGCTGCTGTTACCATAGATCCTTGATGCCCAATTCACTTCGAATTGGGTTTTTAATATATATATGAAAAAAGGGGGGCAGCCTGCCCAACCAACCCGGCTGAAGTTCCAGCCGGAGCCATGGGGACCTAAAGGCCGCCTCCCCTAGAAGGGAGGGATGTGGGATGAGCCTTTGCAGTGGGGCTGCCCAGTCTACGGGCTTTGCCTAGCTGCAAAGTCAATATATCTTTATGTGGCTTAGGAGCCTACGGCTATGGGAGGCAGCTCCTATTTTCCCCCTTCTCCCATATCCCTTAAACCTAAGAACAGCTCCCGCAGCTTGTCCCAAGATGGGTCTACTACAAAGAAGCTACCGATACCGCTTCCTGGGCCATCAAGCTGGCAATCCAGCAGCGGCCCTCCCCCAGGATCTCCTCTACGGCTGCCTCGGTCTTGGCCTCTGCATAGAGCCTCAGCACCGGCTCAGTCCCAGATACCCTAAATAGAATCCAGTCCTCACCATCTAGCCTGAGCTTTACCCCGTCCAGAGTCTCAACAGAGGTCACGGCCCTATTTCCCAGCCGGGGAGGCGGTTCAACGGGAAGAGAGGGGAGAAATGCCAGCGACAGGTCCAATCTCCGATAGACCCGTGAGCCAAACTGTTCCAACAACCCATCCAGTATGGACCGCAGCGGCCTTCTCTCTAGAGCAACGAATTCCACCAACAAAAGGCCGGCTAGGATTCCATCCCGATCCATTAGGTGTTGGGGAAACCCGTATCCCCCGCTTTCTTCACCACCCATCAAGACAGGCTCACGGCGGCAGACTCCAGCAATGTGCTTAAAGCCGATGGGCGTTTCCCTCACCGCTAGACCAAACCTTTGGGCTGCAAGGTCAATGATGGAACTGGTGGAGAAGGTCTTGACAACTGCTCCCCGGCATTCCCGGTTTTCAACAAGGTGGGTCAAAAGGAGCAGAAAAACCTGATGGGCATCAATATAATTACCCAAGTGGTCTACTACACCCAAGCGGTCGCCGTCACCATCCAGTGCCAGCCCCAGATCTGCCCCACACTTCCTAACTGCAGCACCCAGGGGCTTTAGGTTGGCGGCAATGGGTTCGGGACTGCTTCCGCCAAAGCCGGGATTTATCTCATTCCTGATCCCAATAACCTTTACGCCGTGGGCCTCCAACAACCCCTCAAGGTATCCGGCACCGGCACCGTGCATGCTGTCTACCACTACTGTCAGCCCACGGCCGGAGAAGTGTTCCTTCTTGACCTCTTTTCTGACCCCATCAAGATAAACCCCGTCGAGATCAAGCCTTTGGATCCTAGGGGGTTTTCTCGGCACAGGGGGTGCTGCCTTCGGCAGGAGCTCTTGAATCCCATTGATCACCCCCTGCTCAGCAGGACCCCCGTCGCCCGTCTTGATCTTGATGCCGTTGTACTCAGGGGGATTGTGGCTGGCGGTAACCATGATGCCTAGGTCCATCTCCAAGCTGGCAGCAGCAAAGGAAAGGGCCGGGGTAACCACTGGTTTATCGGCAAGGTATACTGATATACCGTCTTCCTCTATTACACCGGCGATCTCCTGGGCAAAGCGGCTGGAGAGAAAGCGGGTATCATAGCCTACAACTACCCCTTTTTGTGCATCGAGCCCCGCTAGATAAGAGGCCACCGCCCGGCCCACCCGCCGCACATTGGCAAAGGTAAAATCATCGGCGATGAT
>LSQX01215834.1_pt1 | contig 12163 bp, 11 predicted proteins | sample 654561 | NCBI WGS metagenome assembly LSQX01 (sample SAMN04489861, study PRJNA283612) | anaerobic digester metagenome | isolation source: 4 biogas reactors fed with cattle manure at either 37C or 55C with and... | place: Denmark: Kongens Lyngby | collected 2014 | reverse complement strand
TTCGCCGGGCAGGTCACCCTGGGCACCATCCAGCACGGCAGCGTCTCCGACTGCTGGATCGGCTACTGGGTCCACTCCGCCCACATGGGCCGCGGTGTCGCCACCGCCGCCTGCGCCCTCGGCACCGACCACGCCTTCCGCCGCATCGGCCTCCACCGCGTCACCGCCACCTACCTGCCCGACAACCCCGCCTCCGGACGCGTCCTCCAGGCCAACGGTTTCCGCGAGGAGGGCTACCTCCGCGCCAACCTGCACATCGACGGGCGCTGGCGGGACCACCACTTCGTCGCCCAGAACATCGAGGACCACCGGGGCTCCTGCGTCGAGCGCCTCCGCAGCGTCGGCCGATTGCGCTGATCCGCCTCGGCGTGGCAGGGCGGTGGCGGGTTTCCGCGCCGATACTCTTGACTCGAATCCCTGTATCCCGCTGAGGAAGGTGCGCGACACGTGTCCAGTAGCCTGATCATCGTCCTGATCATCGTGGTGTGGCTGTTCGTGCTCGCCCCGCTGCTCATGCGCGGGCAGAAGCCGATCCGCAAGGCCGGCGAGGCCTTCGACGACACCCGCGTCATCCACCAGGGCGGTTCCGGCGATCTGCCGGCCCGCCGCCGTCCCCGCCTGAGCGCCGCCGACGTGCGCCCCGTGTCCGCGGAGGACGGGGATCTCGAGGACCTCGAGCTCATCGACGTCGACGAGGTCCTCATCGACGACGATTCCCCGCGCCCCTCCCGGTCCTTCCGCGGCCTGTTCACCCGCCCGGAGGAGCCGGCCGAGGTGGAGGCCGAGGTCGTCGACGGTGCCGTCGTCCACGAGCTCGAGGCCGGCGATGTCGTCACCGCCGAGGTTGATACGGCGGACGAGTGGGACGACTGGGACGAGGACGCCACCTACGCCTACGACGACACCTACACCTCCCCGTCCGATCTCATGTACCCGGACTCCGTGGACTCCGTGGTGGAGGTCGTCGAGGATGAGGACCAGGATGAGGCGGACGAGCTGGAGGACCTCGGGGAGAAGGCTCTCGAGCCCGCAGAGCCTGCAGAGCCCGCAGAGTCCGCAGCTGCGGACTCCGCGGACCTGGATGAGGACCTCTCCGAGGAGGAGATCGAGTTCGCCGAGCACCGTGCCGCCCGCGGCGGCTGGGACCCGGTGGCTGACGCCGAGTCCTCTACCACCCGCTACCAGCGTCGCCAGCGCACCCTCATCGGCCTCGCCGCCGCCGTCGTGCTCACCGCTGTCCTGGCCTTCGTCATCGGCGGCTGGGCGTGGGCCGTCGCGGGCCTCGCCGCCGTCGTCACCGTCCTCTACCTCGTCGCCCTGCGCACCCAGGTCCGGGAGGAGCAGGCCCTGCGCAACCATCGCATCCGGCAGCTGCGCCGTGCCCGCCTCGGCGTGCTCAGCGCCGCCGACGAGGAGCTGGCCATCCCGCGTCACCTGCGTCGCCCTGGCGCCGTCATCCTCGAGCGTGACGACGAGTCCCCCGACTTCGACCACCTCCCTGTCGTGGAGTCCCGCTTCGACACGGAGCCGGCACCGGCCCCGACCCGCACGTTCCGTCGTCCGGCGCGTTTCTCCGACGATCGTCGCGCGGGTTAGTTTCCGCTTTCCATTCAGCACGCTGTCCCCGGTGGGGCGGCGTGCTGTCGCTTGTCCGACTCTCCTCACCGCAGTGCCGCGCTGACTCGTGACCGGTAGCGGCAGCCCCGCGCGATGCTGAGGCCATGAACCTCAGACTCCCCGTCATCGGCATCGGTCTCACCCTCCTCGTCTACGGAGCGCACACCGCATACGAGGCCTACACCGACACAGGAAGTGAGCTCCTTGCCCTCATCGGCCTCATCCCGGTGATCCTCGGAATGATCGTGATCTACGTCGGCTGGCGCCTCGGTTCCCCCACACCGACGTCAAACGCACAGCTGGGGGTGGGTAGCGTCGAGAAGGTCACCTGGACGGGACTGTCCGTCAACGACGTCCCGCAGTACCGCCTCACCCTCCGGGTCCGGGGCACCGACCTCCAGGAATTCACCGGTCAACTGTCGCTGTTCATTCGCCCGCACGAGCTCGGCACCTTCGCTCCGGGCACGATCATGCCCGTCGCCTACGAACCGGACAAGCCGCAGCGCCTCATGGAGGTACCGGACGACCGGATGGAGGAGGCACAGCAGATGTACCACCGCCAGCGGGTGCTCATGGGTCTGGCTGATCCGCGGGGCCCGGAGATCCACGCGCGCGGAACGGTGACCACCGGCGTCATCATGTCCGTGACCCCCACCGGGGAGATCCGTCACGGACACACCGGCATCGAGATCGCGGTGCGGTTCCGCGACCTCGGTGGGAACCTCGTGGACCGCAGCAAGGTCACCTTCCTGACACCCTCCATGCTCAGTCGGCTCACGGTCGGCCGCCAGATCGAGGTCTTCCACCTGCCCGAGGACGACACCCAGTTCTCCTTCGCGGTGGACACCATCGACGTGGGTCCCGCAGCGGAGTAACGTATGTCAACAGTTCCACTCCCGGAGCACCCGGGGCTATAGCTCAGTTGGTAGAGCGTCGCGTTCGCAATGCGAAGGTCAGGGGTTCGATTCCCCTTAGCTCCACGTTGTGATGTCGCGGGACATACTTCCGGTATGTCCCGCGACATCGTTCCTTTGAGGGTCTTCCACCGTTGACGGTGGGAGGCCCTGAAATTCTTCGTTGATAGAACTTTGTCGGGTCGATGAGGATTTCGGCGACGGCCGGAAGTATGTCTCGCGACTCCGGCGGAACTGTCACCGGGCAGCATGTCTGGCTACATACCGGAACTATGTCCTCGAATCTGACTCCCTTAGCTCCACAGAGGCGCAGCCCCCGACTCGTGAGCGGTAGACGCAGCCGTGATCCATGATCAGCGCATGTTCCTCAGAAACCTCTTCCTCTCCATCGGAATCGCCCTCATCGCGGGAGGCCTCGGCCTCGCCCTCTTCCTCTACACACAGACCGGGATGCTCGCCCCTGCGTTTGCGGGGTTCATCCCCGCCACCGTGGGTGGAACTTTCCTCCTGGTCGCCCTCAAGCTCAGCAGCATCGGTGACATGGGGCCGTTGCGCGAGATCTTCAGTTTCGGTGCCGATCCGACGCTGCCTCCGAACGCTCAGATCGCGGTCGGCACGGTCGAGGGGCTCGATCGCACGCACCTGACCGTCAATGACATCCCCCAGTACCGCATCAGGCTGCGGGTTCGGGGCGTCGATATGCGGGAGTTCACCGGGGAGTTGAAGATGCTGGTCTCCCCGCACCAGATGGCCGCCGTCGCGCCGGGGACGATACTCCCCGTCGCCTACCTCCCGGAGAATCCGGGGAGACTCTACCGGGTGCCGGCGCAGCGACAGGCGGAGGCGCAGGCCCTGTTCCAGCGTCAGCAGGTGCAGCTGGGGTTGGCGGATCCGCGGGCGGCGGAGGTCAGCGAGCGCGGCGTCCCGGTCACGGGTGTGGTCATGTCGATGATCCCGACCGGGGAGATCCGCCAGGGGTACACGGGTCTGGATGCCACCGTCCGGTTCACCAACTCGTACGGCAATCTGGTGGAGCGTTCGAAGCGGGTGTTCCTCCCGCAGTCGATGCTGGGTCAGCTGGGGGTGGGCCGGCAGGTGGACATGCGCGTGCTGCCGGACGATGACACCCAGTTCATCTTCGAGCTCAACTCGGTGGATGCGGCCTCCTGGTAGCGGGGGCGGCGTCGAGAAGCGGCCAAGCGTCCCGCGAAGCCCCTTTTCCGGCAACGGATCGGGGCTTCGCGGCGTTCTTCTGCCGCGCCGACACTCGTGAACGGCAGCCGGCGGTCTCCCGCATGCTGAGGCCATGGCATTCCGAACTGTGCTCTTCGTGGTGGGCGTCGCAGCCCTCATCATCTCCGTAGCCACCGGCCGGATCGAGCTGGTGCTTGCCGGACTGGTGCAGCTCTTCCTCGGCGCATTCTGGCCGTCCGAGAAGCTTCCCACCGAGGAGGACTTCCGGGAACTTGATGAACTCGACGAACTCGAGAAGCTTCTCGACGCCGCGGAAGAATCCGAGCTCTTGCCGGACGCGTTGCTGGGGGTCGGCGTCGTCGAGAAGCTGGAGCGCACGCAGACGATGATCAACGGCATCCCCCAGTACCGCATGATCCTCCGCGTCCGGGGAGCCGACATGCGGGAGTTCACCGGCAACCTGATCACGCTGATCCGTCCGCACGAGATGGCCGCCGTCGCACCGGGGGCGCTGCTCACGGTCGCCTACGAACCGGAGAACCCGACGATGCTGGCGTTGGTCCCGGAACACCGGCAGGAGGAGGCCCGCGACCAGTTCCACCGCCAGCAGGTGCAGCTGGGGCTGGCGGATCCGCAGGCGATGGAAATCCACGAACGCGGCATGCCGACCACCGGCGTCATCCTGACCACGACCCCGACGGGGGAGATCCGCCACGGCTACACCGGCCTGGAGGTCACGGTCGGGTTCCCTGACTCCCACGGGAACCCGGTGGAGCGCTCCAAGCGGATGTTCCTCCCGCAGTCGATGCTCGGCCAGCTGACGGCGGGGCGGCAGGTGGACCTGTGGGTGCTGCCGGAGGACGACACCCGGTTCATCCTCGGGATGAACGGCACCACGGACTCCTAAGCCTCTCCCCACACTCCCGACGTCCCACGGCGGTGTGATCCGAGGAGGTGTGTGTCCACCATGCCGATGGCCTCCATCAGCGCGAAGCACATCACCGGCCCGACGAATGTGAGGCCGGCCTTCTTCAGGGCCTTCGACAGGGCCTCGGACTCGGGGGAGCGGCTGGGGATGTCCGCCCGCGTCTCCGGTGCGAGGTTCTCGGCCGGCTGGTGCGACCAGATGAGGTCGACGAGGCCGCCGTCCTCGCGCAGCTCGAGGACCGCCCGGGCGTTGCGGATCACGGCCTCGATCTTGCGGCGGTTGCGGATGATCTCCGGATTCTCCAGAAGCTTCTCGACGTCGCCCTCCCCGAACTCCGCCACCCGCTCCGGGTCGAACCCGGCGAAGGCGGCGCGGAATCCCTCCCGTTTCCGGAGGACGAGCTCCCAGGACAGCCCGGCCTGGAAGGCCTCAAGGGACAGGCGCTCGAACAGCCCCTGCTCGTCGCGGACGGGCATGCCCCATTCGGTGTCGTAGTAGTGGCGCAGCAGGTCGGTGGTGGCGGCCCACGCGGGGCGGGCGAGTCCGTCGGAGCCGATGATGAGGTCAGATGCAGTCATGTCTTATTGGACTCCGGAAACGGTTCAGAGGTTCCCGCGGATCCGTTTTTCGTGCGCGAGCAGCCATTCCTTTGCCTCCAGCCCGCCGCGGTAGCCGCCGAGGGAGCCGTCGGAACGCAGCACGCGGTGGCACGGGCGGATGATGGGCACCGGGTTGCTGGCGCAAGCCGAGCCCACGGCGCGCACGGCCCGGGGGTTGTCGCACAGGGCCGCCAGCTGCGCGTAGGAGACCGTCTCGCCGTAGGGGATGTCGCTGAGTGCGGCCTGGGCGCGGCCCCGGAAGCCGGCGTCGGGGAGGTCGAGGGGGACGTCGAAAAGCAGACGGCGACCGGCGAAGTACTCGGTGAGCTGGGTGGCGGCGTCGAGAAGCAGCGGGGTCTCGGGGACCGCCTCGCCGCCGAAGTCGATCACGGTGAGGCCGCGGCTGCTGGCGCGCAGGGACAGCGGGCCGATGGGTGTCTCGAGCAGCATGAGGGTAGTCTATCCGCATGGACAAACCGGCCGTGAGGGATGCTGCGCTGCTGCTTCTGCGTATCGTCCTCGGCACCGTGTTCATCGCGCACGGCTGGGACAAACTGATGTTCACCGGACTCACCGAGACCACCGGACAGTTCTCCGCCTGGGGCGTGCCGCAGCCGCAGCTCTCGGCCTGGCTCGTCATGGCGACCGAACTCCTCGGCGGGGCACTGCTGGTGGTGGGGCTGCTCACCACCTTCGTCGCCGGCCTGCTGGCGCTGCTCATGGTGGCGGCGATCTGGTTCGTGCACCTCGACTCCGGGTTCTTCACCGCCACCGGCGGGCTCGAGTTCCCGGCGGTGCTCGTGGCCGCGCTGGTCATGATCGTGGTGTTCGGATCCGGCCGGGTGAGCCTCGATGGAGTGTTGAGCAAGTGATTGACCACGAGAAGGTGCAGGCGGCACTCTCCGCCCGGATCGACGGCGAACCCTCGCCGCTCTCCGACGACATCGTCGATTCACACCTCGCCGTCTGCGAGGACTGCCAGCGTTTCCACGACGAGGCCCTGACCCTCAGCCGCCGCCTGCGCTTCATCGAACCCGACGACGGCGGCATGACCCCGCCCGCCGACCTGTCCGAGGTCATCATCGCCGGCGTCGAACCGGAGTGGCGCCGCGCCGCCAGCGCCCGCACCGTCGGCCTGGCTGTCTCGCGGGTGCTGCTTTTCATCGCCGGTGTGCTGTGGGTCGTGTGGGGCATTCAGCTGCTCGGCTCCGCCGGCGGCCTCAACCCGGTCATCGACGGTGTCTCCGCGCCGGGGGCCGATCCCGCGACCGCGTCGCTGCTTGTCGACGCCGCCGCAGTCCGCTTCTCCTTCGCGCTGGGCCTGTTCACCGTCGCCTGGAAGCCGCGCCTGGTGTCGTCGCTGCTGGTGGTGCTCGGCGCGCTGTGGACCTTCCTCTTCGGCTTCCTCGTGCGCGACTTCGTCCTCGACACGGTGGAGTCGGGGCAGGTCATGGGGCTGCTTCTCCTGCTGCTGACGCTGCTGTCCCTGGCGTGGGCGTGGCTGTCGCATCACGGGTACGTGTCCGTGCGGGCGCTGCTGCGGGAGCTGGGATCGGGGCCGGTGTAGTGGGTCGTCATTACGATGCTCGTAAATACGACCGGAAAATCCACAACAGACCGCTTATACGGGCAGGTCGACTGAATGGTAGTACGTCGTAATTACGAACGTCGTAAATACGACCCGCCCTACACCCAGCTCGGCAGCCACATCAGCGACTGGTACCAGACCTCCGGGATCATGAATCCGTAGAGGATGGGCAGCCAGTAGAGGAACGACGCCACCACCAGCGACAGGTAGGCGATCACCGCGACGGTACCCCAGCGGATCTCCCCGCCGGCCAGGCGGCGCACCCACATCCACCGCACCGGCGCGCCCCGGCCGTGGAGCTGCCCCAGCGTCAGCGCGAGCATCGTCACGATGAACGGGGCGAGTGCGGTGGCGTAGAAGAAGTACATCTGACGGTCGTAGCCGATGAGCCAGGGGATGAAGCCCGCGGCGAAGGCGACCACGGCGATGAGGAAGCGGCGGTCGCGGCGTACGACGAGGCACCACAGCGCCCACGTCAGCACCGGCACGGTCAGCCACCAGATCGCCGGGGTGCCGAAGAGGTAGATCATGCGGCGGCAGGTGCCCACGGTGCAGTCGATGTCGGTGGAGGAGAAGTAGAGGATCGGGCGCCCGGCGACCAGCCAGGACCACGGCTTGGAGTCCCAGGGGTGGGAGTGCCCGCCGGAGGTGGTCAGGGAGGCGTGGAACTCGAGCACCGACTGGTGGTAGTGCCAGAACCCGGCGGCCCAGTCCGGCAGCAGGTCCCGGGCGAGTCCGTCCTCCATCTGTCCGTCGACGGCGGCGTGGCGGTAGACGGAGGTCTCGGCGGCGAACCAGGCGCGCCAGCTCCAGAAGTAGAGCAGGACGGGGACGATGACGAGGGAGGCGAAAGCGGGGACGGCGTCGCGGAGCAGGGCCCCGAGCAGGGGGCGACGCACCCCGTACCGGTGGCGCAGCGCGGCGTCGACGGCGACGGCCGCCAGTCCGAAGAACGCCATGTAGTACAGCCCGGACCACTTGACGCCGAGCGCCAGGCCGAGGGCCACGCCGGCGGTAAAGCGCCACCAGCGGAAGCCGAGGCGGGGGCCCAGCGGGGAGTCACCGAGACGTCCGTCGAGCCAGGCGGCGTGCAGGCGGGCGCGCATCTGCTCGTGGTCGCAGACCAGCGCGAATGCGGCGAGCACGATGAAGAACACCTGGAAGATGTCGAGCATGCCGAACCGTGATCCGACGAGCAGCACCCCGTCGCACACCGCGATGACGCCGGCGAAGGTGGCCACCTGCCAGGTCCCGGCGAGGCGGCGGACGAGCAGCATGGTCATCACCACCGTCGCCGCGCCGAACAGTGCCACCATGACGCGCCACCCCAGAGGGGTGTAGCCGAAGACCCATTCACCGAGGGCGATGAGCTGTTTGCCCAGCGGCGGGTGGACGACGAGACCGTAGCCGGGGTTCGACTCGATGCCGCCGATGTGGGCGTTCTCCCAGGAGCGCACCATGTCCCACGCCTGGGGGACGTAGTGCTTCTCGTCGAACACCGGGGTGCCGGAGGAGACGGCGCTGGTCAGGCCGACGAAGCGCGTGAACAGGGCGAGGACCGCGATGGTCAGGGTGCTCAGGGTGTCGGCGCGCGTCCACGCCCACGGGCGCGGGGTCACGGGACGGACGCGCCGGGCATGGCGGGGACGGTCGAGGGCGGTGCTCACGGGGACGAGTCTAGGATACGGGCATGGTCTCCGATGCTCCGCTGCTGCCGTCGAGGGGTGTGGTGCTCGCCGCCACGCCGCTCGGCAACATCCACGACGCCTCCCCGCGCCTGCGCGCCGCACTCGCGGAGGCGTCGGTCATCGCCGCGGAGGACACCCGCCGCGTGCGCACTCTCGCGGCGGCGCTCGGGGTCGAGATCACCGGGCGGGTGGTGTCCAACTTCGACCACAACGAGGAGGGCCGCGCCCGCCAGCTTCTCGACGCCGCGCGTTCCGGCGTTGTCCTCGTCGTCACCGACGCCGGTATGCCGCTGGTGTCCGACCCCGGGTTCTCGCTTGTCGACGCCGCGCACACCGCCGACGTGCCCGTCACCTGCCTGCCCGGCCCCTCCGCGGTGCCGACGGCCCTGGCGCTGTCCGGCCTGCCGGTGGGCCGTTTCCTCTTCGACGGTTTCGCCCCGCGGAAGGCGGGGGCGCGGCGTACGTGGCTGGAGTCGCTGCGCACCGAGGAACGGGCGGCCTGCTTCTTCGAGTCCCCGCACCGCCTGGCGGAGACCCTCGAGGTGGCGGCGGAGGTGCTGGGTCCGACGCGCCGGGCGGCGGTGTGTCGCGAGCTGACGAAGACGTACGAGGAGGTCCGCCGGGGCACGCTCCCGGAGCTGGCCGACTGGGCCGCCGGGGGAGTGAAGGGTGAGATCACGGTGGTCATCGAGGGCGGGGCCGCCGACGAGGCCGACGTGGAGGCCCTGGTACCGGTCGTGGAGGCGCTGGTGGAGGAGGGGACCCGCCTCAAGGACGCGTGCCGGGAGGTCGCAGCCGGGCGGGGCGTGTCGAACCGCGAGCTGTACGAGGCGGTGCTGGCCGCGCGCCAGTGAAGTGTTATGCCTTCGTGAGGTTACGTGTCCGTATTGCCCGCTTACGCTGCCGATACGGACAGTAACGGAACGGTAACGGTGACGGTGGTTGTGGCCTGACCGGGCGTCGATAAGCGTCTTTTGCTTTGATACCCGACCGGGCATCCACAACACTGTATTTATGACTACACCCCATCCGGACCCTCACCCGGACACAGCCACCCACGAACTGGCGGCGATGATGGATGACGCGGACGTCATCGGCCACCGCCTCGAGCAGGAGGAGGCGGTCGCCCCCGAGCCGGTCGACGACCGCGCCCGCTTCGACTGGTGGATCATCGGCGTCGCCGCGGCGGTGGTCATCGCGACCGTCGCGTGGGGACTGACCGGGCCCGACAGTTTCGCGAACTTCGCGGCGCAGTCGCTGGGCTTCATCGTGGACAACCTGGGGTGGGCGTTCGTCATCTTCGGCACCGTCTTCGTCGCGTACATGATCGTCGTGGCCGTCTCCCGCTTCGGAGCGATCAAACTCGGCGGGGACGACGAGGCCCCGGAGTTCCGCACCGTCTCCTGGATCGCCATGATGTTCGCCGCCGGCATGGGCATCGGCCTCATGTTCTACGGAGCCACCGAACCGCTCACCTTCTACCGCGACGGAGTGCCCGGTCACGCCCCGCGGGAGGTCGGCACGGCGATGGCCGGCACCCTCTTCCACTGGACACTGCACCCGTGGGCCATCTACGCCATCGTCGGCCTGGCGATCGCCTACTCGACGTTCCGCCTCGGGCGCCGCCAGCTCATCTCCTCGGCCTTCGTACCGCTGCTGGGGGAGAAGGGCGCGCGGGGCTGGAAGGGCCGGATCATCGACATCCTGGCGATCGTCGCCACCATCTTCGGCACCGCCACCTCCCTCGGTGTCGGCGCCCTGCAGATCCGCGCCGGCCTGTCCGCCTCCGGGCTCATCGACGACCCGGGCACGTGGACCATCGTCGGCATCATCTCCGTGCTCACCCTCGCCTTCGTGCTCTCCGCCGTCTCCGGCGTGGGCAAGGGCATCCAGTACCTGTCCAACGCCAACATGGTCATGGCCGCCGCGCTGGCCATCTTCGTGTTCATCCTCGGCCCCACCGTCACGGTGCTCAACATGATGCCCACCGCGATGTCCTCCTACTTCGCGCAGTTCTTCGAGATGGCCGGCCGCACCGCCAACTCCGCCGACGGCACCGCCGGCGAGTGGCTCGGCAGCTGGACCATCTTCTACTGGGCGTGGTGGATCTCCTGGTCGCCGTTCGTCGGCATGTTCCTCGCGCGTATCTCCCGCGGCCGCACCATCCGCGAGTTCACCATCGGCGTCCTCGTCGTGCCCTCGCTCGTCTCCGTCGTGTGGTTCTCCGTCTTCGGCGGCTCCGCCATCATCTTCGAGCAGACCGGCAACTCCATCTGGGGCGACGGCACCGCCGAGTCCCAGCTGTTCAACCTGCTGCACCAGCTGCCCGGCGGCACCATCGCCGGCGTCCTCGCCATGATCCTGCTGGGCACGTTCTTCATCACCTCCGCCGACTCCGCGTCGACGGTCATGGGCACCCTGTCCCAGGGTGGGCGTACCGACGCCACCCCGTGGGTCTCCGCCATGTGGGGCCTCATGACGGCGGCCGTCGGCATGGTCATGCTCACCGCCAGCGAGGATTCCCTGGCCAACCTGCAGTCCATCACCATCGTCGCCGCCAGCCCCTTCCTCCTCATCATCATCGGGCTCATGGTGGCCCTGTGGAAGGACCTGAGCAACGACGTCATCTACCTCGACCACCGCTCGCAGCGTGAGTTCAACTCGCGCCTGGCCCGCGAACGCCGCATCCACCGGGAACACCGTCTGGCCGAGGAGCGACGGGCCCAGCGGGCGCAGCGGCTGGCCAAGCGCAACAAGGCGCAGCCCATGAAATAAGGTGGTCTCCATGACCCAGTCTGTGCTTGTCTCCGTCGCCTGGCCGTACGCGAACGGCCCCCGCCACATCGGACACGTCGCCGGTTTCGGCGTCCCCTCCGACGTCTTCGCCCGCTACCAGCGGATGATCGGCAATGACGTGCTGATGATCTCCGGCACCGACGAGCACGGCACCCCGCTGCTGGTCCAGGCCGACAAGGAGAACGTCACCGTCAAGGAACTGGCCGACCGCTACAACCGGCAGATCGTCGAGGATCTCGCCGGCCTCGGCCTGTCCTACGACCTGTTCACCCGCACCACCACCCGCAACCACTACGCGGTGGTGCAGGAGCTGTTCAAGGGCCTGTACGAGAACGGGTACATGATCAAGGAGACCACCATGGGTGCCGTCTCCCCGTCGACCGGCCGCACCCTGCCGGACCGCTACATCGAGGGCACCTGCCCCCTCTGCGGTGCCGACGGCGCGCGCGGCGACCAGTGCGACAACTGCGGCAACCAGCTCGACCCGGCCGACCTCATCAACCCGGTGTCCAAGGTCAACGGCGAGACCCCGGAGTTCGTCGAGACCGAGCACTTCCTCCTCGACCTGCCGTCCCTGGCGGAGGCCCTCGGCGAGTGGCTGCGCGGTCGCGAGGACTGGCGCCCCAACGTGCTGAAGTTCTCCCTCAACCTGCTCGAGGACCTGCGTCCCCGCGCCATGACCCGCGACATCGACTGGGGTGTCCCGATCCCGGTCGAGGGCTGGGAAGACAACAACGCCAAGAAGCTCTACGTCTGGTTCGACGCGGTCATCGGCTACCTCTCCTCCTCCATCGAGTGGGCCTGGCGCTCCGGTAACCCGGACGCCTGGAAGCAGTGGT
>LSQX01162597.1_pt1 | contig 12163 bp, 5 predicted proteins | sample 654561 | NCBI WGS metagenome assembly LSQX01 (sample SAMN04489861, study PRJNA283612) | anaerobic digester metagenome | isolation source: 4 biogas reactors fed with cattle manure at either 37C or 55C with and... | place: Denmark: Kongens Lyngby | collected 2014 | reverse complement strand
GGCTGGTCAGCTTGGGAAATCAATCGGTGGATTGAAGCCAAGTTGGAAAGCCGGTAATGGATGGGAGCTTCGGCTCCCTTAATTTTTTTGTTATTCAGGAGTGATAATGCAGGCTTCAAAAATAGCGATCAGTCCATCTAGCCGGCAGTTGAATCCATCAATATTGGCCTGAATCCAAACTTCTTTATTGTCAATTTTATCCCATTGTACGCCATAGCCGCAGTGAGCAAGTAGGTGTTCAAAGAAGATACGCTGGGTGCGTCCATTGCCTTCTCTGAAAGGGTGAATGACATTAAGTTCACAATAAAAATCGGCAATTTTTTGGATAAGTACTGGTTTGGCTAAACCTTGAAAATAGTTCTGCTGCTCAAGTTGCTTGAAGAGCTTATTGGCTTCAATTTCAATACGCGGGAAGGTACAAAAGCGGGTATCGCCTTTGGCAATATCCACTTGTCTTAGTTCACCTGCCCAGGCATACAGGTCTGAAAAGAGCTGAAAGTGAATGGATTGCAGGTATTTGAGATCGTAAGGTGGCTCCGCATACTCAATTCGTGTGCTGGCATACTCAGTCAACTCCAGTTCTGCCTGTTGCAGAATTTTAGCATCCTGAATGTTCAGTTTGTTTTTGAGGACGTCCGAGTCGGGGTAACAGTAAATGCTGTCACCCATTTCACCATATTTATCCATAAGGAAGCCTGATCACGATTCCGAGGTCTGTGAGAATTTCTTATATTTCTGTAGAATCTGAGCTTTACTTAATGCCGGTGCGGTTGAGGACGGGTTAATGCCTTCCAGCTTTAAACTGGCTTGATAATTCTGCAAGCGCGTAGCTTGGATATATTTTTTTTTCTGTTCGAGAGTGTTTAGCATTTCGGAATTTCCTTGAACAAAGGTAATGTAAGCCTAGTTTAGCAGATGGGCTTATAAATAGGCACGGCTTTCAAAAGCAGGGTTGTAGCGTTATGGTGGATGAACCTTCTATCAGAAAAATCTGAAATCAGACGACAAAATTTGTCGCTTAACTGTCATGCAATAAATGAATAATCAACAATCTGCTTTTTAAATAATATAATATTATCCAACAGTTAAAAAATTATCAGTATTATCTCTAGCAACCGAAGTGTCGCCAGATACTGATCACAGATAAGAATTCAGGAATTGATTCACCACTATGACCAACAATAACTTTTCACAAATCGCTTCTTTCATCTGGTCGGTTGCCGACCTGCTGCGTGGTGATTTCAAACAATCGCAATATGGCCGCATCATTCTGCCATTTACGTTGTTACGTCGTCTGGAGTGTGTACTGGAAGAAAGCAAGGCGGCGGTACTGGCAGAACATGAAAAAGTCTCCAAGCTGAATCTGCCAGAAGAAGCTCAAGAAAAGTTATTGCTGCGTGCCACCAACGGTCTAGCCTTCTTTAATACTTCCCCAATGGATCTTAGCAAAATGGGGCAGAGTGATATCAAGGCCAACTTAAGCACTTGGTCAGGAACTTAATCCAGAATTCCTACGCCATTTGTAAAGCCGACATGGCAATCAAGCGAGATACCTTATATAAGTGAACCGCCGAGAAAAGTATGCCAGCATATAAAATAGGTGAGCTATAGCATTTTAAAAAAGAGGAAGTTGATGAATGATTAAATCCAGCCAAGCGGAGGGGGGAGCATTAGAGATACAACATGCTAAAACTCGAAGATATTAAAAAAGACGCACAAGTTCGCGGTATCCAAGCCAAAGAGATCGTCCGCGTCGTGCAGGTGGAGCCGGTCGGAGACGCTGCGATTACGGTTTACTATAAAGACAGTCAAGGCAAACTGGGCGAGCAAATGCTGTTCCGCTCAGATGAAGCACGCCTTGAACTGGCCACAGTAGGCCGACCTTGGGCATTTGATGCGCCGGGTGCCGAATTCAAATTGGGTATAGAAGCTTATCGTATCAGCCAAGCAGCATTGTTTGATCCAATGATGGCGGTACACACCTCAAACGTTGAGCCACTGCCGCACCAGATATCTGCGGTATACGAAGCCATGCTACCCAAACAGCCGCTTCGATTTGTATTGGCCGATGACCCCGGTGCCGGTAAAACCATCATGGCAGGGCTTTTAATTCGTGAGCTCATTATGCGCGGTGATGCCAAGCGTATTTTGATTGTATCGCCTGGCTCACTAACAGAACAATGGCAGGATGAATTACTCGAAAAGTTTGGTGTTACCTTCGATATTTTCAGCAGAGAAAAGCAAGAGCAATGCGCCTCAGGCAATTACTTTGATGAATCTGACCAACTTATTTGCCGCTTAGACCAATTATCACGCAACGAAGAGTTCCAGGAAAAACTCAAACACACCGAGTGGGACATCATCATCGTGGATGAGGCCCACAAGCTATCGGCCAGTTACTTCGGTACCAAAATCAATAAAACCAAACGCTTCCAACTGGGCGAACTCCTTGGCTCCATCACGCGTCATTTCTTGCTGATGACTGCAACACCACACAACGGTAAAGAAGAAGATTTCCAGATTTGGCTGTCCCTGCTAGATGGCGACCGCTTTTACGGTAAGTTCCGTGAAGGCGCCCATAAGGTCGATGTGTCAGACATGATGCGTCGTATGGTGAAGGAAGAGCTACTTAAGTTTGATGGTACGCCACTGTTTCCAGAGCGCCGCGCTTATACAGCCAATTACGAGCTTTCGCCGATGGAGGCATCACTATACGAACAGGTCACCACCTACGTGCGTGAAGAGATGAACCGCGCCGATAACCTCGACAGCAAAAAGAAGAACAACGTTGGCTTCGCACTAACCATGCTGCAACGCAGGCTTGCTTCCAGCCCTGAAGCTATCTACCAATCGTTGAAACGTCGCCGCAAGCGCTTAGAAGATCGCCTAGAAGAGACCAAACTTATGGCGCGTGGTCAGGCCGTTCAAAAAGGCGGCTCGGCTGGAGCTGGCGTAGCTGAAACATTGGGCGAATACAGCGTTAAAAAGAAAATCGATATTCCGGATAACTTCGACGAACTCGATGAAGACTTAAGTGCAGAAGAATACGAGATTCTCTCTGAGCAAGTGCTCGATCAGGCCACCGCCGCAGAAACCATTCCGGAGCTTGAAGCCGAAATACTTAGCCTGAAAGATCTCGAGCATCAGGCGCTTACCGTTGTGCAATCCAGAAATGACAAAAAGTGGGAAGAGCTTTCTTACCTGTTGCAAGACAAACCCGAAATGTTCACTGCCAGTGGCGCTCGTCGCAAGTTATTGATCTTTACAGAGCATAAAGACACCCTGAATTACCTGGTGAAACGCATCGGAGACATGCTGGGCAACGAGAACGCGGTGCGTACTATTTATGGCGGCACCAACCGGGATGAACGCCGCAAAGTACAGGAAGAGTTCCGTAACGATCCTGAAGTTATTGTACTGATTGCCACCGACGCCGCAGGCGAAGGTGTTAACCTGCAAAACGCCAACCTTATGGTTAACTACGACCTACCTTGGAACCCAAACCGTCTTGAACAGCGCTTTGGTCGTATTCACCGTATTGGCCAAACCGAAGTCTGCCACCTGTGGAATATTGTGGCGAATGAAACACGTGAAGGGGCTGTATTCCAGAAGCTCTTTGACAAGATTGAGATCGAAAAAGAAGCGCTAGGTGGCAAAGTGTTCGATGTGCTTGGCGAAGCGTTCGATAATGTCTCGTTGAAAGATTTGTTAGTTGATGCAATTCGCTATGGTGAAGCACCAGAAACCAAAGCCAAAATGAACGAAGTGATCGATGGTGCACTTGATGCCGAGCACTTAAAAGAAATCCTACGTCGTAACGCTTTGGTTGAACAGCACATGGGGCTGGAAGAGCTCTATGCTGTCAAAGAAGAAATGGAAAAAGCCGAAGCACGTAAACTTCAGCCTTACTTCATTCGCGCATTTTTTACCGAAGCTTTCCAAACCTTGGGTGGCGAAATGCGCAACCGTGAATCGGGACGATTCGAGGTGCGTCATGTGCCCGCTGCTATTCGAGAGCGTGACCGCATCATCGGCGAAACGCGAACCCCTGTATTGCGAAAATATGAACGTATCTGCTTCGAAAAGCAGCATGTTCGGCAGCAAGGCAAGCCGATGGCCGACCTGATTCACCCATCGCACCCGTTAATGCATGCCTCAACCGATTTGGTGTTAGAAGCCCATCGCCCCAAGCTTAAGCAAGGTGCCGTGTTGGTTGACCCAAATGATGATGGTTTAGAGCCTAAAGTACTCTTCATGGTGGACCATACGGTAAGAGAAGGCGGTAACTCGACAGATATTGCATCACGTCGATTACAGTTTGTAGAGATCGACGAAAAAGGCAATGCCATCAATGCAGGCTGGGCACCACACCTCGATTTGCAACCCATTGATGACTACGACCATAAGTTAGTCGGCGACGTTTTAAATGCGCCCTGGCTCAACAACAACCTTGAAGCATTGGCCTTAAACCACGCGTCACAGCAGTTAGTACCAGAACACTATGGCGAAGTGAAAGGTCGCCGCGAACGTCAGGCAGATAAAACTCTTGCAGCAGTGAATGAGCGACTAGTAAAAGAGATTAACTACTGGTCAGATCGTTACATCAAACTGCAAGATGATGTTAACGCAGGTAAACAACCCCGCATGCAGCCTGAAATGGCACGTCGCCGCGTAGATGAACTCACCGCTCGATTAGAGCAACGCAAAACCGAACTAGAAGCACTGAAAAACGTCGTCTCCAGCACCCCGGTGGTAATGGGTGGCGCTTTAGTGATTCCGCAAGGCTTGCTGGCCTATCGCAAAGGCGAAACTCAGTTTAGTGTCGATGCCGAAGCTCGCTCTCGTGTAGAGCGCATCGCCATGAATGCCGTAATGGATGCCGAGCGAAGCTTTGGTTTTGAAGTAAAAGACGTAGGCGCAGAGAAATGTGGCTGGGATGTTACCTCACGCCCTCCGGTCAATGTCGACGGATCAATTCGGCCAGATCGCCACATCGAAGTCAAAGGCCGCGCCAAAGGCCAGAGCACTATTACTGTTAGCCGTAATGAAATCATCTACGGCTTAAACCAAGCGGACAAATTTATGCTCGCCATAGTCATTGTCGATGGAGAAGAGTTTGAAGGGCCGTATTACGTTAAAACGCCGTTCACCGTCGAGCCAGACTTTGGTGTAGCCAGTATTAATTATGATCTCAGCGACCTGCTCTCAAAAGCAGTTGCGCCTGAGCAAACCCTTTAAGGCAGATAAATGAGCAATATTAAAATTCCAAAGAAGTTGATTGATGTGGCTTTACCGCTCGAAGATATCAATGATGCATCTGGAAAAGAAAAATCTATTCGTCATGGTCACCCGTCGACCATCCACCCTTGGTGGGCCTCACGTTCTTTAGCAGCTGGCAGAGCAATATTATTCGCTCAACTTGTAAATGACCCAGGTGGAGAGCGTGGCTGGTATAAGGGTAAAACTAAAGAACAGGCTGACCTCGAACGCGAGCGTTTATTTAACATCATTAGAGAGCTCGTTAAATGGGAGAACTCAAATAATGAAACTGTCATTAACGCTGCAAGAGATGAAATTCAAAAAAGCTGGAAAGAAACTTGTGATCTAAACGGAATCGAAGCCCCATTACCTCTCGAGTTTATAGATCCTTTTAATGGAAGAGGATATTTACCACTAGAAGCGCAACGCCTCGGATTGATAACGCACAGCTCCGACTTAAACCCTGTCGCAGTAATGAATGGTAAAGCGCTAATTGAGATTCCTCGAAAATGCTACGGTATAAAACCTCTTGGACCCGAAGAATTCAGTAAACAGCAAGGAGATTCTCTACTGGAATGGTCTGGTTGTACTGGGCTAGCAGAAGATCTGCGTAGATATGCAGGATACATCCATCAAGAAGCCTTCCAAACTTTGAAAGATATTTATCCAAGTGTTGCTGTTCCCAAGTCAGACAGTACGAAAGAAGCTACTGTATTGGCGTGGATTTGGGCTAGAACTGTGCCAAGTCCGAGCCCAGCAGCTAATGGGCAACCTGTACCCTTGGTAAGTAATTTCGCAATATCAAACGTTAAAAATAGAGAAGCTTGGGTAGAGCCAGTAATAGAAAACAACGCTTACAGATTTGTAGTTCACGAAGGCAAGATGCCAAGTGATGCAATGAAGAGTACGAAAAAGGGAAGAGGCTCTTTCACTTGTTTGCTAACAGATAGTCCAATTACTCTAAATTATGTAAAAGAGATGGGCAAAAAAGGGTTGTTGGGTGCAAAACTCCTTGCGTTGCATGTCGAGCATGAAGGTAAAAAATTATTTATTTCTCCTACTGATGAGCAAGAACAAACCGCATTATCTTTTAAGTCTGAATGGAGACCTCAAGATAAACTTTCAACCCATCCACAGTATATGGGGCCGCCAAGATATGGTATGGAGACTTTCGGTGATATTTACACCGAAAGGCAGATTGCGACTTTAGATACGCTTTGTTCATTGCTGCCACAAGTATACGAACATGCCAAAGCTGCGGGAGCAGACGATGAATATGCTAAGGCCATTGTTACATATTTAGGTTTAGCTATTAGTAGAAGTTCGGATTACTGGAGTACTCTTACTACTTGGATGCCAAGAGGAACAGTAGGACATGTGTTTGCCACACATGTAATCCCAATTACCTGGGATTATCCAGAAGCGAACCCGTTCTCATCATTTCATTGCTCTTGGGTGACCAATGTTGATTGGATCGCTAAAGTTGTTGAGCGAACTTATGAACATATGCCTGTTGGTGATGTTAGACAATCTGACGCTCGATTTGCAGCCTATGAAAACAAGGTTGTGTCTACTGATCCACCATATTATGACAACGTTCCATATGCTGATATCGCAGACTATTTTTACATATGGCAAAGACGAGCTTTAAAACCATTTTATCCGGATCTTTTTGGCTCCATTCAGACTCCGAAAGCAGACGAGCTAGTTGCTGATGTCAAAAGGCATGGTTCTGAGGCTAATGATTACTTCATGGATGGAATGACGGATGTCATGTCCAAGATAGCCAATGAATCATCACCATATTTCCCGGTAACGATTTATTATGCCTTTAAGCAATCAGAAACCAGCGACATTCAAACTGCATCGCGTGGTTGGGAAGCGTTTCTCGAAGCCGTATTGAACTCCGGCTTCCAAATTACAGGCACTTGGCCTATTCGAACAGAACGTGGAGCCCGAAGCCGAGCAAGAGATTCAAATGCATTAGCTTCAAGTATTGTTTTGGTTTGTTACAGACGTGACAAAAAGGCTGAAACGATTTCCCGAAGGCAGCTGCAAAGAGAGCTAAGAGAACACATGGACGAGTCACTTAGAGCAATGCTAGGTGGCGAAACAGGAAGTTCGCCAATCCCACCTGTAGATTTAGCTCAGTCAGCAATCGGCCCAGGAATGGGAATATTCTCGAAATACGAAGCAGTGCTTGAGGCGGATGGTTCTAAGATGACTGTGCATTCTGCTCTGGGCTTGATTAACAAAGAAATAGACAATTACCTAAATCCTGAAAGCTCAGGCTTTGATGAAGATACCCAATTCTGTTCTTCGTGGTTTTCTCAGTTTGGATGGGCTGCTTCTGATTACGGAACCGCTGACACCCTTGCTCGAGCTAAAGGAACCTCTGTAGATGGAGTGACTTCCGCAGGAGTTGTCGAATCCGGTGGCGGTAAAGTTAGGCTTCTTAGATGGGAAAGCTACCCAGATGACTGGGACCCCAAGACTGACAATAGAATGCCTGTTTGGGAAGCTTGCCATCACATGATTAGAGCTCTCAATCAGAAAGGTGAAGATGTAGCGGGGGCATTATTAGCTCGCATGCCCGAAAAGGGAGAGCAAATCCGCCAATTGGCCTACCACCTATACACACTATGCGAGCGTAAAAAATGGGCAGAAGAAGCCCGCGCCTATAACGAATTAATTGGTTCCTGGCATGCCATTGTTGCTGCTTCACATGAAGTAGGTCATCGCGGTACCCAGTCTGAACTTGGCTTAGATTTTTAAGAGGGGGTAGAAAGAATGAGTTTAAAGCCATGGCGTGAGATTGCCCGCCCTCACAAAGATGTTTTAGAAGGTACTTTTAAACAATCAGAATTTGCTGCTGACATTTCGCAAGTCGCTTCAGGGACTGCAACCGAAGAGTATCAGGATGCGGAAAAGTTCTTCTCCCGTACCTTTATTACTGAAGGCATGCGCTTATTGTTAATGTCGGTTGCACAGCGCTTAGCAGGCCAAGGTGGTGACCCGGTCATCCAGCTGCAAACCGCATTTGGTGGTGGTAAAACCCATACCATGTTAGCTGTTTTGCATTTAGCTTCTCGTCAAGTAAGCACTGACAAGCTTCAAGGCATCTCAGAAATTTTAGATGATGCTGGTATACATGATTTACCAAATGCAAAAGTGGCAGTGATCGATGGTATAAAACTTTCCCCTAGTCAACCACAGCAGCACGGTAGCGTTGCTGTAAATACCATGTGGGGCGAACTTGCTTGGCAACTATTGGGGGAAGAAGGCTATGCCATGGTTGTACAGAGTGATATTGATGGCACGTCTCCAGGTAAAGAAGTAGTACGCCAGCTCATAGAGAAAGCTGCACCTTGTGTAATTCTTATCGATGAGCTTGTTGCCTTTATTCGCCAGTTAGAAGTCGGTAAGCAATTTAAAGCGGGTACATTTGATAGTAATATTTCATTTATTCAGGCGCTTACTGAAGCTATGAAATCTGTGCCTAATGCAATTCTTCTTGCGTCATTACCAGAGTCTGAGTTGGAAGTGGGTGGTCCTATGGGGCAGCGTGCTTTGGAGTCTTTGGAAAAATATTTTGCTCGCGTTGAGTCTGTTTGGAAACCTGTTGCTAGCACAGAGGCATTTGAAATTGTTCGTAGGCGCTTATTTGAATCAGCTGGTGAGCGAGCTGAGGTTGAGAATATTAGCCGACATTTTTCAGAATTCTATCGGGCAAATAGTGAGAAATTTCCATTAGAAACTCAGTCAAATATTTATTTTGAACGGCTTTGTCAGTCTTATCCAATCCATCCTGAAGTATTTGACCGCTTGTATGAAGATTGGTCAACTCTTGATAAATTCCAGCGTACTCGTGGAGTTTTGCAGTATATGGCGATTGTGATTCATCGACTCTGGAATTCTGACAATAGAGATGCCTTAATTATGCCTGGATCAATCGCTTTAGACGATAGCAATGTACGGAATAAGAGCATTCACTATTTACCCCAGGGCTGGGAGCCGGTATTAGAGAAAGAAGTAGATGGACCACGTTCAGAGCCTGTGGATATTGATGGTCACGATACTCGTTTTGGCAGTGTACAAGCTGCACGACGTACAATGCGCACTATCTTTTTAGGTAGTGCACCGTCAAATGCAGCACAAGGAGTTAAGGGTCTGAATAAAGAACATATTTTGTTAGGCTGTGTACAGCCTGGGCAAACTATTGGTGTTTTTGAAGATGTGCTCAAGCGTCTGCGTGACCGTTTACATTACTTATATTCAGAGCAAGATCGTTATTATCTTGACACACGACCAAATCTTCGTCGTGAGATGGAAAGTAGAAAACATAATATTAATGAAATACAAGAGCTTCACCCCTTATTGAAAGAGTATGTTTCTCGAGTATTTGGCCGAAATCACAGTTTTGGTGGTATTCATGTGTTTACCTCATCTGTTGATGTACCAGATGATTATGCTTCTGGCCCTCGGTTAGTTGTGTTGCCTCCTAAAGCAGCATACAGTCGTGGGGATTCAAGACTTGCTTATGAATCAGCTGAAGAAATACTGCGCAATCGAGGCGATCAACCTCGACAAAAACAAAACCGATTGATTTTTTTTGCAGCGGACTATGATGTTGTAAGCCGTTTAAAAGATGCTGGTAGAACTTACCTTGCTTGGAAGAGCATTTTATCAGATATAGATGATGGAAAATTGGATTTAACGGTATCGTTGTCGAAGCAAGCGAAACGTAACACAGTAGTTGCCGAAGAAAATCTAAATCGGATTATACGTGAAACTTATAAATGGATACTTTGCCCGAGTGAAGAGTTTGTAAAAGGAAAGCCCCAATTGGTATGGGAAGCTGTATCAGTTTCTCCAACAGCCCCGAATCTTGTTTCTGAAATAGAAAATAAGTTACGTGAAGAAGAATGGCTAATCTCAGAATGGAGCCCAATTCATCTACGTAATACGCTACAGCAATGGTATTTGAAAGATGGAGTCAAAGATGTTAGTGCATTAAAGGTATGGCAAGACAGTTGTCATTACCTGTATCTACCTCGATTGGTAAATGATCAGGTATTTGAAAATGCTATTATTTCTGGTTTGCATAGTACAGATTACTTTGGTTTTGCTTCGGGTAAAGATGGTGACCGCTATTTAGGATTCATATTTGGTCGTGGTTCTATGTCGATTTTGGATAATTCTTCACTATTAATTGAAAGAGAAGTAGCTGCTGAATATCTCGAAAGCACCAAGCCAGATTTTAAACCAGAACTAACTTCACCTGAACGAGGTGAACCAGCACCTTCTCCAGTATCTTTTGCTGGGTCAATTGGCAGTACGTCTCCTCAACCTATATTTAGTGGTTCAAGCACAACGCTACCCACAGTTCAAACGGCTGCCAAAAGGCAATTTTATGGCAATATTGAGCTAGACCCAGTGAAAGCTAAAATAGACTTTGCGACCATCGTGGATGAAGTGGTTCAGCAGTTCACAGCAAAGCTAGGTGTTGAAGTTTCAATATCTGTTGAGATACAAGCGCGGTCTAGAGATGGCTTTGATGAAGCACTTCAGCGGACTATTAAGGAAAATTGTAATGTACTGAAATTCAGTAGCTCTGAGTTTGAAGAGGAGTAGTAGTGAAAAATTAGTGATGTTTTTACTACTTTAGTTGTTTTGTGGGTATCTTGTAAGTTCCTCAAGTACATGGAAAATACGAGTTAGAGGCAATCGCATCTCGACGGAATGAGTCCAAAAGCATTTGAGGCAGCTTCAAAATGAGGCTGTTTCATGTCTAGGATACTGCGAGCAGTCCACTCCGTGAGCCGTTGTTAGGTTAATATCTGAGATAAATATTTTGCGTGAGGCGAGTGTTGATGGTATTGGTGAGTTTTGCACTCGAATATAATAATTAGAAATCTGCTACAATTGCGCCAATTTTAAGTTATCACTTCACGCGTTGCATACACATTTACAAGTGTGTACAAAACTGTGTACATATTGAAGATTTCCCTTATGTTTAAAGATCAATTAGCTAGAGAAGTAGAGGCTCGTAGGACTTTTGCTATTATTTCCCACCCCGATGCTGGTAAAACCACCATGACAGAAAAACTGCTGTTATGGGGACAGGCCATTCAGGTTGCAGGGATGGTGAAAAGCCGTAAGTCTGACCGTGGTGCTACATCTGACTGGATGGAAATGGAAAAAGAGCGTGGAATTTCCATTACCACCTCGGTGATGCAATTCCCATATAAAGACAAAATGATTAACCTGCTCGACACCCCAGGGCACGAAGATTTCTCTGAAGATACTTACCGTACTTTAACGGCTGTGGATTCAGCCTTGATGGTAATTGATGGTGCAAAAGGGGTCGAAGACCGAACCATCAAATTGATGGATGTGTGTCGTATGCGTGACACCCCCATTATTTCATTTGTGAACAAAATGGACCGTGAAATTCGTGAGCCATTGGAATTGTTAGATGAAATTGAAAACGTCTTAAAAATTAAATGTGTTCCAATTACTTGGCCTTTGGGTACGGGGCGTGATTTTGCCGGTGTATTTAACCTGATTGAAGAAAAATTTTATGTTTACAAATCAGGCTTTGGTTCAACCATTACTGAAATTGAAATTCGCGATGGTTATAACCATGCAGATTTACGTGAAAAAGTAGGTGAGTTGGCTTGGGCGGCATTTGAAGAGTCACTGGAACTGGTGCAAATGGCGAATGAGCCATTAGACCGTGAAGAATTCTTGGCGGGCCGTCAAACTCCAGTGTTATTTGGTACCGCATTGGGCAATTTTGGGGTAGATCACGTCCTGAATGCGTTTAGTGAATATGCACCACCACCGAAGGCACATCCGACACAAGACCGTATTGTTGAAGCCAATGAAGAAGGCTTTAGTG
>LSQX01000068.1_pt1 | contig 12164 bp, 7 predicted proteins | sample 654561 | NCBI WGS metagenome assembly LSQX01 (sample SAMN04489861, study PRJNA283612) | anaerobic digester metagenome | isolation source: 4 biogas reactors fed with cattle manure at either 37C or 55C with and... | place: Denmark: Kongens Lyngby | collected 2014 | reverse complement strand
TCTCCTGCTCATCCGAATAAAATGACATCTCATAAGGACCCTCCTGCATAAGACAGGCCTTTTTATCCTTAAGAGCCTTTGCCATGGTTTTAAGTATCTTTTTCATTTCCTCTTCAAGAAGATGCTGCTTAAACATAATCTTCTTCTTATAGTTAGGCATGATAAGATTAATTACGATTCCAATTCCCATTCCGATGCCCAGAATCATAGCCTCATTTACGAATATCTGCCAGTCAACCCGCTTCTCAATAAGAAAATGAGTCATAAGAACCGCATTCATTGATATTCCATCCTTAAGATCAAATAGATAGCTTAGGGCTACAAATACCAATACAAAGCCACCAAATACCCAGGCATTATAACCGAGGCTGCCAAACATTATATAGGAAATAATTACAGCCATAAGGAATGAGACAATCCTTTTAGAGGCAATTAGTAGAGTTTCCTTCCTTGTGTTTTGTACTGTAAGTAGGGTAATAATACCTGCAGAAGGACTATACATAAGCCCAAGGGTCTCGGCCACAATTATCGCAATAGCAGATCCGATACCTACCTTCATAATGAATAATGGATTTATTTTATTTAATTCTATCTTACCGAATTTCAAATTTCCTATACTTTCACCTCTCTATATATCATAATACATTCTAAATTTCACAAGATCATGAAAGAGTCTTATTTTTTAGTAAATGCATCTTCAATATCAGCTATGATGTCATCAACATTTTCAATACCTATGGACATACGAATCATATCTGGTGTAATACCACAGTCGGTCAGCTGCTGGTCAGTAAGCTGTCTATGGGTTGTGCCAGCCGGGTGAAGCACACTGGTTCTGGCATCTGCCACATGTACTACTATTGCAGCAAGCTTTAGACTGTCCATGAATTTAATAGCAGCCTCTCTGCCGCCCTTAATACCAAAGGAAATAACACCACAGCTACCATTTGGCATATATTTCTTAGATAAGTCGTAGTATTTATTACCCTTTAGGCCAGGATAGTTAACCCATGATACCTTGCTATGCTTCTCAAGATACTCAGCCACAGTTTGTGCATTACTACAATGGCGTTCCATCCTAAGATGCAAGGTCTCAAGACCTAGATTAAGCAGAAATGCATTGTGGGGAGACGGTGCCATTCCCATATCTCTCAATAATTGAACTCTTGCCTTAGTAATATAAGCAGCTTTACCGCAATCCCTTGTATAGACCATGCCATGATAGGATTCATCTGGGGTAGATAGACCTGGGAATTTCCCATTATCCCAATTAAAATTACCGCTATCAATAACAACGCCACCAAGAGCCACCGCATGACCATCCATATATTTCGAAGTGGAGTGAATTATTACATCCGCTCCATATTCAAAAGGTCTGCAATTAATAGGGGTTGCAAATGTATTGTCTATAAACAAAGGTATATCATTTGAATGAGCCAATTTGGCCAGCTTCTCAATGTCAGCTACCACTAGGGATGGATTAGCAATTGTCTCTGCAAATATTAGCTTGGTATTTTCTTTAACCTCCTTTTGAAGCTCCTCTATAGAAGCATCAGCATCAATAAATGTACATTCTATGCCCATTCTAGCGAAGGTAACCGCGAAGAGATTCATGGTTCCCCCATAGATTGAACCCGAGGAAATCATATGATCCCCAGAATTACAAATATTAAGAATAGCCACCATGCTTGCTGCTTGTCCTGAGGAGGTACACATAGCAGCTATACCGCCCTCTAGTTCTGCTATCTTTCTTTCCACACTGTCTACAGTAGGATTGGCAAGCCTAGTATAAAAGAAGCCCTCTTCCTGCAAATCAAAGAGCTTTCCCACATGCTCAGCGGAATCGTATTTGTAAGTTGTACTTTGATAAATCGGCAGAACCCTTGCTTCACCGTTCTTAGGCTGATAGCCCGATTGAATACATTTAGTATCTATATGATAATTACTCATACCATCATCCTCCATTAATATATATTATTTGTCATCATATATTGAATATAAGTCAATGTCAAGTAAAAAGACCTCGGCGACGAGCCGTTAATTGGAATATGTTGTCACAAAAAATCTTTGTGCTATAATAGGCTAGTTCAAGATTGCGGTCACCCTGCTTCAAAAGTAAGGACAGGAGTTCTTTCTCCTGTCCTTTTAAAATGTCTATTTGTCTTTCTCGACTACTTCAATCTTACGTATTTCCTTTGTCCTGATTTCCTTACATATTTCATCGATAAATGTGTCAAGCGGCTTCTGTCCCTCGTCACCAAGATAACGGCTTCTTACAGATACAACACCATCCTCTTCTTCCTTCTGTCCGACAACTAGCATATAAGGAATGCGGTCCATTCTAGCCTCTCTTATCTTATAACCAATCTTCTCAGCTCTTTCGTCCACGGTTACAAGAACATCATTCTTCTGAAGCTCTTCCTTTACCTTTTTGGCGTAGTCATGATATTTTTCAGATATAGGAAGAATCCTTACCTGCTCAGGACACAGCCATGTGGGGAACATACCGGCATATTTCTCAATAAGCCAAGCTAAGGTTCTCTCATAGCATCCAATACTGGTTCTATGGATAATATAAGGTCTCTTCTTCTCCCCGCCTGCATCTACATAGGACATATCAAAGCGCTCAGCCAAGACAAAATCAAGCTGAAGGGTAATCATGGTATCCTCTTTGCCGTATACATTCTTAGCCTGAATATCCAGCTTAGGCCCATAAAATGCTGCTTCTCCATCAGCCTCAGTAAATGGTACGCCATTCTTAATAAGCATTTCACGCATTTTACTCTGCATGTTCTCCCAGTCCTCTTCATTACCGAGATATTTTTTCTTATTATTTGGGTCCCATTTTGATAGGCGATAGGTAACATCTCCATCAAGCCCTAGAGTCTTAAGGCAGTATATAGCAAGATCCAGACAGCCTGCAAATTCCTCCTCCACCTGCTCAGGAGTTACGATAAGATGGCCCTCAGAAATGGTAAACTGCCTTACCCTAGTAAGGCCATGCATTTCACCGGAATCCTCATTTCTAAATAGTACTGAGGTCTCTCCGTAACGACAAGGAAGGTCTCTATAGCTCTTCTGACTTTGCTTATATACATAATACTGGAATGGACAGGTCATAGGACGAAGGGCAAAAACCTCTGAATCCTCATCCTCTTCATCGCCAAGTACAAACATGCCATCCTTATATTTCTGCCAATGATCAGATATAATGTAAAGGTCCTTCTTGGCCATAAAAGGTGTCTTAGTCCTCATATAGCCTCTACGTTCCTCCTCATCCTCGATCCAGCGCTGCATCGTCTGTATAATCTTAGCACCCTTAGGCATAAGAAGTGGAAGTCCCTGACCGATTACATCCACAGTAGTGAAAAGCTCCATCTCACGTCCCAGCTTATTGTGGTCACGCTTCTTAATATCCTCAAGATGATCAAGATGTGCTTCCAAATCGGCATTCTTGGTATAAGCAGTTCCATACACTCTGGTAAGCATTTTATTTTTCTCAGAACCTCTCCAGTATGCACCGGATGAGGAAATAAGCTTAATAGCCTTAATTGTCTTGGTGGACATCAGATGGGGACCCGCACAAAGATCCACAAAATCTCCCTGCTGATAGAATGAAATCTCCTCATCCTCAGGTAGCTCCTCTATAAGCTCAATCTTATAGGGCTCATCCTTTTCCTTCATAAGGGAGATAGCCTCGGCTCTGGGAAGACTAAAGCGAGTTAGCTCAGCACCCTCCTTAATAATCTTCTTCATTTCCTTCTCCAATTCATCAAGGGCAGCCCTATCAAATGGAGCAATATCAAAGTCATAATAGAATCCGTTCTCAATTGACGGACCTATAGCAAGCTTTGCCTCCGGATAAAGTCTCTGTACAGCCTGAGCCAATACATGTGAAGCTGTATGGCGATAGGCTGCCTTACCAGCCTCGCTATCAAAGGTTAAAATATTCAATTCGCAATCTTTATCAACAAGAGTTCGAAGGTCTACAACCTTACCATCAACCTCAGCAGCACACGCCACTCTAGCAAGACCCTCGCTAATATCTCTTGCTATCTCATATACCGACATTTTGTCTGGATACTCTTTTGCAGAGCCATCCTTTAGGGTAATCTTCATACAACCCATACTCCTTTCTTCATTCGGTACCAGGTACAGAAATAGGTACAGAAATAAACCAAACAAAAAACCCGTCGCTTTCGATTTAGTTATAAATCGAAAGGGACGAGTATATTAAATTAAATACGTCGCGGTTCCACCCTTGTTGGTGCCAAAGCACCCGCTCAATTGGATTATAACGGAATCACCGTGCCGGATTAGGGCCACTCCGAGTTAGTCTTCCTATGATTCAGAATAAGATACTTCCACCGCTTATATCTCTCTCTGTAGACCTCCACATAGTACTCGTCTCATCAATGTGTTATTCATATTAAAATTCATAATATAATACTAATTGAAAATAATTATAGCATTCCAAAGCATAAAGTCAAGTGTAAAAACAAGTAAAACAAGCTAAATACTTATAAAATCAAGTAATACAAACAAGAACTACATGAATCTAGCCTTTATTTGATGTTGCCTACCAAGGATAATGATGAGCTATTAATATCCAGATAGCGGTTAGCAAATTCCTTTACATCCTCCAAGCTTACCCTATCAATTCCCTTAAGCAGCTCACCCAAGGGCACAAGCCTTCCCCTATTAAGCATGGATTTACCGTTAGAATTCATCCGACTTCTGGCACCTTCGCTTCCTAATATAAGCTCAGTCTTAATCTGCTCCTTAGTCATGATAAGCTCCTCAGTGCTAATACCCTTTTTCCTTAATGTCTCAACTATATTATGAATCTTCTTAATTACAGTATCCTTCTGGCTTGGATTCATAGCAGCGTATATATGCAAAAGTCCTGTATCCTTATAGGAGCTTCCATATGAGTATATGGAATAGGTAAGTCCTGATTCTTCTCTAATCTTCTGGAATAGCCTTGAGCTTGGACTTCCACCAAGAATTGTGTTCAGAACTGACAAAGCATATCTTTCCTCAGATAGATAAGATATTCCATCAAATGCAATATTTACATGGAGCTGTTCGATATCCTTATCTTTCTTTACTAGCACCTTATTGTATTTAGGTTTTTCGATAATCTCCGTTAGTTTACTACTAGCCTTTATATTACCAAATTCCTCTTCAACAAGAGTCTGAATTTCTTTTTGATAAAAATTTCCTGCTATAGATATAACAATATTCTCACCGGTATAATTATCATCTATAAAATTAATAATTTGATCCCTGCTAACCTTACGGACAATTCTCTTTCGACCTGATATCATATATCCTAAAGGATGCCCTTTCCAGATTCTTTGCTGTAGCATTTCATGAACCAAGTCCTCAGGAGAATCCTCATACATATCTATCTCTTCAATAATTACACTCTTTTCCTTCTTTAAAGCTTTATCATCAATAAGTGAATTATTCAACATATCACCAATAATTCTTATGGCTATAGGTAGGTGCTCACTGAGCGTAGTCGCATAATAAGAGGTGCATTCCTTACTTGTAAATGCATTTATATTACCGCCTATTCGCGCCATCTCATCAGCAATCTGTTTTGCACTACGGGTATTAGTACCCTTAAACATCATATGCTCAATCATATGGGCTATACCATTGTTGCTCTCATCTTCATTGGCGGAACCGACCCTGACCCATACACCGAAGGACGCACTTCTTAGATACGGCATATTCTCCATTACAAGAGTAATGCCATTAGATAATGTGCTAACGCTTGTCATTTAGTTCCTCCTAACAATTAATAAAATCACATCATAAAAACATGACATGTAAGCGTGATTTTAACACATACTTATCAAAATGGCAATCTTCATATGAGACATTTTTTTAAGCATATATTTGTCATGATTACCCATATTAATAGAAACACAAAATATCACTTGAAACTAATTTCGTAATGTGCTATACTTGACTTGTTATTTTTTTAACAATCCGGCTTAGGACTATGTACATTACAGTAATTTACTGAACTAATATTTTTACCTTAACTTGCAGAACACTTAATATTTGAACTCAGAAGGAAAAGGGAATTGTACCATTTGGTGCAATCCCTTTTTCTTTATACGGTTCCAACTGTCACCTTACAGGTAACCTACAGGGTACCGCTTCCTGTTACCGATTAAAATCTACTTGATTTGGTTTATCTCATAGCCCATATCCTTTAGGATATCAATAACTGAATAATCACTAATGTAGTGACCTGTTCCTACAACCACAAAATAAGTGATACCTCCTTCAGCCTTAAGGAAGCTATCAATCTTCAATGCCATTCCCATATCTCTTTCTGCAAATAGCTTGTTGTAATACTCTTCCATAAGTAGCGCTACTTCCTTATCATCTTCATCCATTTCAGGAGTTTCAGACGCTACCAATAAAGGAGCAATATCTTTCATGAAACCATCTACATCGCCTTTATGCCAATAATCTAATATTGTAACGAGGGAATCATTGCCACCTGTTTCTACCCCTGCCATTATACTTGAAAGAGCATCCATAGTACTAACCAGTAGATATTCAGCTAGCTCATCAGAAAAGCTATCTAGCATCCTTAACTGTAAATCATATCCCTCAAGCTCTAATATAGGTTTGCCCGTCATATATGCATCAACCAAAAACTTTATATCAATTCCAAGTGATGCAGCTAAAGCCGCTTCCTCAACAGAACCATTTGTACTATTAGCTATTGAAGTAAATATGGTGAAAATCGTCCAAGGTTTAAACATGGATATCATTTCTTCGGTATAACCGAAATTCGCTGCTACCTGAACTGTTTTATTATAGGTTTCTTCAGATACATGATCCTTAAGAGTCGTACCATCTATATATACACCATACTGTAATAAAAGAGTATAAACATCCTGATAGGGGTTAATCAAATCCAGCTCTACACCAAGTACATCGGATTTGGCAAATGCTTCAAGCATCTTATTAGAAAAAGGATATATATCATAATCAGCCATATGAACAGAGCCTAATAAATATACTTTATTATCTCCTGAATCAATCTCCCATAGAAAGCCCTTACTGGCAGCATCAAGAGCATCATACACATGAGTTATAAGCCTAGTAGCAATAACACATGCCTGCTCAATCGAACATGTATCCTTTAATGAAAGCTCCCCTTCATTACCCGTAAATATGCCATACTTAGCCATATAATCCAAAGCATTGCTATCATCGGTAATACCTATGTCTCCATCAAACTCATAGTCTGAAATTAGTAAATAAAAGAATTCCAGAACCTCTTTAACAGTCATATTATTCTTCAAATAGTATCTTTGCTCATCATAGTCTATAACACTATCAGTATCTAAAATCTTTAAACGGATACCTGCTAATAATCCCCTAAGCTGCCCATGAGTAATCGGAGCTTGCATATCCTTATAATACCAGCTTCTAGGATATATATTATATGTGTCTCCGACAACCAAATCATCAAATGCCCATTCGCTATAGGTTGGCAAAGCTGTATCTGCTTCCTGAGCAAATACCTTGTTGGCCGGTAATACCGTAATTAACATTGATATTATCAGCAGTAATGATAGAAATCTCTTTTTCATTGAAGAACCTCCCATGTTACTTAAAATTTGGTACTAGTCTTGCTTAACGTCCTTCATACTAAAGGATACTCTTCCCATCTTATCCTGTCCTAAGCAGACCACCTTAACCTTATCGCCCAAGGTAAGAACATCCTCAACATGTTCTACTCTTTGCTTAGATATCTTGGATATATGAACCAAGCCTTCCTTACCGGGAGCAAATTCTATAAATGCACCAAAATCCTTGATACTGATAACCTTACCCTCATAAATCTTACCCTCTTCAAATTCGGTAACGATCATCTGTACAATTCCTAATGCTTCATTTATGCTTTCCTTATCAACACCGCATATAGACACAGCACCATCATCATTAATATCTATCTTAACTCCGGTCTGATCGATTATTGCATTGATTGTCTTGCCTCTTTGGCCTACAACCTCACCAATCTTGACAGGATCAATCTTAATCTGAACAATCTTAGGTGTATAAGGACCAACTTCAGGCCTAGGCTCAGAGATAATCGGTGCCATAATATCATTAATGATATATGTCCTAGCTTCCTTTGTTCTATATATAGCCTTCTCAATAATATCTCTTGTTAATCCATTAATCTTAATATCCATCTGTATGGCCGTTATACCCTTATGGGTACCAGCTACCTTAAAGTCCATATCTCCGAAGAAATCCTCAAGACCTTGAATATCGGTAAGAATAATATAATCATCATCGGAATCTCCGGTAACAAGTCCAACTGATATACCTGCAACCATTCCTTTTATAGGAACACCGGCAGCCATAAGTGATAATGTGGATGCGCAGATAGATCCCTGAGATGTCGAGCCATTAGACTCAAGTACCTCTGAAACGGTTCGAATAGCATATGGAAATTCTTCTTCAGAAGGAAGTACAGGAACCAAAGCCTTTTCAGCCAAAGCTCCGTGACCGATTTCACGTCTTCCTGGGCCTCTTGAAGGTCTTGTCTCACCAACTGAATATGAAGGGAAATTGTAATGATGCATGTAGCGCTTTCCTGTCTCATTCTCATCGAGTCCGTCGAGTCTTTGGGTTTCAGCCAATGCGCCTAAGGTGGTTATGGTTAAAACCTGTGTCTGACCACGGGTGAACATACCTGAACCATGGGTTCTGGGTAAAATATCAACTTCAGCTGTAAGTTTACGGATTTCATCTATCTTTCTGCCATCGGGACGCTTTCCATCCCTTAAAATCATCTTACGTACAGTCTTCTTCTCGAATTGATATATTGCTTCACCTAAAGAGTCAAGCCATTCAGGATGCTCCTCTTCATAATGAGCTGTTAATTTATCTGTAATCTCTCTGATATTATTCTCTCTAACCTGCTTTTCATCTGTAAATACAGCCTTCTCCATTCCTTCGGGAGTAATAAAGGCAACCATATCATCATATAATCCTTCAGGAAGTGCAGATCTGGTATATTCATGCTTAGGCTTACCACAATCGGCTACAATCTTATCAATAAACTCAATAACAGTCTTGTTAAGATCATGAGCAGCATATATAGCCTCAATCATCTTCTCCTCAGGAATTTCATTAGCCGCTGCTTCTATCATGACAATCTTGTTCTTAGTAGAAGCTACTGTTAATGACATTTCGGATTTTTCTCTCTGTTCGGAATTGGGATTAAAGACAAATTCTCCATCAATCAAGCCTACTATTGTAGAAGCAATCGGTCCATCAAATGGTATATCGGATATACATGTTGCTATAGATGATCCAATCATAGCAGTAATCTCTGGAGGGCAATCCTGATCAACACATAGAACCAGATTTTCTAATGTTACATCATTTCTGTAATCATCAGGAAATAAAGGTCTCATAGGGCGATCAATAACACGAGATGTAAGCACAGAGTTCTCTGAAGGCTTACCCTCCCTCTTAATAAATCCTCCAGGGATTTTACCTACTGCATAAAGCTTCTCATTATACTCAACACTTAAGGGAAAGAAGTCAATTCCTTCTCTGGGCTTATCGGATGCTGTTGCTGTGGCTAATACAACCGTATCACCATAATGCATTAAAGCGGCACCATTAGCCTGTGCTGCTACTCTACCTACATCTACTCTTAGGGTTCTGCCTGCTAGTTCCATTGAATAACTTTTGTACATAATTTAGTTCTCCTTTTAAATATGATTTAAAAGAGCCGGAGACACCGAAACAACTGAAAAATCCACCGATTGCATGAATCAATAGCCTTTTCAGAAGTCTCGGGTTGTCCTCTCATGGCTCTAACTATAACAGTATACCATTATTATTACCAATATGCTACAATTTTTTTCCTACAAAAAAAATTGGTACCAGGTACACTCCAATTTGGTACCAGGTACACTTCAATTTGGTACCAGGTACACTCCAATTTTAAGAGACAATATTTCTAAGCCATATCTTCTTCTTATAACGTAAATATCCAAATATCAGCTTGTATATCTCCTCGATTAATATCATTGCATATACAATATGTATCGGATATTTAAGTATCAGACCCCCAAGCACAGCCATGGGTATGCCTATGAGCCAGACGCTGGTTGAGTCTAAGATTAATGTAGCCTTTGTATCTCCTCCGCTTCTTAGGATTGCCACAATAAAGAGAGTATTGAGCATCCTAAAGGGCATATATATTGCAAATACAGTTATGCATAGTCTGACATACTTTATAACCTCGTCCGATACATCAAATATTGAGGCCACAGGATTTCTAATTAAGAGTACAATCGCAGCTCCAATCAGAGATAATACAAACATCATGGCTATATAATTCCTGGCATGCTCCTCAGCCTTATCTAATTTATCGGAACCTAATTCATTTCCAAGCAGCACCGCGGCTGCATGGCATATTCCAAAGAAGAATACCAAGGACACCTGCTCCACCGTATTAGTTATGGTAATAGCCGATGTAGCAGCATTTCCCATTCTTCCATAGACAAGTGAATACATGGTTACCCCTAGCCCCCATATGAACTCATTTGCTATTACCGGGGCTGCAGTATTAAAATACTTATTTAAAAATGCCTTGTTGATAAATGATCTACCCTTTTCCTTAATCCTATCATATTTTAAATGAACAAAATCTCCAAGCTTCCCATCACCTGCCTTATGACTGTATACTAAAGCTAATAATAGGCCGCATTCCACAATTCTTGCAATTAAGGTAGCCAAGGCTGCTCCTGCTACACCCATCTTTGGAAATCCCATATGGCCATAAATGAGTCCATAGTTAAAGAAGACATTTACCAGTATTGAAACAGAAGTAATTATAACCGGTAGCTTGACAAAATTCATACTCCGAAGTATTGATGTATAAGACATAGTAACAGCGGTTAGAGGGTAGGTAAATACGATGATAACAAGATATTTTGCGCCCTCTGATATGGTATTATCTAGCGGGGTAAAGATTCTCATGACAAATTCAGGTGCAAAGAATCCAGGTATGGCAAATAGCAATGAACCCCCAACACCTATTAACAATGAAAGCCTTAATACCCTCTTGATATTCATAAGCTCACGTTTTCCGTAATACTGGGCCGAGAGAACACTTGAGCCACTACCGACTCCAAACATTAATAATGCAAATACAAAAAACAATTTATTTGCAAGACCAACCGCAGCAATACTGGTTTCTCCAAGCTGACCTATCATTAAGGTGTCAACCAAGTTCACGAGGTTATTTAGGAGATTTTGCAATACAATTGGTATAGTGATTGCAAATGTCCTTCTAAGAAAGGATTTATCATTCCATATGATTTTTAACCGGTTCATATTTTGTCCTCTTTTCTTTTTTGGTACCGTAATAATGAATACAATAAAAAAGCTGCTCCATATGTCTTGATACGGAACAGCTTACATTTAATCTGATTATTTTCTTAAGCCTAAACGTTCAATCAGTTCACGATAACCTTCAATATTGGTCTTCTTAAGGTATTCCAAAAGTCCTCTTCTTTGTCCAACCATTTTAAGAAGTCCTCTTCTTGAGTGGTGATCCTTCTTATTGATCTTAAGATGCTCTGTTAATTCAACAATTCTTTCGGTTAACAAGGCAATCTGAACCTCTGGTGAACCGGTGTCTTCTGGAGTTCTACCATATTGTTTGATTATTTCTTCTTTTCTTTCTTTACTGATCATTTTAAATCCTCCTTTAATATTAACCACCAAATACCAAGAAATGGCCGGAGTGTCCGAATTCTGAGTATTGGCTATCCAATGTACAACAGATATATTAACACAACAGATTATTATTTTCAACTACAAATTAATAAAAATATCATAATACATATTAATAAAAAATATAACCTATATCATTATTAATTTTATATACTATAATTTTCTACCACAGGACCCGCAAAACTTGGCTCCAACCGAATTAACATGACCGCAAGAGAGACATGCCCCTGGATTCTGAACAGGTGCCTGTGCTTCCGGCCGAGGTGTAGGCTGCTGTACAGGCTGTTGTGGTGCGGGTGCAGGCTGCTGTGGTGCAAGTGTTGGTGTAGGTTGCTGTGGTGCGGGTGTAGGCTGCT
>LSQX01309439.1_pt1 | contig 12165 bp, 16 predicted proteins | sample 654561 | NCBI WGS metagenome assembly LSQX01 (sample SAMN04489861, study PRJNA283612) | anaerobic digester metagenome | isolation source: 4 biogas reactors fed with cattle manure at either 37C or 55C with and... | place: Denmark: Kongens Lyngby | collected 2014 | reverse complement strand
AAACTGCATACTCCTTGTGACTTAGTATCTATTTGCTTTGAGCTTTTTTTGAGCCAACTTTTACATTTCGGTCTTTGCTAAAATCATACAGCCCCTAAAAAGAATAGTTTGCATTTTCCTTTTCCGTCTTAATTCTCACTGCGGAAGAACGCTAACCTTCCCGCACTGCATAATAGAAGAAGCTGCCAAACTCCTTTTTGTCCCCGATTTTCTACTGAAAAATAAAAGACCTCGCAACTATAGACTAAGAAGAGGAAAAATGGTCGAGGAAGTTATCTACCGAAACTTGGTAAATGTCTACCTAATCAAAAAATAATGTTGGAAAGACGATTAATCGGAAAAATCTATAACTCTCAAATTCAATCGTTCTGTTCATATGCCCAAACAATTAACCGTGCAAATCCCAAGCAACATTCTTGAAACAATCTTTGCGGGAGCAAAAGAACTCTATCCAAGAGAAAGCTTCTTACTATTGCGTGGTAAAAAGAACAAAAGCGTAATAAAAATCACTGATTTACTCTTGGCACCTTTTGCTTCACATGGTCATGGTGAGGTCCACTTCAACCCGTATATGTTTGGAGGTGACTTCTCCTTGGTAGGGACTGTGCATTCTCATCCATCGGGGAACATCACACCCAGTCATGTGGATATGAATTATTTTTTTGGTAGAATCCTTATGATTGTAGGTCCACCATTTGAAGGTAAAGAGTGTATTGCGGCTTATGATTCGAATGCTGAAACGATTCCTATAGAAATAACAGCGCCATTAGAATGCAAAGACGACGAGTTTTACTAACTATCTGATTGAGAATTCAAAAGGCTAGTTTGATATTGGTTGATGAAATCAGCGGCAAATCTGTCAGCTTTCGCTTCAGTACCTTTGTGTATTCTATCTGCACCCCTTGATCGAATGTGATGGTAGAACTCGTGTAATATCACAAAAGGGTTTGCTAGTATGTCACTGTTTAGCACGCTTATGGTTTGATTCTTTGCAGTATAGCATCCAAATGCTTTTATCTTGTTTCCTTTTGGTAAACCAACCTTCAATTTTGGTGTAGCAACTGTATATTCTTTTGCCAGCAACTCAAGTGCTTCTTCTGCTTTACCGTTTAAAATTAGCCAAACAACATATGCTTTAGAGTAATCGGTAACCATCACAACTCACCAGTTGAAGTTTATTTGCCATATGTTCCACGTCGAATCTTTTCTGCTAAAAGATGGATAAATTCGATTGGCCAAACATCATCGCAGACATCATCAGTTAAAATTTTGCGTTGATGATAGAGTGAGATTAAATCGTTTTTTAATAGCAGAATTAGGAGGAACTCATGGCCATATATTCGTTTAAATTGGGCATATTTTCTTGCTTGCCTTTTTGTCATTTCGAAGTGGGGTTCAAGTATGATTTTTCTACCATCTACCCTTTTCTCTAAGATAAAGTCTGGAGTATATACTTCGTTGGGTAGTGGAAAACTGATTGTTTCATAACCATAGGGAATATGCATATTAAGAAGTGTAAGCGCTGTTTTCTTTTCCCATCCACTCTTATAGCGACTCATCTTTTGATAGTATGCTTGTGACTGCCCAGTTACTTTTTGCATACGATCCAAGAAACCAAGCGCTGTTTTAAGGGTGTAGCGATTTAACGGTTTCTTTTTTAACCATCGACCCAGCAGGAAGAAGGGATAGTCCACTTTTGCGGGGTCATTGGGAAAAAGACGCTTTGCAAAATCAGTCAGTTTTTGTCTTGCTTCAGCTTGTGTGTGTTCATCACGCCAAACTGAGTACCCGGGTGGAACTAATCCTAAACTTGCAATTACGTTAACGTTTTCTTTGGTTAATGGTACGTAAAGGTCTTCAGGAAGCAGGTGGTCATAGATTTGCAGGTCTGGGTGGGGTCGAACCATCCAACGCATGTATGTCCAAGTACGGTCTCGATGAATTCCTCCGAATGCAGAAATGTTTTTTGCTAAATCCTCAACAAAGCCTTTAGGGTTTTGAAATTTTTGTGCATACTCTAGTAGGTTACGTTCAGCTTTTAGTTTAGCAAACAAGTTTACTGATACAATAATTTCTGAAGCGGCTTTTTTATTTGGTCCTAAGTCGCTGTAAAAATCGGTTTTTATGATTTCTTCTTCGAGTACGTGGGGTTTTTTTACTTCGAAAAACGTGTTTCCGAAGGCTTCATGAAGGTATGCAATCAGCATTCGGGCGTTTTCGGGGTATCCAACTATTGTATCGTCTAGGATTGATGCAGTTAAGAGGAAATAGTGAGCGATGATTTTTCTATCTTCATATCTTTCGGAGTATGGATTAAACATTAGACGGGGACTCATTCGTCGGTCCCATTGGATGTCGACTACATTTGAGTTTTTGTTTATGAACTCCACTAGTAATGGGATTAATCCGTCGGTTGTAACCATACCCTGCACTCAGATAAGCTATGTTATGTATGAAGATACTTAAAACTCCTACCTAAAAAGTAAGCATAATAGTTAATTTATAGCAAAAATAGACATGTGTTAACTTCAAGCATTTATCTATAAAACGAATTGCCTATATAGGAAGATGCTATAGTGAAGTGTGCAAAAAGCGTGGGCCGGTCGTCTAGCCTGGTTAGGACATCTGCTTGACGTGCAGAAGGTCGCCGGTCCGAATCCGGTTCGGCCCACCACTTAACCTTAATAATTTCTAAATACCATTATTTTGTTGATTTTACTGGTGATTTTTCATTAATTAACAGTTTTAAATTGATTGCTGACCGTGTTAGTGAAGTTAAAGCATGGTTCTTTTGACTTCTCCGCTAATTCCTTGACAAGGTATAACACAACATTACGCTTGGTTGTCACTATTCCGGGATACATTTCTGAAACGACTTTTGACAGGTCGATGCTTTATCTTTAGTTACTACATGGTTCCTCTAAAATAATATTTTTGTGTAAGGTTCATTATTCAATGAATAAATTTTTCAATTGCCTGTTAGATGTTGAAGCGTGGCATTTCAGCATATCTTCCAAGATTTGCAAACCGCAACCATGGAAGTAACTAAAAATTCATATATTGTGTGTGTATTTAGCTGATGATGGTTTTCCTATCGTTTAATCGCTACCTTTAACAAATACTCTGCAAATTACTTGATAGCAAGCGATACTTTTTGACATATTTTTCTACAAACACAAACAAGCGTCAAATACATATCATAAATTCTGCAAATCTTATTGCTATTTCTTAAGCTATCTGCTCGGCGCTTTCACTATTGGGATACATGAAAAAAGATTTACCTGTGCGTAGCAGGCATTTAAAGTGAAAGCTAATCCCTCATACTCAATGAACCAAAAAACTATTGACAAAAGCAAAAATTACACAAATAAACCTACATGGATAAAGAGAAAGAAGTTAGTGTTTACGTGATTCTATAATACCACGGCATTTATCTGCGAATTGACAGTACTCTAGGCATGCGGCGGATGGGTCGGGACGCTTCCATTCGGCTCCACAACTTGGGCATGTGGTTTTATCTTCGTCACTCCATATTTCTAGTTCTCCTCCACAAACATGACAGTTAATGTAGGCAGGTTTGGGTTGTAGTAGGTCACGTAGTCCAGGGCAAGTAGCAGGGTTTTTTTCTATCGGTTTGTCTTTAGAGCTCAACGATGTCACCTCCAACTTTGACTTCGTATTCTTTTACTGGAACATTTTTTCCTGAGCCTTGTAAGGCTTTGTTAACTGCCCATTTTAAGCCTGTGCAGCAGGGAACTTCCATGTGGACAACTGTTATTCCGGTGATGTTGTTTAGTTTGAGAATTTCGGTGAGTTTAGCTGCGTATGCTTGGGCATCGTTGAATTTGGGGCACCCGATGACTACGCGTTTGCCAGCCATTAGATCATGGAAATTTTTAAGAACTATCGGTGCACAGTCGGCTGTAAGGAGTAGGTTTGCGTTTTCAAAGAAGGGTGCTTTTGGCGGTACAAGGTCTAATTTGACGGGCCATTGAGGTTTTTGTTGTGTATCGGGTGAGGGCGGGATCGTTGTGGGGGTTGTTTGCTCTTTGCTCTTTAAGTATTCGTGGACTTCAGCTTCGTTGAATGCTTCTGCTTCTCGTTCAGTTATCGTGATTGCGCCTTGGGGACATTGCCCTAGGCATGCGCCTAATCCATCGCAGTAGGTATCTTTTACGAGCCTGGCTTTTCCATCGATTATTTGTAGTGCACCCTCTGCGCATTTAGGGATGCATACTCCACATCCATTGCATTTTGATTCGTCTATATGTACGATTTTTCTTTTCATTTTAAATCCTCTTTTTGACATTTTCTGCTTGTTGGACAGAATTTAGTAGCATGATTTTCTATGGCGTTAAATATTGGAATAATCGTTTCAAGGTTAACGGTTAATACGCGTTTTTTGCCTTCTCGATGTGCGGTTAATATGTTGCAGTCGAGTAATGGTTTTAGGTTATGGCTTATCATGCTTTGTTCTTGGCATAGTGCTTCTGCAAGTTCGGTTACACTCATGGGTTTGTTTATAAGTTGTTCTATTGCTGCTAGGCGTGTGGGGTTGGATAGGTTGGTGAAGAATCGGTGACAATGGATTGTTGTGCCTTTTTTCATCTTTCCACGCTATTAATATGAATAAAGTTACATATGAATGAATATTCATTTAAAGTTATTGGAAAAAACAAAGACTTTACCCATAAACAAAAACACTTCAGAGGCGGTATCTCTCAAAATCACTACCTGAACCAGTATCAGGCGTAACAAAATAAAAAATCATACCGCAAGCTTGACATTTAACTTCTTGATTTCTTTCACGCTCAACTCTTGGTGAACCACACTTAGGACAACGCATAAAGCAAGTCTCCTCTGGGGTCTGTCAATCGTTTCATTCGTCATCTTTCCCAATCAGACTGGGACGGCGACATCATTCCCCGACCAATAATCGCCGTTCCCAGTACTTAAAGGGCTTGGAACACGTGGAAAAAATGAAGCAAAAAACTAAACAAACCCAAGCCAGCCAAACTCAAAGCGAGAATGGCAACCAAAAAACCTTGAATATTGTAAATATTATGTTGTGGATGAAGAAGAACGCCTACGAAGAGACCACAATTAGAAAGACAGCTAAGCTGTTGAGGCACCTTCAAAGGCACTGCAACACAGCCGACCCCGAAGAAGTTAAACTCTATGTTGCAGGAAAACCTCCACAACAAAACGGATACAAAGAAAACCTCATAGAAGCATACGACAAGTATATTCAGTCAGAGAAACTATCATGGGAAAAACCGTTTTACAGCCGATATAGCAAGAAACGTAAGGCGCCAAAAGAAGAACTTGTGAACTTTTTGATTGACCACTGCAGACTTGAAATGAAAGTAAAGTTAGCCATAAGCAAAGATTTAGGACAACGACCTCAAGAACTATGCTGGTTAACAATAAGAGACATTGACCTAAGCACTGGAGTAGTAAGCATAACAGGTGCAAAACACACAATTGGACGAGAAGGGAAGCTGGGAACAAAAGCCCTTGAATTACTCAAATTGTACATACAGAAAAAGAAGTTGACCACAAATAGCCATATCTGCAATGGTAAATCTGACAGTTTATCAGAGAATTACCGAAAAACAAGAAATAGAATAGCTAAGAAATACAATAAACCCGAGCTTAAGCAAATACAACTTTATGATTTTAGGCGCTTTAAAGCATCCAAAGCATATCGATTATCAAATAACAGCCTAATACACGTTAAAGAATTGCTTGGACACAAAGACATCAGGCAAACCGAGCACTACATTAGCGTGCTTGGAGACGCTGAATTGACTTGGATACCGATTAAAGCGGTAACTGATGAAGAAAAAGCAAACTGTTTTGCACAAGATTATGTTTTCAAGGCAAACGATAATGGGGTATTCTGGTTTGTAAAACCAGCTTAACCTCTTTTTTGTTTATGTTACTAACGGCGCCCGCTTCGCTTGGCGCCGAACGAAGCGCCCGAGCTAAACGTTTCGCAGAGCTATATGTCGATTTCTTCATTTTCCCACAAGTCACCTTCAGGAATAAAGGCAATCTGTACTGAACCCAAGCTTCTAAAGGTACCATTAACAAATAGGCATGTTGTGACATATTCGCCGTGACCGCTATCTCTCTTTGAGTCAAAGAGACCGACATTGTACACACAAGCCAGCACTTCTGAGACTTTAACCGCTTGAAAAGCGATAACATGAGGAAGAGCAAACAGACTATTCCGCTCAATGAACTCTGTGCAGCCAGCACCGACCTTAATCTTACTCCATTGACGCTCAATACGTCTTCTCTGCTGACGAATCATCTACCCACAGTCTCCCTGACATTTGCCATCATGCGTAACTTCCCAGAGGCGTGAACTATCATCAGCAAACATGCTTAGGACTTCGCCTTTTCGTGTAAGTAAAAGTTTAGACTTTCCTAAGTATCGGATATGAACTAATTCGGAATTGCAAATGGGACACTTATGTTGAATTCCAACGTTATTGCCGTTAATTATCTCCAACTTTCGATAGGAACATGCACCAAACCAAGTCGTAGCGTGAGATTTTTTGGAGCCCCTTTGAACAGAACAGTGGTTGAGTTGATACCAGCAAGTTCCCCCAACTGTTTTTCGCTTATCTAAGACTTTGACAATCCAACCGTCCTTTTTGTTTTCACGCCTTGTGACACCTTCAAAACCTTTGCAGGCATAGCAATCACCACCTTTGCATTTTCGGCACAGACCGTACCCTTCGCCACCGACAAAACCGAGTACGTGAAAATGTGGACTCCAGCGCCAGCCGAAAGGTACGCCTTTTAGTCGAGCTTCTTTTCGGTTAGCATAGCGGAAACCGTGAAAAATTATGGATCCGCCGATTATGCCCCGATTAGCCATAAGTCTGACCGCTTTTTTGCGTAAGGCATCGAGACTTAAACCGTAATCTTCACTTCTAATGCTTACAACTATATGTTCAACTGGAAGTCCAAAGCGGTTAGAAGCTATTTTTAGACGTTTTTCCATGCGATAGGCTTCACGGACAGCCCAACCGTACTTGAAGCAAACAGGACACGTTGGTTTATCGCATGAATGGTATATGGGCTTAACAAAAACCGAATTCTCAGGTAAGCTCTCATTAAAGAACCGAGCTTGGTTATGTGCCTTGTAGTTTAGGCAACCCATGAATTTGTTGAATGTTCCGCATTTAGAACTTGTCTGTTTCCCATGTCCGACAAGCTCATACTCGCCATAACTCCAGAAAGAATTGTCAACATTCAAAAAATCATTATCAGATATATTATTTGATTTACGTCCAAACGCTATTTGTGTCTTATACCTAGTTAACACCTTATCACCAAGCGTTAACTCGGGATGTTTTATTAAGGGACAGATTGACATAATTTGGCGACGACTTATCAGTGATTCCACAGGACACACCAAATACTGAGCAAAAAAGCGAATTTTTGCCACCGCTTCAAAGACGTATTATACTGTTCCTTGCAGGAAATCAACCGATGAATAAACATGCAACCGCAAAAGCGATGAATGAACATACAAGGTCAACATGGCTATCCTTCAAGGGCTTAGAAAATAGTGGGCTTGTCAAAAAGATAGACCAAAGGGAGTCTCTGGGGAGAGAACGTGACTGCTATTGGTTAACTGACTCAGGGGTATATCTTGCCTTAATCGAAGGGGCTGAATCTAAAAAAATTCTGATGAGAACCAAAGAAGTGTACCCAGATAACGCACTATTGCATTTCATAATCGAAATAGCCCCTATAATGGGTACAGGCATGCATAAAATCGGGTATTCAGCCGTCTTGGAGAAGGGCAAATTGGGTGAAAGCGATAAGAATTCAGTAAAAAGTGCAATGTTGAGTCAGCAACTGCTAAAAGAACTTACCTTAGGGCAAATTAGAGATTTAATTGAGATAATGAAAAAACATCCTCAATTTGAAGCCTTCAAAGACCAGACAGACCAAGCATTAGAGAAATTAAAGAAGGCAGAATTATTCCTTAAAGAAGCCTATGAAAAGTAGGGATTCAACACTCAATTCAGTTTACTTCGTTGAACTATTTTTAGGAATTACGCCACCGCAGACATCAACCACAAGGGTTGAGTCTCGCACCCCACGGACTTAGTTTTGCATAAAGGCATATTTCTACCTTAGGTAGTAAACGCGTAAGCGCTAAAATTTAAAAAGAAAACTAACTAATTGTTATCGTTGTTGATGCTACAATGGATGCGTTTGAAAAATTAGTGTTAAAATATGAAAAACAAGGTTACAAAAGAGAGAACAAAAAATCGCTAAAATACGGTGTTAGGTATTTTTTTAGATTGAGAAAAGGCTTACTTGGTTGGGACCAAGGAGCTTACATATATTCTCCTAATGCTAACTCATCAACCGAAAGTATGAGAGAATTTTTAACTGATTATGAGAAATATTGTGATGAAGATGATGGTTACCCAAAGAAGGGTCTGTTTTTTTGTTATGATTGTGATGAAAAGCTGTTCAAAGACTTAAAATTAGCCATGATACGTGATAAGGATTTAAGAAATACAATCAAATTAGCTGTGTCAACTGATAAAGACAAGAGCAAGAACAGACCATCAAAAGCAATAACCCCAAAGGAAAATAGAGGCCAAAGAGATATCAGAAGAGCATTTGCACAAACGCAAAAAAATGAAATACTTTTTCAACAAGATGGTAAATGTGCAGAGTGTCATAAAAAATTAGACCCTCGTACAGTGGAATTTGACCACAAAGAACCTTGGGCATCAGGTGGTAGAACGGTAACAATTAACGGTAGAGCTTTATGTGTAGGCTGTCATAAAATAATCTCTCACCGTCATCGTTTAAAACAGGTAGATAAATGATAATGAAATTATCTATGAGCGTGAAATAGCTCAAAGCTTATAACTAGATAGCAACTAATAATATACATGGGAAACTAAAACCCTTTAGAATTTACTTTGCCCTAAGGCAGGATAAAAGGAGATTTTAAAATGGTAGAAATTGAGAACATCAGTGAAAACTCTGAAACCTTGTAGGCGATTAACGCCGAACCCACAGACTTTAAAGTTGTTGAACAACCAACAGAAGAAGCAATTGTAGAGAAACCCAAACGTAAAGATAAAGGCAAAAAGAAGAAAAAACAAGACGCCAACAGTCAGCAGAAAATCAAACATCAACGCCGCCACAACAAGAAGCGCCAAAGACCCAGAGTTCGCTATTCCCGCAAAAGACGACAATCAGCAAATATGGCTTCATACACGTATCCACTAAAGTACGTGACTTAATAGGCGTCAAAGGCAAAGATGTCCCAGCTACAATCGAAAGCTATGATGACACAACGGGCACCTTAACTATTAGCGTTACTTTAGCTGAAAAGTAACCCTAATTTCCAATAGCCTTTCTTTTTATTTAATTGGGTAAAAATAGGTTGGTGGTTTTTGGAGTAATTTACCTTATAAAAACAGATTCAACGCTTAAGGTTGAAGCGTTGACGTATTTTTCGGCGATAAAAAAGTATGGCATATATAGCAAAATTTAAAATATTTAGTCATTTAAACATAAAGTAGTTGAGTAGTTACCTATGAAGTGTCAATATAGTAAAGAAACTAAAAGAGCAGCTATGGGTCTTTCTCAGGTTATTGGGTTCATCTTACTGATAACTTCAGTTTATATGTATTTGTTAAATCCAAGAACGTGGTTTACTGCTGTAGGCTTTTTGGTCATGGGAGTTCTTTTACTTATTTTTGCAATAGTAATTTGGAAGAGATATTGATTACCTCTTAGCTATAATCTGCCCTAATATAATTGGGCATAACTAATTTTTTGTAAGCTCTATAGTATGCATTAGGTTTGCTAGACATACAATTAACTAATCTATTATAACACTTAGTGAAACTTGTGGTACTAGTGAGACAACATTATCTTAAATTACGAACGGTTGATAATAGTTTGGAAGAGGTATCTTGTTGACTTAAGACTAAAATCAGAAGTCTCGGAGCGCCTCTTCTTAAAATAATGGAGGGTTAAAATGAAAACTATTAAAACAAATAAAAGAAACCTTTGCATTACTGCTGTTCTATGCCTTCTTTTTATTATGCTAAGTTCTACTCTAATTCTACCGATTCGTGCCGCTACGGAGAATGAATCTTCAAAAGGAATTAACTTGAATGTGGAAAAACTATCAGACACTACTTTTACAATTCCAATGGCTAATGGAACAGTTCTTGTAGAAAACCTTCCCAGCAACTGCTTTAAGGCAACGTATATGTCCAACGATGGAAAGAACACAACATTTGAGATAGTTAATCAAAAAATTACTAATGAAACAGTTAAACAACTAAACCCTAATTACAATACCGCAATTACGCAGAGAGTTTTGCTCGTAAACGGTGAAGAAGCATTCAAGTTTCCGATAATGAACCATGTTTTCTATTGGTGGGGGAGTGGTCGAGTGGTTTGTGGGTGAGGGGTTTGTTGCTATTTTTCTTGAGATTTAGGTGTCTTTTTGTATTGTTTGGGTGAGATGAATTGGATTGGGGTAGTGTATATATGATTGGGGGGGGGGTCGCGGTTTTGTTTTTTAGGGTTTGTTTGTTGTGGTATTGATTGTGTTTTTTGAGGGGTTTAGGTGGAGTTTTGGTTTGTTGTGCTGGTAGGTTTGGGTGGTTGTTACGTTTGTTTGTGGTGTTTGGGTTTGTAGGTTTTGTTTGTGTTGTTGGGTTTATGGTTTGTGGTGTTTTGACTGGTTTTTTAGTTGTTTGTTGTAGGTGTTGGTTGTTTTGTAGATGTGGTGGTGTCCTTTTATTTTTTAGTTTGTTTCGGTTGTTTTTCTGTGTTTTTTCTTTGGTTGGATGTTTGGGGTGCTGGGGATGGAGCATCTTGTATATGGGTAATTGTATGGGTAATTGTATATGGTAATTAAATGGAAGATTTGTGTTCAAACAACAGAAATGGGTTTAAATCGTCAGGTAAACTGCCAACCTATGGGTAAAATTGAAGAGTTACGGTTAGTAACTTCACATTTAAATAAATGTTAAGCGGCGGCAACAATAGTGTTTAGTGCATAAAAGAAAAGAGCTATAGACACAATAAATATAGCACCCAGCAGAAACAGCAGTCCTCGTTCATGTTTGCCAAATTTGACAGACAATATAGTGTTAATTACTGGAAAAGCACACGCAATACCAGCTAACCACAATAATTCTGATTTATCAGCCCAACGGTTTGCAACACCATCAAACCCAAAATGAACAGGCACAATTTGCGGTAAAGATGCATAAACCCAAAAGAAGTAACCTATGAAAACAGCATACACTAAGGCTACTGATAATATTTGAACGTACAAATACTTTTTCAAAGATTGCTCTTCATGTATTATCTGATTAGAATTAATTTTGCCAAAATCATTTTTCCGCTCGTTGACAGCACTGAGAAATCGGTCAGGATCTTCAGGTGATAACACAATTTTTTCGCCATTCTGTAACGTAATTACTACATAATCTCCAGATATTTTTGTGCCATAAACATGAGCGCTTCCTATGTTGGTTCTATACAAACCCCAATGAAATCCAGGTAGACTAGCTCCGAAAAGGCGTATATTTAAGGATAGTTGCACTTTCTCTGCATTATCAATTCGGGTGTATGTTACCCTTTTGTTGATTAACCCAAATCTTATCCTTAATTCTTTAGAGGATAGTTCGTATTTCAGACTACCACTGGCTAAAGTGAAGTAAGCCATAACAAGGTAAACACCTAAAAGACTGGAAAACATGATGACAGTGAAAAAAAGCGGTCCCTCTAGCATTAGGAAAAGAAGAATACCAATTGGGATTGCAAATATCAAGAGAAAAATTAATCTGTAATACCTAGTTGTTTTAGAATGGTGTGAATCATAAGTGGTAGCATCTGGGTTAAGCATTTTGCTAAGTATTATTTCTGCGTTTAATAAATATAGTTTCAAGCGAAGGAATTAAGGCTTAAGACCATAGTTCCCCAGTTATTTTCTAAAGCCTTATAACTAGCAAGAAACAATAGAACTCGGGAATAAACGCCCCACAGAAAAATTACTTTGCCCTAAGTAAAAATTACTTTGCCCTAAGTCTGGGATGGCGACATCATTAGTTTTGAGTACATAGATTTATGATATTGCATAAA
>LSQX01305970.1_pt1 | contig 12165 bp, 13 predicted proteins | sample 654561 | NCBI WGS metagenome assembly LSQX01 (sample SAMN04489861, study PRJNA283612) | anaerobic digester metagenome | isolation source: 4 biogas reactors fed with cattle manure at either 37C or 55C with and... | place: Denmark: Kongens Lyngby | collected 2014 | reverse complement strand
TGTTGGTTGGTGTTCCTATTAAAGTCTTCAACGAACTGTTTCTGTACGCGAGCGCGTCGTTCATACTCTTCCTTTGGATGGATATTGGAATTAGCAAAGTAGATGCTGACATCGGCATACTGTGTAAGAAACTCCAGGGTATAAGTCGAACAGGGGGCACAGCAACTGTGCATTAAAATACGTGGACGAATGTCACTCTTCTCCCACTCTTTAATCATTTTTCGTAGTAATGAGTCATAATTTATTTTCTGATTGCTCATTCTCTTCAACAACGCATCGACTTGAATCATGGAACCATTATAACAAACTTTGTTAATTATGGTAGAATACTTGTAAATGTTTAGAAGGAGTGAGCTGATGTATTTTTTCGCAAGCGACTATGATGGAACACTCTATCAGGACAGCCAGGTGAGCCAGAAAGACCTACGGCTGATCAAGGAATTTCGGGCACAAGGCCACCACTTCGGGATCGCGACGGGGCGGCATTTGAACTCTATTCTGGGCGAGCTTGATAAGTATCAGATTGAGGTTGATTTCACCATTGGCAACAATGGTTCGGCCATCCTGGATCACAACCGTAAGGAGCTGTACTTGGCGGCGATCGATAAGGCAATGGTCAGGGAAGCTTTTGACTATGTTGTGAAACACATGAGTGATGAGTTCTATTTCATTGCGATTAACAACGGTTATCATTACGGTCAGAAGACGTTCTATCAGGAATTGGAATCCTTCGATGCCGGTGATCGCATCAGTCTAGAGGATGCCTTTAACAGTGAGACCATCTGTGCCATGTTTGGTCAGATTCTACCGGGCAAAGATAGCTTGTTGATATCGAATCAGTTGAACGAGGCATTCAAGGGTAAGCTTCAGGCGTGCCCCAATGGTTCTTTTGTCGATATTGTGCTACCTAATGATAATAAGGCGAGGGCCATTCAACGGGTGGTGAGTAGCCTTGATTCCAGAGTGAAGAAGGTCTTTACGATTGGTGATTCCTACAACGATATTGAAATGATTCAGATGTACGATGGTTTTGTGATTGCGGGTGGTGAAGACCATTTGCGGGGGTTGAGTGATAAAAGAGTTGCCACGGTCGGTGAGGCCCTGGAGTTGGTGATGAGCGGTGTTTTATGAAAACTTTACAAATCTTCACGGTAATAATTCTTCATATTACTTGTTTCTTTATTTAAATGGTGTATTATAGAAAAGATTTTGAAATTTGATTTCAGAATCAGAAAGGATTTGTTAAATGACTCAATCACTTAATTCTTGGGAGAACGACCAGGATTACTTAGCGCTAGTCGCCGATTTACTTGAAAACAAAGAAGTTCAAGAACTTCGCAATTTTGTGCATCATCGTGTCACCAACCGGTTAGATCATTCGCTAACGGTTTCCTATATAAGCTACACATTGGCTAAAAAACTTAACTTAGACTATCAATCAGTCGCTAGGGCAGGACTTCTTCATGATTTCTTCTTATTAAAAGTCGAAGAAGTTGAAGCACTAAAACAGGGTTCACACAACAATTATCATCCGATACTGGCTTGTGCAAACGCTGAAAGAATTACCACACTTAACCCCATAGAGAAGGACATCATACTGAAGCATATGTTCCTTGTCTCTAAAGTGGCTCCACCAAAATACAAAGAAAGCTTAATTGTATCGATGGTTGATAAGTATGCCGCAATCCTTGAGGTTGCGAGCCCAATCAACATCAGAATGCATAAGCGTATTATCAAGGCAATCTATCGATTAGGATTCGCTTCATAGAAACAATCTAAATTGATTAGAAATAATCAATTTTTTGTTTCTAATCTCTACACATCTGATATAATATTAGCACATCATTTAATTGGGATAATTATCTCTGATTATTTTCAAGGAGAGGCTCATGACTATCGAGTTTGCTCCGCTCATCTGGCTGTTGCTGATTAGCGGATTGCTTCAGAATTTAACGCTTATGATACAGACGTATCTCATGAAGAACAAATCATCTTTGATGTTTTGGCTTTTTTCGAATACGATGTCCATTGCTGGGTTCATTCTCCTTTTGTACCTCGATCTACAGAAATCAAGCTCGACCGTCGTTTTCATCTCCGTGACACTTTATGTCTTGAGCGATGTCGTAAGGCTGTATGGGATTGATAAAGAGCTGAATACTAATAAGAAGTATGAGTTCGATTCCAAGAACCAATCCCGCAAGCCCATGCATTACGTGTTAGCCCTCCTCTATACATCGGCATTCATCCTATCAATCTACTATTTCAACGACTATAAGCTGACATCCATGTTTATCTTTACCTTCGGTGCCTGTTCCTCGCTGTTTGGTTACTCACTGATTTCAAACTCCAGAGACTCAGCGCTCCAACTATCCAAGATTGTGCTTCTCTTCGTCTTCACGGCACTCCTCATCAGCAATTTCTACATTATCGTGCAGCTCTCAAGAGCACAATTCACGAACTCTATCTTCGGTTTCTCCATGGTCTTTATTTACGCATATGAAATCGTTAGGGGCTTGGTCTGGAGCTTTACGACCTTGATACTCAATGTCAATCAGGTTGAGAACGAAAAGAACGACAACCTGGTCAAGTATGAGACGCTATTCAATATTAATCCGGATGTCCAGTTTGTGGTTCGGGAGCGAAACCTTGAAATCATCGAGGTGAATGACAGCTTCATCGAGACGACGGGTCTGAAGAGAAAAGAAGTCATTGGAAAGACGGTCGATCAGATCCCTTTCTTCAAGAATGAGGGTAACTTTCAATCCCGTTACTTGAAGCTCAAGAATGAGGCCAAGGATCAGAGTGTTCAAATCAGGGGTACCACGAGAAGCGGCAAGGATTATGTCGGTCTTTTCAGTTTCAACCGTTTCAAGATAGATTATGAGTCGGTACTTATCAACAGTATCAAGGACGTGTCCGATATCACCTTGTTCCAGAAGCTCAATCTGATCCTATCCGATGTTGTTCGTCAGAATCCTGTCTCCATCGTCATTACCCAGTTGGATGGGACCATTTGGTTCGTCAATGAACAGTTCACGAAGATGACGGGTTATGAGTTTAATGAAGCGATAGGTAATACGCCACGGATACTGAAATCAGGCCATAAGGACCAACTTTTCTATAAGAACCTGTGGGATGTTATCATACGAGGTCACGAGTGGCAGGGTGAGATCATTAACCGCCGAAAGGATGGTTCATTCTATTGGGAAAAGAACCGGATTGTTCCGATTCGAGGCGAAGATGGTGAGGTCATTGCCTTCTTGTCAATGAAGGATGATATCACGAACATGAAGCTGACGGAAGAATCGTTAGCTAAGAAGGCCCGGATTGATGGTCTGACTGGCATCTACAATTATTCCTACTTCATGGAGATATTCGAAAGCTACATGACGACACAGCGTCACGAGTCCCAAAAAGGCGCAATGATGATGATCGATATTGATGATTTCAAGCAGATCAATGATACTTATGGCCATACGTTCGCGGATAGGGTACTTAGTAGGTTCGCGAGAAGCTTGGGGGAATACCTGCGTAAGGACGATGTCTTTGGCAGGCTGGGCGGTGAGGAGTTTGGTATTCTGATTAGGGATACGACCGAACACATTGCTCAGAGTATTGCCCAGCGCATCTGTGATGATGTTGCGGGGACGATGCACGTGACGGACGATGGGCAACAAGCTCGAATAACCGTCTCGATTGGTGTGAAGATCTTCGATGACAAGACGGATATGACGGAGGTCTTGAAACAAGCGGATAGTGCGCTTTATGTGTCCAAGAACAGTGGTAAGAACCAAGTGACGGTATTTCCTTATGATATTGTTGAGTAATCTACTTAACAATATCTTTTTTATTATGGTTCACTTTCATAGTATAATAAGCGTATGAAATCAATCCAGAACAAGTTCACTGAAGCGATAGCGCTACGGGATCATACTTTGCAAGGCATTGGCCGCCTCCAAGAGAAAAGCATACATTCGACTTTGAAGTATTTTTTGAGTGAGAACGAACAGAACCACGAGGTGCCTATCCATGGTTTCGTGGCAGATGTGGTGGTGGATCAAACAATCTATGAGATTCAGACGGGTAGTTTCGACAAGTTACGGGCTAAAATCATGAGCTATACTCCGGACTATGAGCTACATATCGTCTTTCCGATTGCTTATCAGAAACATGTGCTCTGGTTTGATGAAGAACATCGTTTGATTAAGCGTAACAAGTCACCTAAGAAAGGTTCCATCTATGATATTGTCAGGGAACTGTATAAGATACGACCGTTGATCACGAATGAGCGACTATTTATTGATTGCTTCCTGATTAACATGGAGGAGATTAGACTCTTGGATGGCTGGGATTTGAGTAAGAAGCGGGGAGCGACGAAGGTGGACAAGGTACCGATGGAGTTGGTGGAGATTGTGAGTTTCCATGAACCATCTGACTACTTGAGGTTTCTGCCGGAGAACCTTCCAACACAGTTTCTGGCGAAGAATCTGAGTGATGTGGCGAGGCTGACGCCACGGCAGGTGAGTGCGTTACTGTTGGTGCTCAGGGAACTTGGACTGATTCGCTTGGTGGGTAAACAGGGTAGAGCGAACTTGTATGAGGTAGTTTGAGCTTTGAAAGCGAGTAGTTTATTTTTCAGTGCTAGTTGAAAAAGATGGCATTAAGTAGTACTATTATGGTGGATTGTTGTAACTAGAGGGTGAATAAATGAGTCTGAGAAGGGGAATGAGTTTGATTGAAACAATCGTCGCGATGGCGATCTTTGCGATCTTAATTGTGATGATTTTTCCTGCGCTCGCCCTATTGAATCATAATAATACAATTTCCCAGGATATTCTGGAGGCGACCTACTACACACAACAGGTGGCGGAACGGATTAATGAGGTTTCTCTGAGTAGTGATTCGGACAAACAAATGATTCATGATGCCCTGTTGAGTGATGGTTTTTCTTATACCACGAATACCTATGTGAAGTTTAATGACCCTTATGAAATTACCGTAACAACTTTTGATGTGACTGATTCAGAGAATCTGTGGCGAGTCGTAATTGTGGCAGAGAATGATGCGAGTGATTATTCCCAAGTAGAAATGGTTGTGAGACTCAGTGCTGAAGAATAAACGGGGGTTCACCCTGATAGAAGTGTTGGTTGTTTTACTCATTACATCGATTCTGCTGGGTGTAATCTATATGGTGTTCAATCAGAGTGTGTCCACCTTTACGAAGGAAGAGTCTCGGGTTGAGAACCAACAGAGTCTTCGTCAGGCTGCCTTGGTCATTGAGAAGGATATCCGTGAATCAGATCAACAGGAGGGTTCATTGTTCCTTGAGGCTGATGGTTGTTATCGTTTCGCTTTTCATAAGTATTGCTTAGTTGGCAATAGCTTGATGCGGGATGGGTCGGCGTTGGCTAGTAATGTGGCGCAGTTTACGATGAGTGAGAGTGCCAGTCTGGAGTTGCTTATCAAGTTAGAGTCCGTTCCTGATCGTTACCAACAAGTGGTTACGATTGAGACCCAAGTCACCTTGCGTGGGGAAAGAAGTGAAGAACCAGTATGATAAATTACAATATTACAGCGATCAATGCCAATGGCAAAGAGGTTAGTGAAATCATCTCTGCTGAGAATCCTGCACAGCTGGTTCAAGCGATAAAGAACCGGGGTCTTTTCTTAATTGACTATCGTGAACTATCGAGTGCGACTACGAATATCAAGCGGCTTAAGCTTAAGAGCTTGGTCGTTTATTGTCGTCAGCTGTCGACCATGTTACATGCGGGGATACCAATTGTACAGGCATTGGATATGGTCCAGGAAAAGGCGGATGATGCGAAGACGAAGGGTATCTATGCCAATATCTATGAAGAGGTCCAGAAGGGTAACTCCTTGTCGGCGTCAATGATGGCTCAGGAGGGAGCGTTTCCTCCTTTGTTGATTAACATGGTGGCGGCTGGTGAATTGGGTGGGACCTTGGATAGTTCCTTGGCTTCGATGGCGGTCTATTTTGAGAAAGAGAATAAATTGAATAATAAAATAAAATCGGCGAGTGTCTATCCGATTATTTTAGGGGTTGTGTCGGTGGCGGTGGTCTTGATGCTGGTGACGTTGGTGCTTCCGACGATTACGAGCATGTTTGATCCCGAGCTGATGCCACTGCCTACTAAGATAATTATGGGTATTAGCAGTTTTATTCTGAATAACTGGCTCTTGTTACTGTTGTTGGTGGGGGTCCTGTTCTTTGGGGTTTCGATGTTGTTGAAGGTGGATTCGATTCGGTTACGTTTTGACCAGATGAAGCTTCAGTTGCCAGTGATTGGTAAATTGCTACGGACGATTTATTCGGCGCGAGCGGCTAGGGCGATGGCTTCACTCTATTCGAGTGGGATTCAGACACTGGATATGATTGAGACGACGGGTAAGGTCTTGAATAATCGCTTCCTTGAGTCACAGTTTATGGATATATTGATGCAGGTTAGTAAGGGTGAACTGATTTCTGAGTCGATTGAGAAGACACAGAGCTTTGATCCGATGTTTTCTTCGATGATTTTCATTGGTGAGGAATCGGGTTCACTGGATAACATCCTTTCGGATACGGCGGACTATTTTGATGAGGAGGCGGACGCGGCGACGTCGAAGCTGGTGTCGCTCATTGAGCCGGTCATGATCGTGGTGCTGGGTGTGGTTATTGGTTTCATTGTTGTTTCGATTATTATGCCGATATTTACAATGTATTCTTCCGCAGGAGGTGGAGCGTAATGTTAGCGATTGAGTTTACAGAGGATCGTATCTTACTGGTTGAGGGTAAGGCGAAGAACAAGAAAATCACCGTGAAGAAAACTCACTCATTTTCTTTTGATGAGTCGTGGACAAGTCAACAGGGCGTGATTCAAGTGGATGTGTTGGCTGACAAACTGGATAATGAGCTGAAGAAGTATGGCTTTAAGGGTCGAAGTGATGTGGTGATTTGTTTTAACCATTTCAATAGTATCTTTAGAGACTTGCGGGTTCCTTATGTTGAGGGGAAACGGTTGGATGTCTTGGTTCGTACGGAAATGATGAATACTCTTAATCTATCGAATGATTTTTTGATTGATTATGTCATTTTGGATGAGATAGAGAATGAGGAGGGACACTTCCTTGAACTGCTCGTTGTTGCGATCCACCAGGAGTTTCTTGAGTCGTACCTGAAAGTCTGTAAGAAGGCGAACCTGAGGGTTAGGGTGGGCGATTTCGGGGTGAATACGCTGATTAAAATGATGGAGGCTTCCTCCCACTTGCATGTAAACCAATTGTCGATTGTCTTGAAGATTTCGAGAACGAACTTGAAGATGCACCTGTTTGATTCGTTTGACTATACCTTTACGCGGAGCGTGTCGTTTAATCAGGAGGAGGAACTGCTTCCTCAGATTATGGAGAACTTGAATAAAATGATTCAGTTCATGTACACGAAGGTGAGTGTTAAGGAGTATACCCAGATTGTCTTGATGGGCGAAGAGGAACTGGTGGAACAGGTGAGAATGGCCGTTGAGACTGATCTGAATCTACCGTGTGTTATCTTCGATATGCCTCATCTGGTGAGTAATCAGTCGGGCGAGAGCTTACAGCCGTATGTTAATGCGATTGGGACAATGATGAGGCGGAGTAAACCATGAGAAATAATGATATAAACTTTGTCGATGTTTATAGAGCACAGGGCAAGGAGAAAAGAGAATCGAATACACCGGGCAAGATTTATCTGGCGGTTTTTCTGATTACGGTCTTGTTACTGGGTGGTGTTTGGATTTCACTACTGTTGGATCAGAGAATGCTGGATAACCAGGTTGAGAAGCTGGAGTCTTACTTGAATGATTCTTCGCGGGTTTCGCGGATGAATGAGGTTGAGAAGATGCGGACGGATGTGGCGAGTCTTGGTGCGATGGAGGCTGAGCTTAGTAGCCTTAATGAGGTGATGGAAGTAATTCCCCGCTTTGATCGCCAGGTGTTTAATGTTTTATATTTGAATCGCCCTGCGAATGTGGAGTTACAGAGTGTCGAGTATGATGGTTCGATTGTCATGGTGAATGTGCGTGCTAAGAGTGTGGCGGACATGTCTAATTATGCTTTGATTCTGGAGCGGACGAACTTCTTTGAGACTGTTTATTATGTGGGCTATACGGCAGGCGAGGATGGCGCTTATGAGGGTGTCATGAATGTTGCTTTGCGAGGAAATGGGGTTGACAATAATGAATAAGATAACGAAAAGAGAACAGATGTTGTTGTTTCTGTTGGGTATGGTTTTGGTGATTGTCTTATTCTATGTACTGGTTTGGACACCTTCGCAGTTGAAGAAGAGTCAGGGTGAGACACTGAAGGCTGAACTTGAGGCTGAGAAGGTGCTCATGGATGCTTCGTTGCCGATGTATGATACGTTTAAACAACAGTTGGATGATGGTTTGGCTTCGATTAATACGGAGCTAGATTCGATTGAGGATAATTTGACGGCGGCTAAGTTTGAGCGCTGGATTTTCCCACTGATTAAGGAACATAATGCGGTAATTTCGAGTTCTTCGTTTACTTTACCTGAGGTGGCTTCACCTGATTCAATGTTGTATGTGAAGAATGATCCCATGTATACGGTGAAGGAAATGATTAGTCAGATTAATAGTATTTCGTTTAAACAGAGTGTGAAGCCGACGACGGAATCGGTGCTATTAAAAGCATCTTATTCGTATGAGGTTTATCTCTCGTATAATGACTATGCTTCATTGTTGAGTGATATTACTTCTTGGAATACGACGTTCTTTGTGAATAAAGCTTCGTACAACTTTGATGATAAGATGGGTACGTTTACGATTGATGCTTATACGATTGATAAGTTTGAAGTTAGTGATGAGTCACGGTATGAGGGTGTCTATCCTACGGATGGCCTTAAGGGTGTGGATGATCTGCCTGAGAAGGAAACGGAAGTGGGTACGATTAATCCGGATGTGAAGGGTGACACGGATGGTTCAACCAATCCGGAGAATCCGATTATTCCTTTACCTGATATCGAGGGTAACAAGTAGTCACATGAGGCCCATGTACCAGTTGATGAGTTCAGTGGCGTAGAGACTGGCGATCAATATTCCTAGACAGAGGAAGGGACCAAAGGGCATTTCTGCTTTTCTCCCTTGTTTCTTGAAGAGGATGAGATAGATGGCGTAGAGTCCGCCAGTGATTGAGGCTATGAAGAAGCTGACGAGTACGTTTTGCCAGCCTAGATAGAGTCCGGCTACGGCCATGAGTTTGACGTCGCCGCCTCCGAGTCCTCCGGTGAGCCCTGCTATTAATAAGAAGGGTATGGAGATGATGAAGGCACCGATGAGTGAACTTTGTAGTAGATCGGGTGAAGTGACGAGTTTCATGATGGCGAGAGCGCTAATAATAACGTGGAACCGGTCATTGATTATCAGAGTATCGATGTCGATGAAGGTGATAATGATGAGGGTACAGGTTAGGATTAGGTTGAGTAGTAAATGAAAAGTTAGGCCTAGTTGGAGATAGTTGGCGACGAATAGGAGCCCGGTTATTAGTTCGACTAGGGGATAGCGTAGTGAGATTGGTTTCTTACAGTGGCGGCATTTGCCTCCTAAAAATAGGTATGAAATGAGCGGAATGTTGTCGTAGGGTTTGAGGAAGTGCCCACAATGTGGACAGTGAGATCCTGTGATAACGATGGACTCTTCGCGGGGTATCCGATAGATACAGACGTTGAGAAAAGAGCCGATAATGATGCCGAAGATGAAGAATAGACAAGAATAGATGAGTTCCATAATATACCTCTTTCTAATGTATATTATAACGAGAGTGATTATTTATCAAGATGAAAGGACAGTATGATGAAATATTTCCGATTAGGTGAGATCTTAGTGAGTAATGGGCTGATTACCGATGAACAGTTGGAGGAAGCCCTGGGTTATCAAAAGGTTAACAAGAAGCGCTTGGGTGAAACACTGGTAGAGCTTGGTTTTGTGAGTGATCGTGAAATCAATGAGACATTGGCTAAGAAGCTTGATGTGGAATTTATTGAGTCGCCCCTTTATTTGGTGGATGATACGGTTGCTCGTTTGATTCCTGAGTCGATGGCGCGCAAGTATAAGATTGTGGGTCTTGGCTTGAGGTCTGGTTCCTTGACGATTGCGACGACGGATCCGTTGGATTTTGAGGCGATTGAAGATGTGGCGATGATTACGGGTCTGAATGTGAAGACGGTGATTTCGTTTGAGAGCGAGATTGAGAAGACGATTAATCGGGTGTATTCGACGGCTTCTGAGAATATCGCGGAATCGATTGATGAGGAATCATTGAGTCGTCTTTCTCCTAAGGAGCTTGAGGATGCGGGGATGGAGTCACGGGTTGATTCGGCGCCGATTGTTAAGCTGGTTAACTCAATCATTTCTGAGGCTTATAACTTGAATGCTTCGGATATTCATATTGAGCCGGAGGAGTTTGAGACGAGGATCCGTTTCCGTATCGATGGTGATTTACTGGTTTACAATACAATTAATAAGAACTTACATAACTTGGTGACGACGCGTATTAAACTGATTGCGGGAATGAACATTGCTGAGAAGCGGGTTCCTTTGGATGGCAGTTTCAAGTTTAAGAGCGAGTATGTCACGGTGGATATGCGGGTGTCTAGTATTCCGACGCCTCATGGTGAGAAACTGGTTTTGAGGCTCTTGGGTGCAGATAAGAATGTGACTTATGATTTACATTCACTGGGTTTGAGTGATCATACATTGTCGAAGATTAATGAATCGATTAAGGTTCCTCATGGGATTTTCTTGGTGACGGGTCCAACAGGTTCTGGTAAGACGACGACGCTTTATTCGATTCTTCATGGTTTGAATGATGAGAAGAAGTCGATTGTGACGGTTGAGGATCCTGTTGAGCGTAACTTTAAGGGTATTAACCAGGTTCAGATTAATACGAAGGCTGGTTTGACGTTTGCGAGTGGTTTGCGCTCAATCTTGAGGCAGGACCCCGATATCATCATGGTTGGTGAGATTCGTGATGGTGAGACGGCTGAGATCGCGATTAGGGCGGCTATTACGGGTCACTTAGTGTTGAGTACGCTCCATACTAATGATGCTCTTTCTTCGGTTCACCGTTTGGTGGATATGGGGGTTGAGCCCTATATGGTGGCTAGTTCGGTGAAGTGTGTGGTTGCTCAGCGTTTGGTTAAGCGCGTGTGTACGCACTGTTCTCATGAGGTTGAGATTGAGCCTGAGGCGAATCGACTCTTAAATAATAAGATGGAGAAATCGTTTAAGGGTGAGGGCTGTGTTCGTTGTAACCAGACTGGTTATCTTGGTCGGGTTGCGGTGTTTGAGGTCGTTCAGATTGATCATAAGCTTCAGGAAATGATTTCGAATCGTGCGAGTATGGAGACGATGAAGCGTTATGTTTCGGAGAATGATATTCGTAGCTTAAGAGAAGAGCTCATTGATTTAGTGAATCAGGGTATGACTTCCTCGGATGAGGCGGTTAGAATCCTGTATAACATTGACTAGGGGGATGACATGTTTAATTCAATACTAAAGTATGCTCGTGATCATGATTGTTCCGATGTTCATTTAGTGGCGGGTGATCAACCGATTGTTCGTGAGGTTGGTGATATCGTTCGTTTGGATTTTGAGGTGATCTCGGTACCGATGTTGAATTCATGGATTGAGAACCTGTTGAATCATGAACAACTATTAGCTTATCAAGATGGTCATGATGTTGACTTATCGTATACGGATGAGGAGTCTTTTCGTTATCGTTTGAATGTGTTCACCCAGCGGGGTAAACCAGCATTGACGATGAGGTTATTGAATAACAAAATCCCGACGATTGATGAGATGAGGTTGCCGGAGATTTTGAAGGATTTAGCGAATGAGCCTCGTGGGCTGGTCTTAGTGACGGGTCCGACGGGTTCTGGTAAGTCTACAACCCTGGCCGCGATGGTGGATGAGATCAACCGATTACAACCCAAGCACATCATCACACTGGAGGATCCAATTGAGTATGTTCACTCTCAGAAGAGAGCGTTGATTAACCAGCGGGAGATCCATACCGATTCGAAGGGTTTCGCTCAGGCTCTGAGGAGTTCATTGCGTGAGGATCCGGATGTCATTCTTGTGGGTGAGATGAGGGACTTCGAGACCA
>LSQX01275951.1_pt1 | contig 12165 bp, 10 predicted proteins | sample 654561 | NCBI WGS metagenome assembly LSQX01 (sample SAMN04489861, study PRJNA283612) | anaerobic digester metagenome | isolation source: 4 biogas reactors fed with cattle manure at either 37C or 55C with and... | place: Denmark: Kongens Lyngby | collected 2014 | reverse complement strand
GCCATGGCCATAGAACAGGCAATCATGATCCTTGCCTTTACTTTATATAAAAATCTCAGGGTTGCCTATAGTCTTCTATCCAATGAAGAAGAGTTTTTTAATGATATTATCCATTCAAAATCCTACGAAAAACTCAATGAAAATCAGCTCTTATTTAAGGGTGAAAAATATAAATTCAAAGACTCTGATTTCTACCAAGTCATCATCGCCACGGTGAGCAATAAAGATGGATTCTTTATTGACACTTCGGTCATGGAAGAATCCTATACTCTTATTTACAACTGGCTAAAAAACAAATTATCCAAAGATATTGAAGGTGCCATACTCTTTCCCAATAGAGGGAAATATGAGTACATTTTCTTACTTCAAAAACCCCATGATGACTTGATCAATAGATTAACAACCTATAGGGATATTCTGCACAAAACCCTTCAGCTGAATATGAATTATTTTATAGGCAACCCGGTTCAAGACATTGGTTCCATCCAGTATTCCTACAGGGAAGCACTAGAGACCATGGAGTTTGGTGAATCAAAGGATAATATCGATTTTATTAAATACTATTTGCAAATGGACACTTTCGATCTGCTCCACCTTCTACCAAAAAACCAAATCGATAATTTTATCATGAATTCCCTGAAAACTTTGGCCTATCCTAAGGATGAGATGACTAGGGATCTAAGAAATACTCTTAAGACCTATCTGGACTTAAACTGTAATATTACCGATACTGCCAACACTCTATACATTCACCGTAATACAGTGAAATATCGTATTGATCGCTGCAGTGATATTTTAGGTCAAAACGTTTCTGAACAGAATAATAGTTTAAAATTAAGACTCAGCCTAGCTTACACAGAAAAACACTTTAAAAGAACGACTTCAGAATAGAAGTCGTTTTTCATTGCTCCCATTTAAAAAGGGTTCAAAGAGAACCCTTTTTAACCAATCATGGCCCTCACATGGCTCTTTAGTAATTCCACACCCCGGCGATTTAGGGCTCCACCGGGCAGAATGATATCAGCGTGACGCTTTGAAGGTTCGACAAAGGCCTCATGCATAGGCTTCACGGTTTTTTTGTACTGTTTTAAGATGGAGTCTAGGCTTCGTCCTCTGCTTTTCATATCCCTTCCAATCCTACGAATGAGTCTTTCATCGGCGTCGGCCTGAATATAAACCGACAGATCAAAGAGTTCTCGGATTCTTGGATCATAGAGGGCAAAAAGTCCTTCGATAATAAGAACTCCCTGGGGGGAAATGTGATGGGTTCGATCACTTCTAGTATAATTTACATAGTCATATACAGGAATATCTACTGCTTTTCCTTTTTTGAGTTCCAGTAGATCCCTATAAAGACGATCCATATCCACCGATGAAGGATGATCGTAATTTTGCTTTGTCCTTTCTTCGTAGTTCATATCAGAAAAGGGTAGATAATAGGCGTCAAGCCCAATAAGTTGACCCTTATCTCCCAGAGTCTCCATTAACTCTCGAACAATTGTCGTTTTTCCCGAAGCCGTTCCTCCGGCTATCCCTAGAAGCTTAAGCATTTAGACATCCCTCATAGACAGGGAAATTTTATTGCGCTGGGCATCGATGCCGATGATTTTGACTTTAACAATATCCGCCACCTGAAGAACATCGCTGGGGTGTTTTATATACTTATCAGAAATTTTCGAGATATGCACCAGACCATCTTCTTTGACACCGATATCGACAAAGGCACCAAAGTCCACTACATTTCTTACGGTTCCCGTAAGAATCATTCCCTCCTTAAGATCAGCAAGGCTTAATACGTCGCTTCTTAAAATGGGCTTGGGCATTTCTTCTCTAGGATCCCGTCCCGGTTTTTTAAGCTCTTCGACAATATCACTAAGGGTAGGTAAACCAATATTATACTGCTGGGCTAGGGCCGGTAAATCGGCACTGCTAATTTGACGACCAAGAAGAGGTCTGGCAATGGAGTAACTTTCCGGGTGCACCGCCGTATGATCCAGGGGCTCGGCGCTCTCGGGGACTCTTAAAAATCCTGCGCACTGCTCAAAAGCTTTATCCCCTAATCTCTTTACTTTCTTTAGTTCTTTCCGAGAGGTGAATTTTCCACTCTCATCACGATAAGCTACAATATTCTCCGCAATAGACTTATTGATACCCGACACATAAGACAGAAGAGCCGAGGTAGCTACATTAAGATCAACCCCTACTCTATTTACAGTATCTTCCACTACCCCTGACAAGGATTGGTCTAGTTTCTTTTTACCCATATCATGTTGGTACTGACCTACCCCTATGGATTTAGGGTCAATCTTCACTAACTCTGCCATGGGGTCTTGCAGTCTTCTTGCAATAGAAATAGCCCCTCTGATGGTAACGTCTAGGTCTGGATATTCCTCCCCTGCTAGCTTCGAAGCACTATACACGGAAGCTCCAGCCTCATTGGTAATGACGTAAGATACGTCTAGCCCTTCTTCTTTAAGCTCTTCAATCATCTCCATCAAAACTAATTCAGACTCTCTTGAGGCTGTACCATTTCCTAATGAGATCACATGAACTCCATGTTTTTTTATTAGTCCTTTTAAGACTTTCTTGGTGCCTATAATATCTTCTCTAGGCATGGTGGGGTAAACCGTAGCGTTATCAAGGTATTTCCCCGTGTCATCAAGGACAGCCACTTTACAGCCCGTTCGAAGTCCAGGGTCAAAGCCCATGACATAATATCCTTTAAGAGGTGGTTGGAGCAACAAGGATTTTAAATTTTCTTTAAATACATTAATCGAAGCATCTTCTGCTCTTTCAGTCAGGGTGTTTCTTAGTTCTCTTTCCAATGACGGATAGATTAGCCGCTTAAAAGCATCTTCACTGGCTTTATTGATGATCTCATTATTCTTTTCTTTACGGGTAATATACCTGGATTTTATAGCTCTCAAGGCTCGTTCATCATCCATAGTAAGGTTAACCTTTAAGAAACCTTCTTTTTCTCCACGATTAATGGCCAGTACTCGATGGCTAGGCATCCGGACTACAACTTCTTCTCGATCATAATACATTTCGTAAGGTGTATTCTCTTTGCTTCCTGAAGTTTTCATGGTGGCGGTTTTTACCGCCACATTTCTAAGCATACCCTTAAGATCAGCATCCTCAGACATATCCTCAGCCATAATATCCATAGCCAGCTTTATGGCTTCCTCTTCACTTTCTACTTCATCTGTAATAAAACTCTTCACAAGGCTCTCAAAGTCCTCTCCTGCAAGAATCATTTTTGCTAAAGGTTCTAGTCCTTTTTCTCTAGCCACAGTGCCTCGAGTTCTTTTTTTAGGTCTAAAGGGAAGATAGATATCATCGAGTCGAGTCATGGTCACTGCTTTTTCAATTTCTTTTTCCAACTCTGGTGTTAAATTCTCTTGTTCAGCTAAAAGTCTAAGAATGTCACTTTTCTTCCCATCTAATCCTCTTAAATATTCCAGCCTTTCTTGAAGGTCCCGTAGAACATGGTCTTCTAAAGATCCCGTGGCTTCTTTACGATAACGGGCAATAAAAGGGACAGTGGCTCCTTGATCAAGAAGTTCCACGGCTCCTTCTACTTGATTTTTTGTAATGTTTAATTCTTGGCTTAGCTTTTCAACTATATTCATATTCTTCTCCTACTCTAATCACGTATTTTCTTCTGAGTGTTGTCTTAAATAAGCATTTATAAATTCATCGATGCCACCATCCATAACAGAATCTACATTAGCATCTTCCTCTAATGTTCGATGATCTTTTACCAGGTTATAGGGATTAAAGACATAGCTTCTAATCTGACTACCCCAACCCACATCTTTCATCTCTCCAGTAATATCTTCTATTTTCTCTTGGTGAAGTCTCTCTTGAATTTCAATAAGTTTTCCTTTAAGTACTTTCATAGCAGTTTCTCTGTTTTGAATCTGACTTCTCTCATTTTGACACGTCACTACAATCCCTGTGGGAAGATGAGTAATTCGTACGGCAGAGTCTGTGGTATTGACGTGCTGTCCGCCAGCTCCTGTACTTCGATAGGTATCAACCTTAAGATCTTCATCCTTAATTTCAATGTCCTCATCATCTTCTAATAAGGGCACAACTTCTGCTGAGGCAAAACTAGTTTGCCTCTTTCCACTGGCGTTAAAGGGTGAAATTCGAACTAGTCTGTGGATCCCTTTTTCTGATTTAAGATAACCATAGGCATAGGGTCCTTGAATATTTAAGGTGGCGTTACTGATTCCAGCCTCATCATCTTCATTAATATCCATAAGTTCTACTTTATACCCTTTTTTCTCTGCCCATCTTCGATACATTCTAAGCAGCATCCCTGTCCAGTCTTTAGCATCAGTTCCGCCCACACCACTTTTTAGAGTTAAAATAGCGTCATTGGCATCATATTTTCCAGAGAGAAGTACTCTTAGATGCATGGCTTCAACTTCTTTATGAAGATCTTTCACTTCGCTTAATAATTCTTCCATCATAGGATCATTGTCTTCAATAAGTCCCATCATCTCTAAAGTGTCTTCAACCCTTCTTTTTAGCCCATTATACTCTTCTAGGGTATTTTCAATATATTTTTCTTCTTGCGTAACTTTTTTAGCCAGGTCCAAATCGTTCCAAAACTCTGTTTCTTGCATCTTTAAGATTAATTCTTCTCTTTTCTTTTCCATCTTCTCGATGTCAAAGAGACACCCGAATCACGTCAAGTGATTCCTTAAAGCCTTTTAATTCGTTTATGGCATCTGCCAGTTTTGGTAGCATGCTATCACTCCCTATTTTCTTCTCTAGTGCACAATAGACTTGGTCCCCCAAGTCTATTCTGTTTTAATTTATAACTCCCTAAAAAGAATTAGCGCCCTAATTTCTTCCATGACAGTTTTTGTATTTTTTCCCACTTCCACAAGGACAAGGGTCATTACGACCTACTTTTTCTTCCTTAATGACGGGTTGTTTCTTTAAAGTATTATCTTGATTCGTAGAGGTTTCTTTAGCCACTTGTTCCCTTTCTACAGGCTCTTCTTTACGAATGGTGATGTGAAGAATATATTTAATCGTGTCTTGATTAATGGCTCCAATCATCTCATCAAACATTTCTGATCCTTCAAACTGATAAGCTTGAACTGGGTCTTGTTGCTTGTAAGCTCTAAGGCCAATTCCTCTTTTAAGGTGATCCATATTATTGATGTGTTCCATCCACTTAGTATCCACAACTTTAAGGAGGATAACTCGCTCAATTTCTCTCATTTGGTCACCAATTTCTTGTTCTTTGGCCTCATGAAGAGAGACACCAATGTCGTAGATCATCTCAATAATCTCTTGATTTGATTTATTTACCAGTTCAGATATCTTTAGAGCATCGTGGGGAACAAATAGCCCTTCCATGTATGCAATTAAAGTTTCTAAAGCTTCTTCTTTTTCTGTTACTGAAGTTAAATGTTGGTTTACGGCTGTAGTGACCACATTATACATCATGGATCTAATGTTCTCTTTTAAATCTTTTCCTTCTAAGACCATTTGTCTTTGACCGTAGATAACTTCTCTTTGCATGTTCATGACGTCATCATAGCCTAGCAAGGTCTTTCTGGAATCAAAGTTATTTCCTTCTACTTTTTTCTGAGCATTTTCGATGGACTTCGTCACCATTTTTGATTCAATGGCATCTTCTCCTAGACCCATGTTATCAATCATTCCAAAGAGTTTTTCAGATCCAAAAATCCGCATTAAGTCATCTTCTAAGGAAAGATAGAATCTGGTTTCTCCTGGGTCACCTTGACGTCCAGATCGCCCTCTTAACTGATTATCAATACGTCTAGATTCATGTCTTTCTGTACCAATGATTCTAAGACCTCCAGACTCAACAACACCTTCGCCCAGCTTAATATCCGTACCACGACCAGCCATATTAGTGGCGATGGTAATGGATCCTGAACTACCAGCTTGAGCTACAATTTCGGCTTCTTTTTCATGATACTTAGCATTAAGGACTTCATGAGGTATACCATTCTTCTTAAGCAGCGCAGATAAATACTCTGACTTCTCAATAGATGTGGTACCTACTAGGACGGGTTGCTTAATTTTATAAGCTTCTTTTATCTCACTTACCACTGCATTGTATTTGGCTTGGGTATTTCGGTAAATTAAATCTGGATTATCTGCTCTAATAATCGTTTTATTTGTTGGGATTACCACCACGTCTAAACCGTAAGTATGTCTAAATTCTACTTCCTCGGTTTGAGCTGTACCGGTCATACCTGAGAGCTTCTTATACATTCTAAAATAGTTCTGATACGTGATGGTGGCAAGAGTCTTAGACTCTCTTTCCACCTTTACACTCTCTTTAGCTTCTATGGCTTGATGAAGACCATCTGAATATCGTCTTCCTTCCATTAATCTTCCTGTAAATTCATCAACAATGATGACTTCACCATCTTTTACCATGTAGTCCTTATCGACTCTAAAAAGATTATTTGCTTTAAGGGCTTGAGTGACATGATGCTGAAGTTCCATGTTTTTAGGGTCAGCATAGTTTTCAAGATGAAAATTCTTTTCCGCTTCTAAAATTCCTTCTTCAGTCAATACCACAGATTTCGCTTTTTCATCTAAAGTGAAATGTTCTTCTGGCTTTAATCTTTTCACGAAGAAATCTGCTACTTTGTAAAATTCAGTGGATTTATCTCCTTGGCCTGAAATAATCAAAGGAGTTCTAGCTTCATCAATTAAGATAGAGTCAACCTCATCCACGATGGCAAAGTTTAATTCTCTTTGCACTCGTCGATCAGAATAAACGACCATGTTGTCTCTAAGATAATCAAAACCAAATTCGTTATTGGTTCCGTGAGTAATATCAGACTGATAGGCTGCTTTTCTTTCTTCATTGGTTAGTCCATGAACTACAACCCCACAAGTTAAGCCTAAAAACTCATAAACTTGTCCCATCCAGTCTCTATCTCTAGAAGCCAGGTAGTCATTTACCGTCACCACATGGACTCCCTTACCACTTAACGCATTAAGGTATGAAGGAAGGGTGGCAACTAAAGTTTTACCTTCTCCAGTTTTCATTTCCGCAATACGACCTTGGTGAAGAATAATTCCACCAATGATCTGTACTCTATAAGGCTTCATGGCTAATACTCTCCATGAGGCTTCTCTAACTGTAGCAAAAGCTTCAGGTAGAATGTCATCTAAGGTTTCCCCTTTTTCTAATCTCGCCTTAAATTCTTCTGTTTTTCCTTGTAATTGTTCATCAGTCAGTTTTTGGTACTCTTCATCAAGGGCTTCCACTTCATCTACAATAGAGATTATTCTCTTAACTTCCCGATCACTGTAGGTTCCAAAAACCTTTTCTATTAATCCCATTTTTTCAACTCCAAATTTTATTTAACGTTATTTTTAACTTATTCTCTAAGTTTTCTTGTCTGTAACTTCTTCTAGAGAACGTTACAATAATACAGATAACATTATAGCATCTATTCCCTATAGATATCAATGTTTAAGGTTTTTTAAGCTATGGTCCCTTAGAGCCCATAGTTTCAACCTTTTATTCCTGTGGGTTCTTTGGCCCTCCCCACATCTAAAGAAAGAGGTTTTACTTATATGGGGATAAAAACGAAATAAGGGAGCACCCTTAAGTGCTCCCTAGCTAGCTTTAAATTAATCTTCTTTTTCAAGTAGTCCGTAGTTTCCGTCTTTTCTCTTATAGACTACGCCCATCTCGCCTTCTTCGTCTTCAAATACAAAGAAGTTATGACCTAGAAGTTCCATTTGAAGGACAGCCTCTTCCTTATTCATTGGTTTCATTGGGATTTTCTTTGTTCGAACAATTTTTGGTGAGTCATCTTCCTCTTCATTTAAAGCATCTTGAGCTTTTGAGAAAGCACTATCTTCAAATCGCACGGAGGAATCTCCAGCTTTACGTTCAATTTTTGATTTATATTTTCTAATTTGTCTTTCTAATTTATCTTGAACTAAATCAATGGATTTGTACATATCATCACTAGATTCTTCTGCTCTAATTAAGATATTTCCGAAGGGGATCGTTACCTCGAAGGTTTGATCTAATTTTGTGACACTTAAGGTTGCTCTTGCCTCTACCGATTGGGTAAAGTACTTGTCTAACCGACTAAGTTTATTTTCAATGGCCTCCTTTAGTCCTTCAGTTAAATTAATATTTCTTGCATAAATATAAGTCTTCATATGATTGGCCCCCTTGTTGTATTAATATTTGTGTTACTTCTATTTTAAATGATATACCACCTAAACACAAGTGATTATCATCTATTCACAAAACATTCATTCAATTTATACAAATGATTTTTACAGAATATTTACCGATTCTATTTGACTTAGGTGCTTATTAACGTTGGGAATTTCTTCAAGTTTCTTGATAATCCCTATACTCTCATTGGCATTTAAGTTTTTCTGGCGAGTTAATACATCAATAGACTCTGGAGTGGATACCGTTTTTTCAAACCACATCACAAGAAGAGCTTCTTCATAGTGAAGTATCTTGGATTTATTTCGAAAAAACTTATTCATGCCTATACCTTTCCATTGAAGAAACTCTGAATCATCGCTGGGAATTTCAAATCCCCTTTTCATCTTCATTTTTCCATTTTTCCGGAATTCTATTCTTTCTTTTAAAACTAGCTCCTCTCCTTTATGTTCTAGCTCATAGTTGAAAGAAATCGTATCCACATTTCCTCTTAACCACAATGGACACCCAGAATATTGGAGAAACCACCGTCCTTCAATGCTTTTCAATTCTCGATCAGTCACAAAAAGCTCCTCCTTTCATTACACTACCTCTATTATACAGAATCTCCGTATCACCTGTATATACAATCATTGAAGTTTATATTAAGTTTCTATTTTCACAAGTTTCCTATTCTGCTCCAACTAAGATAATTGATACCGCTCTATGGTGGAGTTTACAATAAATTTTAAAAACTCTGCCCTAGAATACCCTTTATTTTTAGCCATATAGCCCATATACCCAATATGAGCTGTTTTAGCATCTTTATCTGAGGGCATATTCAAACCAGGAAATGTATTAACCTCCAGAAAATATGGGGTATTGTTTTTATCTAGAATCATATCCACACGACCATAATCTGCAATATCTAAGGTTTTATAGATTTTCAGGGCCATTTTAATGATTTTTTCTTCAACCTCTTTAGGTATTTTCATAGGACATTTAATAATTTCTTGGTCTAACATCTTGTGTTCGTACGTATTGGTGTTTCCAAAAGTATACCCAATCTCAAGTAAAGGTAGAACGATGGGTGTTTTGTAGCCTATAATTCCCACCGTTAGCTCTCGTCCTTCAATAAATCCTTCAATTAATGCTGGTTGGTTCATTTTTTCAGTGATTTTACCCACTACCGATGGTAGCTCTTCGAGTGACCGAATAATATTTTCTTCACTAATTCCTGCACTCCCCCTTCCATTTAAGGGCTTAACAAATAGAGGATAGTCCATTTTGATTTCTGGTAAAGTATCTTTTGAATAGGCTAAAGTAAATTCAGGTGTGGTTACGCCAAAGTGCGCCACAATAATTTTTCGATAGGCTTTGTCTAAGCCTGAAATTTGAAGTCTTGTTCCAGTATAGGGGATTTTAAAGGCTTCTAAGAATCTAAGCTCATCATCACTTGAGGCATTAAAGACAAAGGAAATTTTTTCTTCTTCTATCTTTTTACTCATCTCCATAGGTTCCCCAGTCCACTCTACTAGTATAGTGTCAAATCCCGCTTCTACTAATCCTTCTTTATGGGAACGAGCTTCTTCATAAGCATCATCAAAGATGTTTTCCTCCGTCAACTTCTTTTGAAATTCCACATTTCGGTTTTTTCTCCAAAATACAGCAATCTTCATCTTCATACCCTTTCTTTTGGTCTTTAAACCAAATTAATATTCTTTAAAAATAGTATTGATCATCTTTCTTGAACTTTACTTTTTAATAGGACTAGAATCTGAATCTTCCGCTGGATAGGTAATTATGCCATTGTTTATAATGGGTTTTGCTCCATACCTTCCTAGTTCATGAGGAATGGTTTTTGTCTTAGACATAATGTGAAACACATCAAATCCTTTTATGACTAAGGTGTTTGAGATAAGGAGTCTGTGACATCTCCAAGGCACCGCCTCAGCGCACATGTAGCACACTGTACTTTCACTGGCTATACCGATGAGCTGCTCAATACCATCTCTATATTCTGAAGTTAGACTGTAACCAGCGTAATTTTTAAAAGCCGCTTGATTCCAACCTTCAATTAAAGTAGCATCTATTTCAATATTCGATTTTCGTCTTCCCCCAAGATCCTTTAGGTGGATATATTTAAAGCCAGCTTCAGCTACCCATTTCTCCATATCTTCTTTATTGAATTGAGGCACATGACGGCTTCCTGGATATGACCTCACATCCACTAACACTTGAATATTATAAGCTTTTAAAAGGGAAATAAATTCTTCTTTAGAATGAGTTGAATGGCCTATGGTATAAATTTTCACGGTTTTACCTCCTTAGCCAATAAAAAAAGGGCATGTAAATCCTAAGTAGATCTACAAGCCTCTTTTTATTAGTTCAACAAACACTTTTTTTGAGCTTGTATCTCTCTTTATTTTTCGTCTAACATGGCTTTTCTCGCCCAGTTTAAGACTCCTTGTTTTTGGTTTTCAAAGTCCTTATCCACCGATGTCATAGCATAGGTAGAGACGAGAGTATTATGAATTTTCGTAGAAGATTGGATCTTTCCGTCTGTTTTACCAGGTCCGCCGCCACTAACATAATAGAAGAAGATTCTTTTGTTTTTAAGAAGACCTTTCTCTAACAAGGTTTTAAGAGCTGGTGTAAATCGTCCTGCCCATACTGGGCTACCTAGAATGATGGTATCATATTTTGCTAAATCTGACTTCACTGGCAATATGGGTGGTTTAGAACCCATCACCGCTTGTCTTCCACCAAACACATATTTTGAAATTCCATCGGGCTTAAAGTCATTTTTAAGTTTAAGCTCCTCCATGGGGATTTCTAGTTCCTTGGAAAGGTATTGTGCTACTTTTCTCGTACTGCCTTGCAGCGAATAAAATAGAATCAACGGTTTTGCCATCATGTTTCCCCTTTCTTTTCTCATCTAATCAATTTTATTAAAAGTATAATCCATCCATTTATATGGCATGACCACCACTTTAAGAGCCATCGTCACTTTTAATTATGGGAACATTTTTTCGTTTGACCAATTTAACTTAAGGACTAATGTATCCCTAGCCCCTTCTTTAAGCTCCGCCTCATAACCCTGCTCTTTTAAAGCTTGCAAGAGGGAGCGTCTTAAATCTTGTTCTAATTCCTCTTCTTCAATAAAAAACACTTCTTTTTCTTTACCTAGATAGGCTGATCGTTCAACTCTCCTATTAATTTTATCGAGAAGCTTTGTTACCTTAAGATTTTCATTTCCGTAGGGTTTAACCACCACTTCAACTTTTCCTTTTAGTAACTCTTCAGGTAAATTCGGGAGAATTTCTTTTAGCTTTAGTCCATCAATAATTTCTCTATGCAATGTATCACCTTTTAATTTCTTAAGCGTCTAATTCGTTGACAATGGCTACACTGGCAGATAATCCCAGTCTGGTTGCTCCATTTTCAATCATGGTCATAGCATCACTTAAGCTTCGGATCCCTCCAGAAGCTTTGACTCCCATGTCTGGTCCTACGGTATCTCTCATTAATTTAATATCTTCTTTTGTAGCTCCAGCTTTAGAGAATCCTGTGGAAGTCTTCACGAAATCTGCTCCTGCAGCTTTTGCTAATTCACAAGCTTTAACTTTTTCTTCATCTGTTAATAGACAAGTTTCAATAATCACTTTTGTTAATACTCCCCCTGCGGAAAGGACTACAGCTCTTATGTCTTCAAGTACATAGTCATAATCTTTATCTTTAAGCTTACCTATATTAATGACCATATCTACTTCTTCTGCTCCTAAGAAAACGGCTTCTTTAGTTTCAAAACTCTTCGATTCTGTAGTCATTTGTCCTAAAGGAAAGCCAACTACGGTACAAACCTTAGTCTCTGATCCTTTTAATAATTCTTTAGCTTTTTCAATATTACATGGATTAATACAGACGCTGAAAAAATGATGTTCCTTAGCTTCTTCGCAAAGCGTGATCAATTC
>LSQX01291266.1_pt1 | contig 12166 bp, 10 predicted proteins | sample 654561 | NCBI WGS metagenome assembly LSQX01 (sample SAMN04489861, study PRJNA283612) | anaerobic digester metagenome | isolation source: 4 biogas reactors fed with cattle manure at either 37C or 55C with and... | place: Denmark: Kongens Lyngby | collected 2014 | reverse complement strand
CTCTTAGCAGCTCCTTACAACTATAACAAAGACATCACTCTGGAGACGGCTATAAAAGAAGAAGTCGGGACAATTGGCGAGAATATTACATTCCGCCGTGTTTCTCGCTATAAGCTGGATGAGCCCGGCTTTATAGATATCTACATCCACGGTGAAGGTCGTGTCGGCGTAATGATTGAACTGCAGACAGGGACTGAAGACACCGCGAAAAATGAGGTCTTGCGCACACTGGCCAGAGATCTGGCTATGCAGATAGCTGCCATGAAGCCCTTATATCTTGATGCCGATTCTGTACCGGAAGAAGTGTTGGAGAATGAGCGTGAAGTAGCGCGCGCAGCCGCACGCAAAGAGGGAAAACCTGAGAAGATTATCGAGAATATCGTTACAGGCAAACTTAAGAGATTCTACTCTGATTTCTGTCTGCTTGAGCAGGATTATATTCATGAAGAAGGCACTACAGTGAAGAAGGCCGTCGAGAAAGCTGCCCGAAATTTGGACGACAGTGTCAAAATATCTCGCTTCCTGCGTTACGAGCGAGGTGAAGGATTGGAAAAGCAAGCGTGTTGCAGCTTTGCTGATGAAGTTGCTCAACTACAATAAATCGCTGATAAGTAAGACCTGCCGCCCGGCAGGCCTTGCTTTATGCGTAGATATATTTGGATAAGGCGCAGGTGGAAAATGGTCAAGTTGAATACAATATTATTAAAGATCAGCGGGGAGTCTTTGTCCGGAGATCAAGAACACGGATTAGACAATGATGTTTTACACAGCCTTTCATTGGTTATAAAAAAGGTAATTGCCCTGGGCATAAAGGTTGGAATTGTAGTAGGCGGCGGAAATTTCTGGCGCGGCCGCAGCAACAGTCATATGGACCGCGTTACAGCGGATCACATGGGTATGCTGGCAACTACGATCAATGCCTTGGCCTTGGCGGATGCTCTGGATCAGGTTGGTGTTGATACCCGCGTGCAAAATGCTATCCAGATGCAGCAGATTTGCGAACAATATATCAGGAAGCGTGCAGTCAGACATTTGGAAAAGGACAGAGTTGTAATTTTTGCCGGAGGAACAGGCAATCCCTACTTTACAACTGATTCTGCGGCGGCGCTGCGAGCGCTGGAAATTGGCGCGGACGCAGTTCTAAAAGCCACGATGGTTGACGGGGTTTATGATCGTGATCCTCAGATTGACCGACAAGCTGAAAAATATAAAGAAATATCATTTGATGATGTGCTGTCAAAGAATTTGAAGGTGATGGACGCTACTGCTGTCGCACTGTGCCGCGACAATGATATTCCGGTAATCGTTTTTAATATTTCTGATCCCGAAAACATCTATCGGCTGGCGGCAGGGCAGAATGTCGGAACCCTTATATCCTGATTGTCAGACGCGTCGTCTGATTTCTACGCATTGTGCGCTTATGGGGCTTTGGCTATAATAGTTTTAAATCTACCCGGGAGGTGTAAGAAATGGACTACAAACAAGATCTAAAACCTTATGAAGAAAAGATGGTGAAGACGCTCTCGGTGCTGGATGGCGATTTCAATACTATCAGGGCGGGGCGGGCCAATCCCAGACTGCTGGATCAGATTACGATAGATTATTATGGTGTGGAGACACCGATCAATCAGGTAGCGAATATTCAGGTTCCGGAAGCTCGCATGATAGTAGTTACTCCTTGGGATGCCTCAACCCTGCGCGATCTGGAGCGGGCCCTGCAGATGTCTGACCTTGGTATTCCCCCGAACAATGACGGTAAGAATCTGCGCTTAATTTTCCCGCCTTTGACAGAAGACAGAAGGCGAGAGCTGACACGTCAGGTAAGCAAAATGGGTGAAGACGCTAAGGTAGCGGTTCGCAACATTCGCCGTGAAGCTATCGATGCTTTTAAGACAAAGCTGAAACAGAAAGAAATTTCTGAAGATGTTTACTACGATATGGAAACCGAGACCCAAAAATTGACTGATCGCTATGTTGAAAAGGTTGATGAGGCAGTCACCGTTAAAGATAAAGAGCTGATGGAGATTTAATCGCGGGGAAGACATGAGATTTCTTGAGGCGACCTACAAGATTTTTAAACCAAGAAAGAAGTCGTCTGTCGTTGAGCTGAGCGCTGAGGCTAAATCGCATCTGCCCGGACATGTGGCTGTTATCATGGACGGCAATGGCCGGTGGGCGAAAAAACGAGGTCTTCCGCGCCGGAGCGGTCATTATGCCGGCGGGGAAAATCTTTATAATCTCTGCAGCTGGTGCATAGATTTTGGCATTAAATATACGACAGTATTTGCCTTCTCTACAGAGAACTGGCATCGTCCCCAAAAGGAAATTGATTCCCTGATGAATTTGTTTTTGGATTTTTTCAACCGCTATGAAGATCAATTGGCGGCTGAAGGAGTCCGCCTGAGATTTTGCGGCGAAATTGAAGCTTTGCCCGCAAAAGTGCAGGAGACTATTAAAAAAGCTGAAAAACAATCTATAGAGCGGGATAAATTACATCTAATTGTCGCTTTTAATTATGGGGGCAGAAGGGAAATCGTCCGAACTGCCCAAAAGTTGATCTGCAAATGTCAAACAGGTCAGCTTACCGCAGAGCTGATTACGGAAGATGTTTTTGCGGATCACCTGTACCTTCCTGATGTTCCCGATCCTGATTTGATCATTCGCCCTTCAGGTGAACTGCGTTTATCAAATTTCCTTTTATGGCAGTCAGCCTATAGTGAATTTTGGTTTTCAGATGTTTTATGGCCGGATTTCAGTCAGGACGATTTTGCCGCCGCAATAAATGATTACGCATCTCGGCAAAGACGATTTGGAGGTGTAAAGTGAGAATAAGGAGGAGAATATGAAAAATTTTCCCGGAGATACCGGCGAGGTCAAAAAGCTTAGTGAATATGAGCCTTCTGGGGAATCACAGTATGAGCCTGTCAGGAAAAGGCCGCCTGCGAATCTGAAGACCAGAGTTATCACTGCTGTAATATTTGTGCTGTTTATGGCGGCATTTCTGATACCGGCTTATTGGCAGCCCTGGATTTCGTTGATCCTCTTTGCTTTGATAGCATTTATCAGCGGTTCAGAGTTCAGCACAGCCATGAGAATGGCGGGTTATTCCCACAAACCTTGGGTAGTGCCGCTTTGTTCGCTTATCTCTGTTTTCACGCCTTTTATCACTATCGGTTTTGGAAAGAAAGAATATATTATCTGGTCTCCGGCCTGGCCGGGTATGGCCATGCTGTTTCCTGTATTATTAATCGGACTGATGGTGATTTTGGCTTTAATTATCCCTTTGATTCGCCGTGGAGTTCAGATATTAAGCGGCGCTCTGGTATCAGTGACAGGCATCATATACGTTTCCTTTCCTTTGGTTTCCGGGGTAGTGATACTGTACACATTGCCTGCAGGCTGGTTCTGGCTGCTCACAGCGATCGTGACTCCCTGGATATCTGATACTGCCGCCTATTTTACCGGCACTCTGATTGGGTCTCATAAAATTTTTCCCCGCATCAGTCCCAATAAAACATGGGAAGGCTTTATTGGCGGTCTGCTTGGCTCGGTTGTCGCAATGATGATCTGGCTGCCTCTGGTTTTGGCGCCTCAAAGTGAACACGTTGTTGCGCCCTCAACCGGGCTTCTGTTGACCTTTGCAGTGTTATTCGGTGTGTTGCTGGGCTTATTCTCACAATTGGGTGATTTATTTGCTTCGGCGCTAAAGCGTTGGGCGGGAGTAAAAGATTTTGGCAACATTCTACCTGGACACGGAGGTGTTTTGGACCGCTTTGACAGCGCTTTTTTTACCCTGCCGCTCACGCTCTTACTGGGGCTGCTTTACTTTGGAGTATGATTTGCATAAAAAAATATCCATTCTAGGTTCTACGGGCTCCATTGGCAAGCAGACTCTGCAGGTCGTCCGCGAGTTAAATCTTAGCGTCGAGGCTTTGACCTGCAACAGCAATGTAGTTTTGCTGGCAGAGCAAATTCTTGAGTTTATGCCAGCCGTTGTCAGCGTCGGTACAGCTAAGGCAGCCTCTGAGCTCATCTCACTGCTGCAAGCAAAAGGTATGGCAGAGTCTACAGCCCCGGAGATATTCATAGGTGAGCAGGGGCTAATCACGGCGGCCACTATGCCCGGTCTAGATATTGTTATGGCAGCTATTGTGGGCTTTTCAGGCCTTAAACCGGTGCTGGCGGCGCTGGATTCAGGTTACAGTGTCGCACTGGCAAATAAAGAGACTCTCGTTGCCGGGGGCTCATTGGTCATGAATTTAGCCATCCGGAAAAAAGCAGAGATCTTGCCGGTAGACAGTGAACATTCAGCGATCTGGCAATGCCTGAGTGTCTCTTCTGACCAAAAGTTCAACAAAATCTTTCTCACTGCTTCAGGCGGTCCTTTCCGCGGTTGCAGCAGTACCGAGCTGGAGAATGTCACTCCGAGTATGGCACTTAAACACCCTACATGGAATATGGGTGCGAAAATTTCCATCGATTCGGCTACCATGATGAACAAAGGTTTGGAGATTATTGAGGCATGTCGTCTCTTTTCCTGCCGGCCTGAGCAAATTGAAGTTGTGGTGCATCCGCAGAGCATTGTTCATTCCATGGTCGAGTTAGAAGATGGGTCTGTATTGGCACAGCTGGGATTTCCGGATATGCGCATTCCTATCAGGCTGGCGATAACGTGGCCCAAACGCCCGCCTGCTTCATATTACAAACCTTTTGATCCATTTGCGCCATCGGCTTCGCCGCTGATTTTTGAAAGAGCGGATGAAACTGTATTTCCAGCCTTGCGCTTGGCGCGTGACGCCATCAAGGAGGGCGGGCTGGCCCCTTGTATTCTCAATGCCGCCAATGAAGCGGCTGTAAAACTTTTTCTGGAAAAGAAGATTTCCTTTCCCCGGATATGGCAGATCGTTGCCGAGGAGATGGAAGCAAATAGGGCAAATATCACAAGTCCGGACTATGATACACTGAATTTTACACATCATGATACAATGGAGCGCATTCGGAATAGATATTTGTAATATACTGATACTTACTAAATCAACCTACTGGAGTAAAACATGACTTTTGTATCAATTCTGACAGGTTTAATCCTGATCAGCATTCTTATGATATTACACGAGTTGGGTCATTTTGTTACAGCTCGTTTGTTAGGATTTAAGATCGAGCAATTCTCCCTCTTTATGGGGCCTGTTCTGTTCGAACGCGAGAAGAACGGCATAAAGTATAATATCAAGCTGCTGCCCATTGGCGCTTCAGTCAGCTTCGCCGGGGAGCAGGAAGCAATCGAAGGACAGACCGGGGAGACCCAATATGTCGCTGATGATCCGGGGCTGTTTAATAACCGTCCGCGCTGGGCCAGGGCTTTGGTGGTCGCGATGGGACCGATTGTGAATCTTATTTCGGCTTTTCTTGTTTTTATTATTCTTTTTTCCTGGACAGGCACAGTTTCACCCGACTTGCAGACGCCGTCGGAAGACACGTTGGCGGCGCAGTATGAGATCGCAGAGGGAGACAAACTGATCAGCATAAACGGAAGCAGAATCCGAACCGATATGGATTATTCCATGTCTATGATGTTTGTCCAAAGTGATGAAGATCTGGTTTTGGAGATTAAGAAGGCGAATGGTGATGTCAAACTGATCGTTATGAAACCCGAGATCGCTGAAACAAGGTGGATGGTAGGTATCGTTGCTGCCGAGAGGTCAGACGGCAATTATGAGATTATCTCTGTCGACCCCCAGTCTAACCTGGGAAATCCCGTTCTGCAGGCAGAAGATATTGTCTTAACAATTGATAATATTGCATACAGCGAAGGTGACCTTATTCGGGAACAGATAGCCAAGAAAGCCGGCGGTATTGTCGAGGTCGAAATTATTCGCGACGGTAAAAGGATGACAATTGAGACTAGTCCCACACAATTGGAAGTATACCGCGACTGGGGCCTGATTTTGACGTCGAAAAATGATTTTGGCTCAGCTGTCAGCACTGCCGCAAAATATCCCTGGTCGATCATCAAGGCGAGCGGCAAGGGCTTGAGCATGCTTTTTAAAGGCGAAGTTTCTGTGCAGGAAAGTCTGGCCGGTCCAATCGGCATTGTTACAATGGTAGGAGATGTGGTTAGGCAGAAGCAGCCGATTGGAATTATTGTCCAGCAGCTTTTGATGTATTTTGGCTTGCTCTCAGTAGCCATAGGGGTTACAAATTTATTGCCGATTCCACCGTTTGACGGCAATCATCTAGTGGTTTTGGCTGTCGAAGGCGGTATGCGCAAAGATCTGCCGGATCGGGTCAAACATGCCATAAACTATATCGGTATATTTATTGTGTTGGCTTTGCTTGCCCTTGTCATCTTTGTGGATTTGAGCAGATTATTTGGCATATGAGGCGGCAATGAGGCGGATAACTAAGCAAGTCCAGGTAGGTGACGTAAAAATTGGCGGAGGCGCTCCGATTGCTGTTCAATCGATGAATACGACAAAGACAGCTGATGTTGACGCAACCGTCACTCAAATCTCTGAGCTGGCGGCAGCCGGCTGTGAGATAACCCGATTGGCTGTCCCTGATGCCAATGCAGCCAGAGCGCTGGCGGACATCTGCCCAAAGAGTATGCTGCCTATAGTGGCAGATATACATTTCGATTACCGTCTTGCCCTGACGGCTATCAATAACGGTGTCAACGGACTTAGGATTAATCCCGGCAATTTGAGAGAAGATGACGGCTTGGCCAAGATAGCTAAAGCTGCCCGCATCAGAAGCATTCCCATCAGAGTTGGAGTTAATTCAGGTTCTTTGGATCGGCAAATGATTGAGAAGTATGGCGGAATCAATGAAGAGGCGATGGCTTATTCGGCTTTAACCGCCGCCAATCAATTGGAAGAGGAAGGCTTCTTCGATATTTGCTTGTCTGTCAAATCCTCAGATCCCATGTTGACTATTAAGAGCTATCGTCTGTTGTCGGAGATGTCTGAATACCCTTTGCACCTGGGAGTTACTGAGGCCGGCACGCTGCGAGAAGGCACCATAAGATCTGCTGTGGGAATCGGCACTTTGCTCGCCGAAGGAATTGGAGATACGATACGAGTTTCATTGACTGCTGATCCTGTCGAAGAAGTGCGAATCGCTTATGCGATTTTAAGAGCTTTAAATCTGCGGGAGCAAGGACCTGTCCTCATAAGTTGTCCGACCTGCGGACGAACTGAAGTTGACCTTATGCCCTTGGTGCAAGAAGTTGAACTTCGCCTGAGCAAGATCGAAACCCCCTTGACTGTGGCCGTTATGGGTTGTGTCGTCAATGGGCCCGGTGAAGCGCGGAAAGCTGATGTCGGTTTGGCAGGCGGAAAAGGTCAATTCGTGCTGTTTAAAAAAGGCCGCCCTCTAAAGAAAGTATCTGAGAAAAACGCAGTCGAAGAGTTGTTTGCTGAGATCAGTCGCATGGAAGGTGAAGTTCAATCCGGGAAGCAAGAGGCTTGATCTATGTATGCGCAAATCTGGATTGAAGAGGCTACCCGAAACTTTGACCGTGATTGGACCTATGAAATACCGGAGAACCTGGCTGATAAAATTAAACCGGGTTGCCTGGTAGAAGTGCCATTCGCCAAACGGAAGCAGCCGGTCAGAGCTTATGTCTACAAAGTATCTGAGGAAAGACCACCCTCAGCAAAAGAGTTGAAGCTGCGCGATATTTCCGGCCTTTTGCTTCCTGAGCCGGTGGTGACACTTGAAATGCTGGAGCTGGCCCGGGAAATGCGCAGAAGATACTTTTGCTCCCGGGGCCGGGCGCTGCGCACGATGGTTCCCGCCACAGTTACCAAGGTAGGAGACAAGAAGGAGCTTGCAGCCAGACTGTCTGATCCTGCCAGTGTCATCGATATGCTAGCTGAAAGTGAGTTGACCAGTCTGGGACACATCAGAGTATGTGAGTTCCTGCTGGTGCATGAATCGGCTCTTCTTTCAGAAATAAGGCAAGCCTGTCAGGTCAGCAGCGGCATTCTGACTTATATGAAAAACAAAGGTATTCTGGAATATTTTCCTCAGAAAGTAAGACGTGAATTAGATCGGTTTGATGCTATCGAGCTGCCTTCTCAGAAAATCATTCTAACCAAAGAACAAATCCAAGCAGTTGAGAGCTTAAATTCGGCATTGTTGACTGCACAAAAAGGAAGCTTACAAGAATTTCTTCTGCAGGGTGTTACAGGCTCGGGAAAGACCGAGGTTTATCTGCAGACTGCGGCTAAAACTCTTGCGCAGGGTAAAAGCGTCTTGATTCTGGTACCGGAAATTGCTTTGACTCCTTTAATGATGGCGAGAGTGTCTGAGCGCTTTCAAGACGATGTTGCCATTTTGCATAGCCGGCTTACTCCGGTTGAGCGATATGAAACCTGGAAACATATTCTGCAAGGCGAGAGACATATTGTCGTCGGCGCCCGTTCCGCCGTTTTCGCCCCCCTTACAAATTTGGGGCTGATTGTGGTGGACGAAGAGCAAGACCACAGTTATAAGTCAGATACAGCTCCTCGTTATCACGCAGTGGAACTGGCTCGAATCAGAGCTATTCTCAACGGTTCTGTACTGTTACTGGGCTCTGCGACGCCATCAGTCGAAACTAGTTATCGAGCCATGGAAGGCCGCAGCACCAAACTGGAGCTGCCGACCAGAGTAGGCGACGCCGGCATGGCTAAAGTAAAAATTGTTGACTTGCGCCGGGAGAGGGCAGCGGGACATAAGAGTCTATTCAGCAGACCTTTGCTGAAGGCGCTTAAGGATACTTTTGCCAGGAATGAACAAGCTATGCTGCTCATCAACAGGCGGGGATTTTCTACCACTATTATTTGTGATGACTGCGGGGAAAGTCTCACTTGTCCCAGTTGTGATATCGCATTGACGGTACATAAGAATCCTTGGCAGAAGGATACTGCGGGCAATCATCTGATCTGCCATTATTGCGGCAAAGTAACTGCCTTGCCCTCTGTTTGTCCTGTCTGCGGCTCCGGTGAGCTAAACCGTGTTGGTGCAGGAACGCAGCAGGCGGAAGATTTGTTCGCGGAACTGTTCAGCCCGGCCAAGGCAGTCAGAATGGACCTCGATACTACCAGTGGGCGCTACTCGCATCAGGAAATTTTGGATGCTTTCGCGCGCCGTGAATATGATTGTCTGATCGGTACTCAGATGATTGCTAAAGGCCATGATTTCCATAATGTAACCTTAGTAGGTGTTCTGTCAGCTGATCAGATATTGAGCCAAAGTGATTATCGCGCCGGAGAAAACACTTTTCAACTGCTGACTCAGGCAGCAGGGCGGGCCGGCAGAGGAGACTTGCCGGGTGAGGTGATTATTCAGACTTCGCAGCCGGATAATACTGTAATCCGAACAGCTGCCAGACAAGACTTTCCCGCTTTTCTGGAGAGCGAACTTCAATTTCGTCAACGAGCCGGCTATCCACCCTTTGGCCATATCGGTCTGATTTTGATTTCCGGACGCAGGGAGGAGCAGGTTAGAAAGTACGCAGAAAAACTGGAAAACTATTTGCGCACGCAGTTGGAGCGTTATGAATCAATCTTGGGGCAAACAAAGCTGCTGCCATGCCAGAGTGCTCCCTTATCCAAGCTGCGGAGCAGATATCGTTATCGTTTAATTGCCAAATCTCCCTCTAAAGAAGAATTAACGTTGCTTCTGAGATCTGCTGATAAATTTAAGCGGCAGGAAGATATTACGGTAGTTCTGGATATTAATCCATATTCCATGCTTTAGGACAACAACTGACATAATAGGTACTAAATATTGATTCAGACAGAGATCGTAAGTGATTGTACAATGGTCCCGGTGTTACCTCTGTGCCATGCTTTAACCGGAGCATGATATAATTACAATTTAGGAGGAAAATTTTCATGGCACTACGAAAAGTATTATTAGAAGGCGATCCCACCTTGCGCAAGAAATCACGCCCTGTTACAGAGTTTAACGAGCGGCTTTGTCTCTTAGTTGAGGACATGAAGGAGACAATGCGCGCTTATAACGGAGCCGGTCTTGCCGCACCTCAAGTTGGTGTTTTACGCCGTGTTTTTGTTATGAATCTGGGCGGCGAGGAGGAAGAAGATACTATAGTTGTCAATCCGCGTATCATTGAGCAAGAAGGTATAGTGGCCGGTGAGGAAGGCTGCCTGTCTTTACCCGGGCTGGTAGGGACGGTTGAGCGGCCTGAGCGTGTTGTTCTAGAGGCGGAAGATCTTAAAGGCAACACATGGCGGCGTGAACTGACAGGATTGGGCGCAGTTTGTGTATGCCATGAGACGGATCACCTTGATGGCATCTTATATCGAGATAAGGCATTGGAACCGCTCGTAAGTGTTGAGGGAGCAAGAGAGGACCTGGAATTAGATGGTCATTAGCGATTATAAATTGGTATTCATGGGCACTCCTGATTTCTCTGTAGAATTTCTCCGGCGCCTCAAGGCCGGCGGCATCTCCCCCGATCTGATAATTACACAACCGGATAAACCTCAGGGCAGAAAAATGGATTTGTGTTCACCGCCGGCAAAAGTTTGGGGGGAGTCAAACGGTGTTCTTGTCTGGCAGCCGGAGAAAGCCCGCAATGAAGACTTCCTTGATGAGCTTAGAGAGTTTAAGCCTGATTTGATTTTGACCGCCTCATACGGTCAAATATTGCCGCAGGTTCTTTTAGATATTCCACGTTTCGGCTGTCTGAATGTGCATCCTTCGCTGTTGCCTCTTTATCGCGGAGCCGCGCCGGTTCAAGCGTCGATTATCGCCGGTGACAAGATTACAGGCGTCACTGTAATGATAATGGAGGCGGGGCTGGACAGCGGGCCGATATTAGCCCAGAGAGAATATCCTGTCACTGAAGACATTACCGCCGGCGAACTGCTGCTGGATTTAGCTTGTGTGGGCGCAGAGATTGTCTTGGAGATTTTGCCACAATATCTGGAGGGGGAAATTGAAGCCCGTAAGCAAGATGACGCTCAAGCAACTTATGCCGGCCGTCTGGATCGTGAAACAGGAAAAATCGACTGGAGCAAATCTGCCCGCGAGGTCCACAATCTTGTCCGCGGTACTCAGCCTTGGCCTGGAGCATATACTTACTATGAAGGCAAAAGATTAAAGATTATGGCCTCTGTTGTGGCAGATGATTCCGACAAGAGTTTCGGACCGGCTGGGTCACTCGTCGGGTGCAGCGAGAATATCACCGTTGCCTGTGGCACCGGCCTCATCAATTTGGAAGTAATTCAGCCGGCAGGAAGCAGAATTATGCCCTGTTGTGACTGTGCTCATAATTATTCTGAAGGGACTGTCTTTGGCGAATAGTGTTCCCCATGCGTGAAGATAAGAAACAATTAAAGAAGGACTTTTATAGTCTTTCTCTTTCTGACCTGAAAGACTGGTGCGCGAAACAGGGGCTAAAGTCCTACAGAGCGGACCAGATCTTTGCCTGGCAAAAGAGGGGCTTGACTGATTTTGAGGAAATGTCTGATATCAGCAAAGAAATTCGCCTGCGTCTGGCTCAGGAGTTTGCGCCTATACCTTTGAGTGTCAGTGAAGAAATATCTTCGGCGCAAGACGAGACGAAAAAATATGTCCTCGGATTGAATGACGGAAATATTATTGAAGCAGTGGTCATGCGTTATAGATACGGTTATTCTGTCTGCATCTCCACCCAGGTGGGCTGCCGTATGCGCTGCGCTTTTTGCGCATCATCAGCTTTGAGCTTTGTGCGAAATCTCAGTGTAGGCGAGATGTTGGCTCAGCTTGCTCTAATTAATCGCTTAAATAATTACGAGGTTAAGCGCGTCACCATAATGGGTATAGGTGAGCCGTTAGATAATTATTCAAATCTGATGGAGTTTCTCAAGCGCCTTAACGATCCCAAGGGACTTAATATTAGCCTCCGCAGAGTCACTTTATCAACTTGCGGCATTATAGATAAAATGATAAAATTCGTAAACGAACGTTTATATATAACGCTATCGATCTCTCTTCATGCCCCTAATCAAGCAATTCGTGAGAAGTTGATGCCGATAGCAAAAAAATATAGATTTTCAGAATTGATCGAAGCCGGTGAGCACTATGCAAGAGAAAGTAAGAGGAGGATAACGTATGAATACGCCCTCTTCGCCGGAATAAATGATCAAGAAAAACATGCGCGGGAATTGGCAAC
>LSQX01383770.1_pt1 | contig 12168 bp, 11 predicted proteins | sample 654561 | NCBI WGS metagenome assembly LSQX01 (sample SAMN04489861, study PRJNA283612) | anaerobic digester metagenome | isolation source: 4 biogas reactors fed with cattle manure at either 37C or 55C with and... | place: Denmark: Kongens Lyngby | collected 2014 | reverse complement strand
TAGAGCCCTACGACCCTTATCCTGAGCTGATAGAAAAAACGCAGGCTTTCCTCAGTGTTGACAAGCCAGCTCACAAGTAGCTGAAACCATATGCAGGAAAGAGATAGGAGGTAAGAACCATCCGTTCACACCTGCAGCGGAAAGACAAAGCGCCTGCAGCTGTACTGTGTCCGGTTTACAGACGCAGAAAGGTTTCTATCTGGAACTTATAACGTGCTTGGGTGCCGACACGATTAAGCCATCAGATAGAGAAGTAAACAGGAAAAACTTTGCAAATGACTGTGGTCGAAATGGAAAGGAGTTGTTTTATAATGTATCCCCTTGGCGTCAGGAGTGACGGCAGTTACTACACCCGTATCGAGTGGGCAAGTCACACTGAGAGCGATCCGACTTTCTGGGTTTTGAACCTAATTAGGGATGATACGCAGCGCAATGGCGGCACCTGGGGCGCCAATACTATGGGCCCGGCACATGTAGTGCTCAGTTTTTTCGGAGAAGAGCAGACAGTCGGGCGTATTCGAATTTTTCGCAATGTAGGGCTGGACATCTCTATCCTGGAGGAACTGGCGAAAACTATTGATATCTATTACAGCAGCACTGATGAGCCCCGCAGGCTTCGCCGCAAGGAGGACGGGATTGACAGTATCCCTTGGCTGTTTATTATGCGCGTAGAAATGGAAAAAGCGGAAGGATGGCAAGAAATTGTCCTGCCAGCTCCAGTAAAGGCTAAATACTTGCGCTTCGATCTTGTTGAAAACCATGGAACCCCACCGGAGATTCCTTGGACTGAAACCAGCGAGATCAAAATCTATCCGTCATAACAGGCATGCAATTACTTCATAAACCTTTGGACTGGCCGGATACAGCCAAAGCGTATGGTCAGTCATTTATTGGGAACAGGATTAAGGTTATTCTGCCAAGCGCTTACCATGTATAAGGGGCAGTAAACGTGAGAGGCCTTTTCGTTTTGAACACATGTCAGAAAGAGAGGAGCCGCATGCGGGAAAGCGACAGATTCCATGCTGGAGGAATAGAAGAACTTACGCAGATCGCCAGTAAATTTACCGCGTTAATCGGGAAAGTCCTGCCTGACGATGTTACTGCAAAACTCCGTCAGATGTCGCAGGAGGAAACCGACCCCATGGCAAAGATGATTTTTAAAACCATGGAGGAGAACCAAAGACTTGCCGCCGGGCTTGACCGGCCTTCATGCCAAGACACCGGTCAGATCCAGATGTTCGTGAATGCTGGCACGCGGTTTCCTTATATCGACAATCTTGCGGATATTCTCAAGGAGGCTGTTAACCGCGCCAGCATCGAAGTGCCATTGCGCCGTAACGCTGTGGAAACCTTTGACGAGTACAACACCGGTACCAATACCGGCTTTCGTTCCCCTTGGCTGTATTGGGATATAATTCCTGACAGCGCGCAACTGAAACTCCATATTTATATGGCCGGCGGTGGATGTTCTCTGCCTGGCCAAGGGAAGACCCTGATGCCCGGTGATGGCTATGAAGGCGTCGTAAAGTTTGTGATGGACATCATGACTTCTTATGGCCCCAACGCGTGTCCGCCGCTGCTGGTCGGGATTGGCATCGGTACTTCCATTGATACGGCTGCCTATATGTCAAAGCTTGCCTTGATGCGCCCTGTCGGCAGCCACAATGGGAACCCCAAGGCCGCGCAACTTGAGAAGGATTTGGTGGAGGCAATCGACTCCATTGGTTTGGGCCCGCAGGGCCTTGGAGGCAGCAAGTCCGTAATGGGTGTCAACATTGAGAATTCCGCTCGCCACCCTTCGGTCATCTCGGTTGCCGTCAATGTTGGATGCTGGTCTCACCGCCGCGGCACCATTCTCGTATATCCTGATTTGAGTTATGAGCTGCTGACGCACAAGGAGTTCATACTGTGAAGAAGATTATTGCAACGCCTATATCAAAAGAGGATTTGAAGGACATTCGCTTCGGTGATGTCGTATATCTTAATGGCTACATCGTCACTTGCCGTGATGTGGCCCATCGCCGCCTGGTTGAGTACGGTCGGGAACTGCCCGTGAATGTCCGCGATGGAGCCATCCTGCATGCTGGTCCCATCACACGGGAGATAAGCTGTTCCCCTGGGAAATATGAAATGATTTCCATCGGCCCCACAACAAGTATGCGCATGGAGATGTTTGAGAAGGAGTTCATTAAAAAAACAGGCGTGCGTATCATTGTGGGCAAGGGCGGGATGGGAAAGGAAACAGAGGAGGGCTGCCGCGAATATGGAACCATTCATTGCATCTTCCCTGCTGGAAATGCCGTAATTGCCGCTGTGCAGGTCGAGGAGATTGAGAAGGTTCATTGGCTAGATCTGGGAATGCCTGAAGCACTTTGGGTCTGCCGCATCCATGAGTTTGGGCCTTTGATCGTCTCCATCGATATACATGGAAACAATATCTGTGAACAGAACAAATGTGTCTTCAATGAAAGGAAAGATGAAGCGCTGGAGAAAATATATAATAAAGTACGTTTTATCAAGTGATTTAGGAGTGCCAGTATAGTGGCCACGGAAGTGCAAAACGCTTTAATATGGATTTCATATATTTCTGATTTTTTTCTCATTTTCTTACTCTCCTCAAGGCATGACGGAGGCAAGTTGAGCTGCCGACAAACGTGCCGTTCATGTTTTTTTCACTTCCGCTCAAACTGCAATATCGGGACGGCTCGCCTGTTCGGGCGATTGCGATTTTAGACTGAAGCGGGGCGTGATTGAAATAGGAACCGCAATCTTCCTCATCCTGGATAAAATGTCCGATTGTTATGCTATCTAGTCCCTGCGCGGGTTGGATATATTATGTTGGGCTTTTATCAGGTGTTCAGCCACTGCGTTTTCCGCGGCTGTTTTGTCGCCGGATTGAATCGCTCTGAAGATTTTCAGGTGATCCTGTACGCTCTTGGCGGGCTGGCCTGGGATATCAAGTGTTGCCTGGCGTGATTCGTCAAGTAGTTCTGCAAGCAATTCAACAATCATACTGAATGCCTTGTTTTGGGATGCTTTCGCGATTTCCAAATGGAATCGATTGTCGCCTTCAATTCCGTTGCCGCCCTGTTCAATTTGCGCTTTCATATCATCAATCGCGCTTTTTATTCTCTCCAGCTGATCTTTTGTCGCGTAGGTAGCGGCCATTGAGGCCATATGCACTTCCAGGAACTGGCGCACCTGAATGATATCTGCCGCGAGTTGTTTATCCTGGCTGAGCATTATGGCGAAGGGAAGAGCGACATGATCTGGCAATACCGTATTGATGTAATTTCCGTCGCCCGTCATTGAGCGGACACAACCCATCTTTTTCAGCGTGTGCAGGGCTTCTCTCAACGATGTGCGGCTGACGCCAAGCTGCTGGGCGAACACGCGCTCAGGTGGCAGCTTCATTCCCGCCGGCAGTTCGCCCGAGCGGATGCGGCGCAAAATTTCCTCAACGATTTCTTCATATATCAGTTTATGCGGAAGCGCTTTAAACACGTTATCCCTCATCACTATAAGCCATTGTATTGATAATACGGCTCAAACTCGAACAAAGAAAGGCAGGTTCGCTAATAATACCAATTCTCATCTCACAATTATTATTTTAATGCGCTATAATGAATTAGTCAATAAAATGCGCTTATCGTTATATGGGGTGGAGGGATTTTTGAAATGATAGAGCAAATGGTTCAAAAAGCGCGAGCGGCTCAACAAGTACTGGCAGGATTCAATCAGGAGCAGATTGACACAATTGTGCGCGCGATTGCAAAGCATGTCTATGATGAAGCGGATTCCCTTGCAAAAATGGCAGCTGAAGAAACGCGCATGGGCGTTTATGAGCACAAGGTTTTGAAAAACCGGGGGAAGGCACGAATTCTATGGCATGCTTTAAAGGACAAGAAATCCGTTGGGGTTCTGCGGGTCATTTCGGAACAGGGCATTACGGAAGTGGCAAAACCCATGGGTGTCATTGCCGCTGTTACGCCGTGTACCAATCCAATTGTTACACCAATGTGCAACGCGATGTTTGCTATCAAGGGGGGCAATACGGTAATAATATCGCCTCATCCGCGTGCAAAGCGATGTGCTGCCCGCCTCAACAACGCTTTCCGCGAGATTCTGAAAGCTCATAACGCGCCGGAGGATGTTTACCAGACAATTCTGGAACCCAGCATACCGCTGACAAATGAATTGATGGCCATGTGCGATGTTGTCATCGCGACCGGCGGGATGGGCATGGTCAAGGCGGCTTACTCCAGCGGCAGACCGAGTTTTGGTGTTGGGGTTGGTAATGTGCAATGCATCTTTGATCGTGATATTGACATTCCCGCCGCCGTTGCGAAGGCGGTTGAAGGCCGAATATTCGACAATGGAATCATTTGCTCCGGGGAGCAGACCGTCATTGCGCCGCAGGACAACTATAATGAAATTATTACCGCTCTTCGGCAAAATGGCGCATACTATATTGATGATCCGAAAACTGTGCGTTCTATGGGAGAAAGACTGTTTCCTGAAGGGGAAATCCTGCGTCACGCAGTCGGTCAGCCGGTCAGCAGGCTTGCCGAGTTGGCTGGGATTACTGTGCCGGAGGGCACGAAATTGCTTGTTGTGAGACCGGACCGTCCGGGTAAAGGCTGTGTGTGGAGCAAAGAAAAAATGTTTCCGATAATGAGCGCCTATGCCTATGGCAAATGGCAGGAGGCGGTTGATATCGCCATCTCCAACCTGTCAGTTGAAGGCCTTGGGCACAGCGTTTCAATCCATTCCAACAACCGGGAGCACCTGGATTATGCCGGGAAAGCGCTCCCCGTATGCCGGGTGCTCGTCAATCAGATTTGTTCCACTCAGAACGGCGGCGCCTTCACGAATGGGCTGAATGCAACCACGACGCTGGGCTGTGGTAGTTGGGGAAACAATTCCATTTCGGAAAACCTGTTCTATACACATCTTTACAATGTAACGCGCGTCGCTACGGTCAAGCCGAATTGGCATCAACCGAGCGATGAGGAAATCTGGGGGTAATTGGATTTGAAACTGCTCGAATATCAGGCGAAAGAACTTTTCGACCGTTACGGGTTGGCCACGCCCAAAGGCCTGGTGCTCTCCTCGAAGGAAGGCGCGGCGGAGATGGTGGCGTCAGCGGGGTTGGCCTATCCCGTCGTCGTAAAAGCACAGGTACAAGCCGGCGGGCGCGGCAAGGCTGGCGGCGTGCAGTTTGCGAACAACCCCAAAGAACTGGGAGAAATTGTCAATGCATTGTTGTTTTCCAAGCTTAAAGGGATGCAGGTTCATCAACTGCTCGTGGTGGAGAAAGTTGATGCCGGCATGGAATGGTACCTGTCCATTCTCCTTGACCGCGATGCATATATGCCGACGATTATTTTTTCGCCTTCCGGGGGTATGGAAATTGAGGAAACCGTGCGTGTTAATCCGGAAGCAATTGTCAAGGTAAATGTCAATCCCCTGGTGGGCGTAACTGATTATACGGCGCAGTATCTCATATCGAAATCAGAAATCGATGTTTGTTATTTGCCCGCTTTTAAAAAGCTGTTGGAAAGCTTGTACCGGCTTTTCACCGAAAACGACTGCCTCTTGGCAGAAATCAACCCGGTTGCGGTTGGGGTAGACGGTTCTTTTACCGCAATTGACGGGAAAATTGATATAGATGATTCCGCACTGTACAGGCTCGCTGACATTGCCAGGTTTCGCGATGCGCTTCATGAACCACCGTTGGTTGTTGAAGCACGTTCATTTCGTTTCCTATATGTGCGATTAAAGTTAGAAGGCCGCGTTGCTGTGATGTCAAACGGTTCCGGCATGCTCATGAGCATGATTGACTTGCTGACCAGCGAGGGAGTGCCTGTTGCGTGCGCGCTTGATTTGGGAGGCGGCGCGACCAAAGACCGTATACGGGAAGCAGTACGCATTGTGCTGTCTACGCCCGGCGTGGATATGCTGTTTATCTGTATATTCGGGGGCATCACCCGCTGCGATGAGGTAGCGGAGGGCATTCGACTAGCGCTGGAAACGGATACTAATGCCGGGTCAAAGACAATAGTTGTTAGAATGGAAGGCACGAATAAGCAGGCAGGGCTGGAGATTATCGGCCATACACCTGGCGCGGTCAGCATCGGTGGGATTGTGGACGGGGTAAGGACTGTCACCCAAATGCTCAAATCGCATGGGGGGAAAGGTGATTTTTCATGAGTGTACTGGTCGATAGAAATACTCGATTGATTGTACAGGGGATAACGGGCCGCGAGGGTATGTTCCATACGAAGCAGATGCTGGCTTACGGCACAAACGTCGTTGCCGGTGTAACCCCCGGAAAAGGCGGGCAAAGCGTTCAGGATGTTCCGGTATTCAATACTGTACGCGAAGCGGTGGAGGCAACCAGTGCGAACACGAGCGTTCTGTTTGTCCCCGCGAAATTCCTGAAATACAGTGCATTGGAAGCAATCGATGCGGGAGTACCGTTAATCGTGACAATCGCTGAGCACACTCCTGCGCACGATATGATGATGTGCCGCATGCTTGCATGCGGGAAAGGCATCAGGCTGTTCGGGCCGAATTCGTTTGGAATTATTTCACCGGGGGAATCCAAGGTGGGCTTTATGGCGCATAGTATCTTTACGCCGGGTCCGGTTGGGCTGATGAGCCGCAGCGCGACGAATTGTTACGAAACGGTGTTTATGCTGACTGGCCGCGGTATCGGGCAATCCACCTGTATCGGGATTGGTGGCGATATGATTCCTGGCTCAAATTTTCTGGATGTGCTGCCTGATTTCCAGGCAGATGAACAGACCAAGGTCATCGTGCTAATCGGAGAAATTGGCGGCAGTGGCGAGGAGCGTGCGGCGGCGTACATCAAATCGCATATTTCGAAACCTGTGGTCGCGCTCATCGCGGGGAAAAACGCGCCAAAAGGCACCAGCATGGGCCATGCGGGCGCGATTGTCGGCGTAGACGGCACTGGCAGCGCACAAAACAAGGAGGGGGTATTGCGCGAAGCGGGATGCCACATTGCGGAAAGTACAGAGCATGTTGTCGAGACCGTTCAAAAACTGTTAAGGGGGAATTAGCTTTGACAGAGCCAAACAAAGAATATAGCAAGGAGACACTGCTGGATATTTATACGGTAATGAAGCAGATTCGTCTGTTTGAGGAAACGGCCTTCCGTTTTTTCCAGGAGAACAAACTGCGGGGTTCGGTACACCTTTGCATCGGTCAGGAGGCTGTCAGCGCTGCAGTAATGGAGATGTTGACTAATGATGATTACATCACCTCTACCCACCGCGGCCACGGGCATGGAATTGCCAAAAGCCGCGATCTGAAATCAGCTTTCGCGGAATTAATGGGAAAGGAAACTGGTTTTTGTCACGGGCGTGGGGGTTCGATGCATATTTGCGACCTGGCAAAAGGGAACCTGGGAGCGAATGCGATTGTTGGGGCGGGGTTGCCCATTGCGGCAGGCGGTGCTCTTGCGCAGAAACTGCGCAATTCGGATCGCGTGACCGTATCATTTTTTAGCGACGGTGCGTCCAACCAAGGTACGTTCCACGAGTCACTTAACCTTGCCTCCGTATGGAAACTTCCCATAATTTTCGTGTGTGAAAACAACATGTTCGGGATTTCTGTACCGGTCAGCCAATCCACATCGGTAGATGATATCGCAGTTCGGGCGGCTGGTTACGATATGCCGGGATATGTGGTGGACGGTAATGATGTGTTCTCGATTCTGAATGCGTTGGAAAAGGCGCTTGCGCGTGCAAGAGCGGGTGAGGGCCCGTCGCTGATAGAGGCGAAGACCTACCGGTGGAAAGGCCATTGGACGGGAGATCCAGAGGTATATCGTACGCGCGAGGAAGTCGCAGCCTGGATGGACAAATGCCCAATCAAAGGATTCCGTGCTTACTTGCTTTCAAAAGGTATCGCGGAGGAGACCGAGCTTGACGCGATTGACGGGCAGGCGGCGGCTGATGTAGCGGAAGCAGCTCAGTATGCGCTTGACAGCCCGGAGCCCGATCCTGCACATGTTATGGACGGAATGTATGTGGAAGGGGCGTATCCATTATGAGTGTAAAAACCTATGCGATGGCTATCCGCGACGTACTCGCTCAGGAAATGCGCCGGGATAAGGACATCTTCCTGATGGGCGAGGATATTGCGCAGCAAGGCGGGATATTTGGATGCACCCGCGGGCTGTTTGAAGAGTTTGGTGAAGAACGCGTACGCAACACGCCGATATCCGAAAACACCTTTGTGGGGATGGGCGTCGGTGCTGCCAGCGTTGGGATGCGACCGATCGTTGAGTTGATGTACATGGATTTCCTTTATTTGGCAATGGATCAGCTGCTTAATCAGGCGGCCAAAATGCGCTATATGTTCGGGGGAAAGGTGAAGGTGCCGATTGTCATTCGAGGCCAGGAGGGCATTGGGAGGGGGAACGCAGGTCAGCACTCACAGTCGGTGGAATCGCTGTTGATGCATATACCGGGCATAAAAGTTGTTTGCCCTTCTACCCCCGCAGATGCGGCGGGGCTGTTGCGCACTGCGATTCGCGACGACAATCCAGTCGTATTTATCGAGCACAAAGCGCTTTACGCGACCAAGGGCGAGGTACCCGACGATCTGGAATTTGCGATACCGTTCGGGCAGTGTAATCTTGCCCGTAAAGGAGCGGATGTGACCATAGTCGGGAACTATCTGTATCTGAACAGGTCCTTGGAGGCGGCCGATCTGCTTGCGAATGATGGGATTTCCGCAGAGGTAATTGATCCGCGTACGCTTGTTCCGCTGGGAATCGATGCAATTATTGAATCTGTAAAAAAAACCGGCCGCTTGGTCACAGTACATGAAGCGCATCGCACAATGGGATTCGGAACGGAGATTGCCATGCAGGTGGTGGAGAAGGTGTTCAGGTATCTTGACGCGCCGCCAGTGCGTATTGGCGCGAAGATGTGCACGCTGCCGTTTAACCTTGGCCTGGAAAACGCTGTGGTTCCGCAGGTGTCTGACATTGTGGAGGCCGCGAAGGCCGCATTGTACCGTTCATAGGAGGCGCATATGGCAGAACGAATCATTATGCCCAAGCAGGGCTTGCAGATGGCAGAGGGAACAATCATCGAATGGATTGTGTCAGAGGGAGGTGACGTAGTTGAGGGCGAGCCATTATTCACGATGGAAACCGATAAGCTTTCTATCACTATTGATGCATCCGTATCCGGTACAATGCTTAAGATAGTACGGGGTGAAGGCGAAACTGTACCGATCACGGAAACTATCGCTGTGGTCGGGGAACCTGGCGAGGACATCAGCGCCCTGCTTGGCGGGGAAATGCAGTCGGCGACTGCGGAGGGATTCCAATTAATCCAGGCCCAATCCAGATCGGATATACCTGCAGCGTATGCCCGCAGTCAAGACAGTCGCGTGTTTATTACTCCACGCGCGAGGATGCGTGCGGAAGAATTGCAGTTGGATTACTCCAACTTAATTGGCACAGCGCCGGACGGAACAATTATTGAAAGGGATATCCTGCAAGTTCAAGCTTCCGAGCCCCGTGCAACGCCACTCGCGCGGAAGACTGCGGAATTAGAAGGTGTTCCGTTGACTGAAATCGCGGGTACCGGTGCACGCGGGAAAATATTACGCGAGGATGTCCTCAACGCCAGTAAGCCTGAATCAGCAGTTGTATCGGCTGCGCCTAAAGGCGCGAGAAAAATTCTCCCGCTTCGCGGTATGCGCAAAGTCATTGCTGAACGCATGAAGCAGAGCCTGAATGTCAATGCGCAAGCATCGCATTGCATTTCTGTGCGTATGGATAAGGCCAGGGCTTTGCGCGAGTCGCTTGGCAAAACTGTTGGATATAACGACCTTATCGCCTACGCGACAGCGCGCGCTCTGCGCGACTTCCCGCAGATGAATGCCGAATTGACAGATGAAGGCATATGGCAAAAAGAATTTGTGAATTTGGGCATTGCCGTCGCGCTGGATGATGGTCTGATTGTACCGGTTATACGCGGTGCTGATAAGTTGACGCTCACCGCGCTGTCGGAACAGATCAAGGCTAAGGCTAAGAAAGCACGGGATGGGCAACTGTTGCCGAAGGAGTATACCGACGGAACATTCACTGTATCCAACCTTGGTATGATTGGTTTGGAGGAATTTGGTGCAATCATCAATCCCCCTGAAGCAGGCATCCTCGCCGTCGGCCAGATTGCGGATACTCCGGTTGCTGTTGACGGCCGCGTTGAGATTCACCCGGTCATGAAGCTAACCCTGTCCTACGATCATCGTGTGATAGACGGTGCCCCGGCGGCACATTTTCTTGTCCGGATCCGGGAGTATTTGGAGAACCCCTATAAACTGCTTTGATATCAGCAGATCAGCGAGAACTTTTTGCGGGAGAGTATGCTGTAAATGGAAAAATATGATGTGATTGTATTAGGCGGCGGTCCGGGTGGGTATGTCGCTGCGATTCGTGCGGCAAAACGCGGTAAACGTGTTGTATTGATTGAACAGGATAATGTTGGTGGCACATGCCTTAATTGGGGGTGCATACCAACCAAGGCGCTTCTCTATAGTTCCGGGCTTTACCAGGAAGCGAAACACGGCGCGGACTGCGGGATTCTTGCAGACAGCGTTCGGTTTGATTATCAGAAACTAGCGCGCTATAAGGATACAATTGTCGGCCAGTTGCGCAACGGTGTATCAGCACTGCTAAAAAGTGCGGGTGTGACTGTCGTATCTGCACGCGGAGAATTGACAGCACCGAACCGGGTCCGTGCGCAGGATAGGTTATTTACAGCATCATCGATCATTTTGGCAACTGGTTCAGTGCCGTCTGTGCCGCCTATTCCGGGTGCGGAACTGCCTGGTGTGCTGACTTCTGACGGCGTACTTACGCTGACTGAAGTACCGGCCTCAATAACCATTGTGGGTGCTGGCGTTATCGGGATGGAATTTACAACACTGTTCGCACAATTGGATATCCCAGTGACAGTATTGGAGGCTCTGCCGAATGTATTGGCCGGATTTGATCCTGACGCGGTAGACGCTGTTCTGCGCTCGCTGAAACGGCTGAATGTCAAGATTTCTACCGGCGTGCATGTTCAAGGGTTTGAGAAAAAACATGAGGAGATTCTCGCGTCCTATCTTGAAAAGGAGGTACAGAAAACAGTTGGATCTGAAGTTGTGCTTATTGCTGCCGGACGCAAGCCAAATACAAGAGGCATCGGTTTGGAAACGGCAGGTGTGCGCATGGATGCACGTGGCTTTATTCAGACCGATGAACAGATGCGTACGAATGTTGCGGGTATCTATGCAATCGGCGATATTACCGGGAAGCAACAGTTGGCGCATGTCGCGACCGCGCAGGGAATCGTCGCGGCTGACGTGATTGCGGGTATGTCAGCCCGTATGCGTTATGAAGCAGTTCCCGCATGCATTTATACATCCCCGGAAATTGCTGTGATTGGGCTTACTGAAGAGCAGGCTCGTGCAAAAGGGTTGAGTTTCCGCATCGGTGTCTTTCCTGTATCCGCAAACGGAAAGAGCAAGATACAAGGCCAGATGCTTGGTATGGCAAAGGTTATTTCAGACGCATTGACGGGGGAGATTATCGGCGCACATCTCGCTGGTCCAAATGTAACGGAGTTAATCGCGGGTATTGCCGCCACAAAGCGCGCTGAAGCGACGGTTGAGGAATTCGCGGGAACAATTTTCCCGCATCCGTCCGTGAGCGAAATCATTCTGGAGGCGCTGCATGATTTGGATGGCCTCAGCGTTCATAAAATTGAAAGATGAGGATCTATTAAGGACATAAAGCGAGGCCTGCTGAAAACCTCGCAACACATTGAAGACGCTCGCGGTACCCAATGTCAAACTGAGCGAGAAACTGGGACAGAGCCAGAAGGATATCTCTGCGAGGATTGAAGGGGAGAAGTCGCTATACCAAGCTGTATGCCGGGCTAGCTTTGCAGGGTTGATGAAATCCCTGAGCGCTGTCAGTTCTTCCGTTTGCTAACAGGACAGGACCCCAGAATCAAGCAATCGGACCGGCAGTATGCGTGACGTCTTAGATGCGTTTGCGCCTTCCTACTTCATCTGTCTTCCAGCGCTGAGGAGGTTGGTACTGACAAATTAAGTTCGCAACTTTGAACT
>LSQX01159154.1_pt1 | contig 12168 bp, 11 predicted proteins | sample 654561 | NCBI WGS metagenome assembly LSQX01 (sample SAMN04489861, study PRJNA283612) | anaerobic digester metagenome | isolation source: 4 biogas reactors fed with cattle manure at either 37C or 55C with and... | place: Denmark: Kongens Lyngby | collected 2014 | reverse complement strand
CCTCAAGGTGATAAAGGTGACACTGGTGAAACTGGTCCACAAGGCCCTCAAGGTGATCAAGGAGATAAAGGCGATACCGGCGACAAGGGAGACAAAGGTGACAAAGGTGACCAAGGCAATCAAGGAGATAAAGGCGACCAAGGCGACCAAGGAGATAAAGGCGACACTGGCCCTCAAGGTCCTCAAGGTGATAAGGGAGATCAAGGTGATCAAGGTATTCCTGGCAATACCCCTTATATTAAAGACGGCACATGGTGGATTGGTGATGAAAATACAAATATTCCTGTAACCGGACCACAAGGTCCACAAGGAGAACAAGGTGAAACTGGAGAAGATGGCTTAACACCTTATATTGGAGACAATGGTAACTGGTGGATAGGTGATCAAGATACTGGTATAGCTGCAACTGGTCCTCAAGGCCCTAAAGGTGATAAAGGTGACACCGGAGATACTGGTGAAACTGGTGAAAAGGGCGATAAAGGCGATAAAGGCGATAAAGGTGACAAAGGCGACACCGGAGACCAAGGTATTAAAGGTGACCAAGGCATTAAAGGTGACCAAGGCGAAAAAGGTAATCCAGGCGACAAAGGCGATAAAGGCGACACCGGAGCTAAAGGTGATAAAGGCGATACTGGCGCAACTGGTCCGCAAGGTGAACAAGGCCCTCAAGGTGATAAGGGCGACAAAGGTGACACTGGTGAAAAAGGCGATACTGGTGAACAAGGCTTACCTGGTAAAGATGGTGAAAATGGAACGAACGGTAAAGATGGTAAAGACGGCGATGATGGCAAATCTGCCTACGAAATATATTGTGAAGTTTATGGTTATGATGGAACTGAAGAAGAATGGCTTGATGATTTAATTAATGGTCGTTTAGGAACTCCTGAAATACATACTGTTACGTTTGATAGTAACGGAGGTTCTATTGTTAGTGATCAATATGTTCACCATGGTGAAAAAGCTACAAAACCTGAAGTTTCACGAAGTAATTATAAATTAGATGGTTGGTTTATTGATGACGAAAAATGGGTTTTTCATGGTTACCCTGTTACTTATGATATGACATTAGTAGCTCATTGGTCGGTTGATGAAAATAATCCACCTGCACCTGTGTCAAGTTGGGATGCATCATTACCAAGTGGATATACACCATTTCATGCAATTCATAGTGAAGGCACAGTTAATAAAGAATATAAAACACGCGGTGCTGTTACGGCTTTAAATGGCGGGCAAATTTATCTTCAAGATGGTAATAATGATAATCTTATAATTTATAACGTTTCTTATGCTGCTACTTTAATGATTGGATATGTTGTTGATGTTTCTGGTCCTTATGCATTTAATGAGGGGGTTCCACAATTAGCCGTTAGTAGTGATAACCCAAGTCATTATGTTAGTATTGTTTCGGGTATGAGTAGTAGTGATGTTGGTATAGAGCCTCTAATTATTGAAGCCGCAAGTGATCTTAGTTATTTAGCTTCGTTGCCTGTTAAAGATTATGGAAAATTAGTTCTTTTTAAAGATGTTACAACTGGATATTATAGTGGAAATAATTTCCCAATAATAATTGATGGAATTAATGTTTCTTTCTTTGTAGGTTTTAGCTCGTTACACGAAGATAACGATACAAACCGCTCTGCAATGCAGACTTTAATTACTGACTTATATTATGATGATACTGTCTTTGATATTATGGGCGCTCTTTATAAAGGCCCAAGTGGCAGTTCTTTTGGTATTAATACTACATCAACTGAATATGTTTTATTAAAAGATAATTCTTCTCAACCTTCTTTAAAAGCGATTATTAATGATTTAGATTATGGAGCATTATCTAATAGTGAAATTAATCTTATTTTAGATCATATTGATGAAGCTAGTGAAAACGTAAAACAAAATTCTTTTGTTGGTAAGGTTGGTTATGATCCTATTATTTTGCAAAATCCAGCCAATGCATACATGGATGAAATATTAGGTTATAGCTATTATCAAGATAATAAAATTGAAATTGAAACGAGTGTTTTTACATCTGATGCTGTTGAAGTTGATGGTGAATACGAACTAGGTGATCCATATTATCGAATTTATGAAGAAACAACAATTTGGCAAGATGCAACAAACATTCATTTTGCTAATCTTTTTGATGGTGAACCACAAAATATATATTCTTTTTATGCTTCGACAAATAAAACAAATGATGATTTTAATAAGTACAAAGACTTTGTTGTAAATGGCGAAATTGATAATTATTTAGTAATAGCTAATAGTGCATATCAAGAACATCTTAACAGCGGAGAATTTGCCGAAGTCTATTTTGTTTTTGAAGGCGTAAAAGATTCTTCTAATAATGTAAATTTAAAAGTTTATACAGTTGGTTCATGGTTTGGTTTAGAAAGTAATGAAGCTCATTATGGAGGCACGCCAGGAACATATAGTGAATGGGCCGAATTATGGGGTTTTGAAGCTAAAATTAATAGTGAAGGTAATTTAGAAACATTAACTGGTTATAATGGTCACTTTGCTGAAAGAGAATTTATCGATTTAAATTATCAAGTAGGTGATCCAACACCTCCACTTGAATTAACAAGTGAAGATATTGCTTTATTAGATTTATCTCTAGATGGTGAATCTTGGGGTTTAATTTATCAAGTTTTTGTTTTTGAATTTAGTACTGATAGTGTTTCAATTACACTTCCTAATTATCAAGACTTTCCACAAGCAACGAGTAGTCACGGGACTTATTTATTTGGTTTAGATAATTACTTTTAATTTGTAATTTGATTATTAGCAATATTCGTGTAAACCGGAGTTGTTATACGGATTACACTAAATAGTTTTAATTTATTGTACTTTCTTGTTGTTATGTTTTTATAAATGCTTTTGGCAACTACAAAATTAATCTTTTAAAATTCCTAATGGCAATATTAAAACTCCATCATCTCGTTTATAGGCGTATTCAGTAGCAGTTATAATTGCAAGAAATGATGGTTTCAACATTTTTTTGTTATCGATTTTAGCTGCTAGTTTTTTTAAATTTTCCGCAGCTTGATCAAAATTATGCGACCCCATCTTAACTTCTAAAGCAGCCCATTTTCCATCAGATAATTGAATAATCATATCGATTTCTAGCCCATTACTATCTTTATAACGATACACTTTTCCCATATTAGTATCAGCGTAAACTCGAATATCGCGAAGCGCTAATGCTTCAAAGAAAAGACCGAATATTTCAAAATCACTCATAAGTCTATTTGATGTTAATTCTAAAACTGCCGCGCCAATTGAAGGATCAATAAAAAAGCGGGCTGGCGATGTTCTAATAACGGTTTTGGATCTTAAATTTGGATGCCATGATTCTAGGTCTTCGATAATATAAAGTTTATCTAGAACTTCAAGATAATCGACTAATGTGTTTTTGGAAATAGAATCATCAGTTGCCTTGATATTTTGTTCGATTTTAATGTTTGTTACTTCACTAGCGATATTTCTTGCAAGTGATTCAATCACCTTTCTCATTCGTAACTCATTATAATTCTTGCCGCTTACTTTATTAGTGTCCTCTTTTAAAAGAGCTTCGACATATGCTTGATTTTTTTCGATAGCTTGTTGTTCACTATCATTAATACCTTCAGGCCATCCACCTTTGATTATCCATTTTGCATATTCATCAACTTTAAGTTCACATTTCATCATCGAAAAATTTTTACCTTCAAACAATTCTGATAATGATATTTGTCCACTTGATATACCGGATTCATATAGGCTCATTGGTCGAACGATCATCCGACCAATTCGACCTGCACCGGAATGTCTCAATTCATCAAAATTAGCAGCAGAAGAACCAGTTAATATGTAAAGCCCGCGACCGGACTCGTTGTCTACCTGATGTCTTACTAAGTCCCAAACTTCTGGTATTAATTGCCATTCATCAATAAGTTTAGGTTTTAGTCCATCAAAGAACAATGACGGATTTAATTGTAAGATTGTTTTATTTTGTTCAATATTTAAAGGAGTTAAATAAATTTCACTTTTTGAAAATTGTTTAGCAAGTGTTGTTTTACCACTAAACTTTGGTCCAACAATCGCAACGCTTTTAAAAGTTTCCAAATAAAATTGTAATTTTTTTTCGCTTAAACGTTTTATATATTTCATAAAAACAACCCCTCAATTCGAGTTGATTATAACAAATTGACCTTTTTGTTGAAATTAGTTTTAATAATACACTAAATGAAATAGAAAATCCTTGAATAATTGAGAAACTCATTGGCAAATATAATAAGTTTATTATAAAAGTGATATAATTATTAAAGTTTTAAGAATGGGAGGCATTATGGAGCAAAAACATATACCAATTAGTTGGGATGAATATTTTATGGGTATTGCTTTATTAAGCGCAAAAAGAAGTAAAGATCCAAATACACAAGTCGGTGCGTGTATCGTTGATCGATTTAATAAAGTTGTTTCGATTGGCTATAACGGGATGCCTCGCGGGATTGATGAAAATAAAATATCATGGAGTAAAGGCGAAGGTCTTGATTCTAAGTATTTATACGTTTGTCACGCTGAAATGAATGCGATTTTAAACATTAGAGATGGTACACGTTTAAGAGATACAATTTTATACGTTACTTTATATCCTTGTAATGAATGTGCTAAAGCAATTATTCAAACCGGAATAAGTGAAGTCGTTTATTTAGAAAATAAATATGCTGGCACAACAATGACAAAAGCAAGTGCGCTTTTATTTGAATTAGCGCATATTAAAGTTAGAAAGTATGTTGGGGAGTTAATTGACGTTATTTTAAAATGAAAAAAGAAAATAAAGCTTTATTAAAAAGAATTGTTACTGGCCTAATTGCTTTATCTTTAATTGGTGTTGGTGTAATTTATCCAATTAGTTCTAACTTAGAAAAGCCATTACAGTGGTGGGTCATCCTCCTTCTTATCCTCGGTCTTTTCGTTGTTTTTGTTGGTTTTACAATTCTTTTTGATTATTTAGCTAGGAAGCAAGATAAGTGAAAGCCTTAGAAGTAAATAATGTTTCTTTTTCTTATGATGGTAAACACGATGCGGTTAACCAAATATCTTTTGATGTCCTAAAAGGTAAACACGTTAGTATTATTGGTCATAATGGCAGTGGTAAATCAACCTTAGCAAAGTTAATTTTAGGTTTATTAAATCTAAATCACGGTGAAATTAAAGTTTTTGATGAAGTTTTAAGTGAAAAAAGTGTGCAAAAAATTCGTCAAGATGTCGGAATTGTTTTTCAAAATCCTGATAACCAATTTATCGGCGCGACGCTTGAAGATGATTTAGCTTTTGGTTTAGAAAACCGCCAAGTGCCCCGTGAAGAGATGAAACAAATTATTATTGAGTTTGCAAGAAAAGTCGGGATGGAGGATTTTTTAAATAGTGAACCCGCCAATTTAAGTGGAGGGCAAAAACAACGGGCAGCAATTGCCGGTGTTCTGGCCATGAAGCCTAAACTTATTATTTTTGATGAAGCCACGTCGATGCTTGATCCTAGTGGTAAAAAAGAAGTTAAAAAAATTCTTCTTGAAATGAAAAAAGAAATTAAAGATTTAACGCTTCTTACAATAACGCATGATATTGAAGAAGCTTCTTTAAGTGATGAAATTATTGTAATTCATCAAGGCCAAATTGTTTTAAAAGGTACGCCAATTGAAGTATTTCAACACGAAGATAAATTAAAAGAAATCGATTTAGATTTACCTTTTTTAATAAAATTAAAGAAAGCATTAGCAAAACGTGATTTTGATGTAAGTGATGCAAATAACTTAGAAGAAGTAGCTAAAAAGATATGTCAATAAAGTTTAGTAATGTTTTTTATACTTATAGTCCAAAAACTCCTTTTGCTTTTGAAGCTTTAAATGATGTTTCTTTAAAAATTGAAAAAGGATCATTTACAGCTTTAATCGGGAAAACCGGCAGCGGTAAATCAACACTTATTCAACATCTAAATGGTTTATTATATCCAAGTAGTGGTGAAGTTGAAGTAGAAGACTTTATTATTAGTAAAAATAAAAAAAGACGAACTAAAAAGATTAAAGCTTTAAGACAACTAGTTGGGATAGTTTTTCAATTTCCTGAATATCAACTTTTTGAAGAAAGCGTTGAAAAAGATGTGGCTTTTGGTCCACGTAATTTTGGTGTTAAAAAAGAAGAAGCATTAAAAATAGCTCATGAAGCTTTAAGTTATGTCGGGCTTGATGAAAGTTTTTATACACGTTCACCGTTTGAACTTTCTGGTGGAGAAAGAAGGAGAGTAGCAATTGCCGGTATTCTTGCTTTATCTCCTGATATTTTAGTTTTAGATGAACCAACTGTTGGTTTAGATCCGCGTGGGGCTAAAGAAATGATGTCTTTGTTTAAAAAACTTCACCAAGAAGGTAAAACAATTATTTTAGTGACTCATGATATGAATTTAGTTTTTAATTATGCAACAAATGTCATTCTTCTTGATGAAGGACGACTTATCTTACAAAGTACACCTTTAGAGTTATTTCAAGATGAAGAAAAATTAGCTTCTCTAGAAGTGCCTCTATTATATGAATTTATGCATTTATTAAAATTAGAAGGATTAGAGTTAGACTACTCTAAAGTAAATAGCCTTGAAACGCTCATAAATGAGCTTATCAGAGCGAAAGGTCTTAAAACGTGAATAAGATTGCCTTAGGACGTTACGTCCCTTATAAGACGCTTTTACATCGCCTTGACCCAAGGTCAAAGCTTTTAATGCTTGTCTTACTTATGGTCGCGGTCTTTTATTCGTATCAAACATATACGATGACTTTCTTAATGGGAGGTATTTTACTTCTATTTATTGTTACGTTACTTCTTATTGCTAAAATTCGCTTAAGACAACTTTTTTCTTCACTTAAGGCTTTATGGATGATGGTTATTATTTTACTTTTTATTAATGTTTTAATTCCTCCTCTTAACGCAAGTAATATTGCTTTTAAAATTGGTAATTTTGCCATATATTATGAATCAATATTTCAAAGTTTAAAAATCATTTTAAGACTTGTCTTAATGATTGCCTTAACATTAATTTTAACATCGACAACTAAACCACTTGATTTAACTTACGCACTTGAATGGTATATGTCACCTCTAAAAATAATTAAATTTCCCGCACATGAAATTGCCATGACTGTTTCGATTGCCCTGCGTTTTATCCCAACACTTTTAGATGAAACGATGCGAATTATGAAAGCGCAAGCTTCGCGAGGCGTGGACTTTGAAAGAGGTAAATTAAAAGAAAAAATAAAAGCTCTTCTTTCTTTAATTGTTCCATTATTTATGTCGGCTTTTTTACGTAGTGAAGAATTAGCTAATGCGATGGAAGCACGCGGTTATAATCCACGCGGTAAAAGAACAAAATATCGTCAACTAAAATGGCAGATGTCTGATACTTTTTCTTTAGTTTTAATTACTCTTGTTACTGCGTTTGTAATTGTTACGAGTAGTCTTAATTGGAATTTTATTGAGATGATTCAATCTTTAATTTCTTGAGGTTAAATATTAATGAGATATTTTGCGGTTATTAAATATTTAGGTACACCTTTTAAAGGTTTTCAAAAACAACCACAAGAAAAAACAATTCAAGGAAGTATTGAAAATGTTTTATCAACAATTTTAAATGAAGAAATAGTTATTTATGGATCAGGAAGAACTGATGCAGGTGTGCACGCTCTTGGACAAACAATTCATTTTAATACGAGTAAAACAATTGTAGATTTAAACAAGTTTAAATATTCAGTTAATAAAATGCTTAAAAGAGAAATTTTGTTTTTAAGTTTAAAAGAAGTTGATGAAAATTTTCACGCCCGTTTATCAGCGAAAGAAAAAACATATCGCTATATTATTAACTACGGTGAAGACAACCCTTTAAAAGCTAATTTATTTTATTTTTATCCAAAAGATTTTGATCTTCGCTTGATGAAAAAAACTTTAAAACTTTTTGTCGGCGAACATAATTTTCAAAACTTTACGACTAAAGATGAAGACTTTCAAAACTTTATTCGCCATATTAAAAAAGCAAAAATTAAAAGAGTAAATAAAACCTTGCACATTGAAATTACAAGTAATGGTTTTATGACTTATATGATGCGGATGATTGTTGGTCTTTTAATTGAAGTAAGTTTAAAACGTTTATCTTATGAAAGTGTCGCAGCCTTATTTAATACTTCAACTCGTCAAGTCGTTAATTATAAAGCGCCTCCTGAAGGTCTTTATTTGGTAAAAGTTAAGTATTAATTTATAATTAATATAAGATAGAAGGTTAAATTCATGGGACGTCATTTTGAAGTAAGAGCCGCTGCCATGGCCAAAAGCGGACAAAAGAAATCTGCTCTTTATGCACGCGCTGCTAAAGAAATTTATGTTGCCGCAAAAGGCGGAAGTGACCCTAATTCTAATTTAGCCTTACGTTCAGCGATTGATAAATTTAAAGGTTTATCAGTACCTAAAGATGTCATTGAAAGAGCAATCAAAAAAGCTGAAGGAGGTAGTGGAGAAAACTACACTCCTGGGCGTTATGAAGCAATTGGACCAGGCGGATCATATTTAATTATTGATTCACTAAGTGATAATACAAATCGTGCTTTTGTTAATATTCGCACGGCTGTCACAAAAAACAATGGACAAATGGCTAATATAGCATTTAACTTTACTGAAAGTGGTATTTTAGTTTTTAAATATGAAAACATTAGTGATGTTGAAGAAGCGCTTATTTTAAATGATGTTGATGTTTTAGATATAACAAGTGAAGATGATTTAATTGAAGTTATTATTATTCCAACACATTTTGGTAAGGCTAAAGACTTAATTAATGAATTAGGTGTAACTGATTTTGAAGTTGCAGAAATTCAAATGGTCGCAAACGAATTTGTTGATTTAGAAGAAGAACATAAAGAAGCATTTTTAAAACTATTAGACGTCCTTGATGATGTCGAAGACGTACAAAGCGTCTATCATAATATTAATTTATAAAATAATCTTAAAATACATCTTTAAAGATACCCAAAAAACTTTTATAATACTATTATCATTTGTTATTTTATTTGTCTTAGACTGGAAAATTATATGAAACTAAAAACAAAAATATGGACGTCCTTATTAACAGGATCTTTTTTAACATTAGCACTTCTTTTTAGTAGTGTTAATCTCACTAAATCAAAAGCAGTGAATGAAGTATCTGCCGCTGCCGGTGATACAGCCGCAACGTTTACAAGTGGTAACGTAATTAGTGGAACACCCTACACAACTTATGAAAATGATGATTGGACAATAACTCTAGGCGGAAACAATTCTTCTATTGGATCAAATGACAAGGAGAATAATTATAAAAATTTAGTGCTAGGTAGTCGTGTTAATGTTATGGGATTTGATGGAAATGTCCTTAGCACAGATAAATATTATTCAGCCGTTATTTCAAATAAGACGATTAGTAACGTTGGTAAAATCTCTCTATCAATTGGAGGTACAGCTAAAAATTCTAACACTATCTCGAAAATATTTTTAACCTCTTGTGATTCACCAAATGGTTCTTTTGCCCTAGTTAAAGAAATTAACAGTTTGCCTACCTCCGCAACTGAATATACCTTTACGACACTAATGGGAGAAAAATATTACGCACTTATTTTTTATGCACCGAGTGGATGGTTTCGGTTGGATAATGTTGTAGCTAATTTTTATGAGGGTGAAAACCCACGAACTTTGGATTCACTCAGCGTTAGTGGCACACCTACAAAAACCTCATACTTTATTGGAGATTCATTTGACCCAACTGGCCTTACAGTTAAAGCAAATTATGATGATGAAAGTGATAAAGATGTTACAGATAAATGTGTTTTCACTCCAAGCCCTTTAACTTTAGGAACGACTGATATTTTAGTAAGTTACACTGAAGAAGAAATAGAAGAAACGTATTTATTAGAAAACATTATTAGTGTTACCGAAAGACATTTAGAATCGTTGCAAATTACGACTAACCCTGCAAAAATGAACTATTTTGTTGGCGATTCGTTTGATCCAACAGGAATGGTTATTAAAGCAAAATATGATTTAGGTCCGGATATTAAAGATTATAAAGGTTATGATTATTCACCTAAAAGCGCCTTTGCTTCAGCAGGCTCAAAAACAATTACAATAACTGATTTAGTTGACAATAGTATTTCTACAACTTTGTCAGTGCTAGTTAGTGAATTGCCGCCAATTACAGAATTGTTTTTCTCAGAATATATTGAAGGAAGCAGTAATAACAAGGCGCTTGAAATTTATAATGGAACAGGCAGTGACGTTAATTTGTCTGATTATAGTATTAAACTATTCGCCAATGGTGTCTCTACTACCTCGACAGTATTAGTTTTGAGTGGTTCAATTAATAATGATTCTACTTACACAATCGTTAATACTCAAGCAAGCAATACCTTAAAAAACAAAGCAAATATAACAGAACAACAAGTTACTGGATTTAATGGCGATGACGCTATTGGACTATATAAAGGAAGTGTTTTAATTGATGTTATTGGTATAATTGGCAATGATCCAGGAACACAATGGACGGGAGACGCTGCCAACGGACCGGGTAGCACGCTAGATAAAACACTCGTTAGAACTTCAACAACTTTTGGCCCAAATACTTCTTTTACTTGGAGTGAATGGAATTGTTATCCAGCTGATACATTTACATATTTTGGAAGCCATATGGTTGAATTAGGAGCACCGTCTGTTAACGAAGAAGCTATTGCCTATGCTGAAATGTTTTTAGATGATACAGCAGATAGTTGTGCTGCACAAAGTCTTAGTGGTCTTGAAGCAATTTGGGGAGACTTTAAAGAAGTTTATGAAGACGTTCTAAGTGATGAAGCTAAAGACTATTTTGCAAATCTAACACCTGATGAAGAAGGCAATGCTGCTGAACATGCACTAGCAAGATATTTATTTATTATTACGAAATATAAAACTCTAGATAACTTTATGGTGGACTCACAAGGCGTTTTAATATTTAATGTTAATTTAGCTGATCATGTTAGCACTGTGGATTATCCAAAAATTATTGCCATTATTACGGTTTTACTTTCATTAACTCTAGTTAGTGGAACTTATCTAATTGTTAGAAGAAAACATAAATACAATTAAACTTAATTAAAAGTAGTGACATTTCAAAATTAAAATACCAAATTCCGTTTTTAGGCATTAAAAAGTAAATAATGATTGACAACTCTATATCTTATATATAGACTTTATAACGGCGTAACAACCAAAAAAAACGATAGTCCCGGTAAGATTAAAGTTTAAAATAGGAGAAGATTTATGCAACGTCAAACGACAATCGCCAAAAAAGAAACAATGACGCGTAAATGGTATGTTATTGATGCAACAAACAAACCATTAGGCCGTTTAGCAAGTGAAGTTGCTGTTGTTTTAATGGGCAAAAATAAACCAATATACACACCGCACGTCGACTGTGGTGATTATGTCATTATTGTTAATGCCGATAAAGTTCATCTTTCAGGCAAAGCCGAAACAAAAAAGAATTATTATAATACATCCGGTCGTCCAGGTGGCTTAAGAGTTCGTTCAAGTGGAGAAATGAAAAGAAATTATCCAATCGAAATGATGGAAAGAGCTGTTTGGGGGATGTTACCAAAAGGCCGTTTAGGTCGTCAAATTTATAAAAAATTATTCGTTTATGTCGGTGGAGAACATAAACATGAAGCACAACAACCTGAAGTGCTTACACTTAAATACTAGGAGGTTTTATGGCAAAGAAAAAAACTACTCAATATTACGGAACCGGTCGTCGTAAATCAAGCGTCGCTCGTGTTTATTTAGAAGCAGGTAAAGGCAAAATTATTGTTAACAATAAAGATGTTCAAGCTTATATGCCATATGAAACACTCGTCATGGATTTAAGACAACCTTTAGTCGCTGTTGATGCGGCGAATAAATATGATGTTTATGCAACGGTTAAAGGCGGCGGTTTCACAGGCCAAGCAGGTGCGATAAGATTAGGTATTGCTAGAGCTTTACTCGAAGCTAATGAAGATCGTTCAACACTGAAAGCAGCCGGCTTTCTAACACGCGACTCACGCGCGAAAGAACGTAAAAAATACGGTCTTAAAGGTGCTCGTCGCGCTCCAC
>LSQX01070383.1_pt1 | contig 12171 bp, 13 predicted proteins | sample 654561 | NCBI WGS metagenome assembly LSQX01 (sample SAMN04489861, study PRJNA283612) | anaerobic digester metagenome | isolation source: 4 biogas reactors fed with cattle manure at either 37C or 55C with and... | place: Denmark: Kongens Lyngby | collected 2014 | reverse complement strand
TCATTTTATGGGGGGAGCGTGGCATAATAGCGTTGTGCAGTTTACCTACGCCGCCGGGCTGCTGTTTTCTTCGGTCATCATTGGCGTATGGGGCGGCATGAAGAAGCGGTTTCTCATGGTGTCAATTGCAATCGGTATTGTTGGTGTGGTTTCGCTTATGAGTGGGGCGCTGCCGTCCGGCGGGTTTTGGGTATTCGCCATATGCTGCTTTTTAATGGGTAGTTCCGGCACGTTTATCGGCGTTCCGTTTATGGCATATGCACAGGAAAGCTTCCCCCCTGAAAAACTGGGAAAAGTCTTTTCAATGTGGTTTACAACTATGTCACTGGCAATGCCTGTTGGCTTGCTGGCAGCAGGTCCGGTTAGTGAAGCTATCGGCGTAGACAAGTGGTTCCTTTGGTCAGGTATTGCTTTGGTGGCTATTGCCATTTATTTTCGCCTAAGAACAAAGGCTTATGACAACGAAACGATGAAGCCGAAAGCAGCGCATATGGAAAACAATAGCGACAGGGGAACGTTTTAGTTAGATTCTAAATAGTGAGCCAATGAAAGCCCACTCAATCAAATGACCATTAAGCTATCTCATTTTTATGAGGTGGCTTTTTTGTTTGAAACTGTAGATAAGATACCGGAGCATAACCTTAATTTTTTGAAATGAAGGGGGTGCTTTTTTTATTCAAACAAGGTATGGTGCTGCGGTACTTTATTATAAAAACACTAAAATATTTGGAGGTAAAACATTTATGAAAAACTTATTTAAAACAGCAGGAAATTCAATTGGCAGGTGGAACAAAACGGAGAAAAACGATAAAATCTCCTCAGAAAAAACTTCACATAAAAAGCGATAACGGACAAAGTATGAACAAAATCAATTAAAACGCGAAACACTTATATGTACTAGTTTTAGGCAGTTTTGTTCACAGATTTAAACAATGAACACAACTCTGAAATGAATAGTATAATTTTTGAGGTAATGAACAAAATTCGGCTGATTTTAGAAGATGAGTTTTGTTTATTCTGTTCTTTGGAGAAGATCTGGGGTGTGGGGGAATATCTACTGCCGTAGCCTACTTATGATTAATACAATGCAACGGATGGTAATGAAATATAATCTACATATTTTGCCGCAAATAATTGACATTTTTCGTGTCATAGTATATTATTACAATATACCTATTAAGATTGGTGGAAGAAATATGTATAAAAAATCATTAGCCAAGTTTTTAACAGAAAACAATCCTGAAAGTCAACTTCCATCTGCTGCGGGGTTAGCACATTTTAAGATTATGGTGGCAAAAAATCCTGAAGCTAATGAATACACTCAGGATTTGACGAGTAAATTTGTGTTTGAAGATAATCCGCAAAGAAAAATTAATGTTGAGGTTGAATGCGAGAAAATATCATCGTTAAATGATGCGCATGAAATTGTTAATTTAATGCGTAAACATATTGACGCTCTAAACCATAATGCGTTGATAGAAAAGGCACTTGAGTTGGAGGACGAAGTTGTTCCGCTTCTTTTAAAAAGACTTAAAACAAGTTTTCAGGATGAATATATCGAAATAGCATGCTTGTTTTTAGCGGTGTGCAAAAATATAGTGGCGGATGTTTTAATTAGTTATTATGATGAGCTTCACAACCCATATACAAAATCCTCATTATTGGTAGCGTTAGGATTTTTGGCGCAAGAGTCTGATATTCCTTGGGTGCAGGAGCAGTATTTTGATTTAAAAAAGGCATACCCCAATGATAGCTACCATGAAGGGGCATATTACGCATTATGGGAAATGGAAGGAAGATTCTATCCCGTTCAAAGAGGTAAATAATTCTTGCAGGAGGAAAATAGCATGGCGTCACACCCGATTTACCAATTCTACGCTGAATTAGACAATTTTAAGCCGAAGGTTTGGAGGCGTTTTCAAGTACTGGATGATATAACTGTTGCAAGGCTTGGGTACATCGTTCAAGTGCTGTTTGAAATGACGGCGAGTCATCTTATGGCTATTGAGGTTCCACAAGACGAAAATTTTAGAACAGCTTGGAAGCAGAGACACCCGGATATGCCTGTAGAAAAGTATAGCAATATTTTTGCCGATAGCAATACAATTTGGCGCTATGAAATAATGGATGAGGATTTCGAGTCCTTTGATAGCCCTGACATAAGAGAGGCTGATGCAACTAAAACACGTTTGCGCCACGCGGTATGTCACACCGGGGACCGTCTAAGCGTTAATTATGATTTCGGTGACGACTGGCGTGTATCGTTGAAACTTGAAAAAGTGTTTGAGGATAAAGAACTGCCCAGAGGCGAGTTTCCACAGGTTATTGAAGGTGCAGGGTTCGGAATTGTGGAGGATTGCGGCGGTGTTTGGGGGCTTGAGAATTTGGTGAAAGCTTTCAAAAGGAAAAAAGGCGAGGAGTATGAGAGTTTCCGCGAGTGGCTTGGTGTTGACGATTTTGATATAACCGCGTTTGACATGACTGATATGAATTTTCGACTGAAAAAGATACCGCGCATTTACAAACAGTGCTATGAGGACAGGCGGTATCCGACACAGCAATCTATTGACCTGATTGAGCGTAAATACTTGCGAAAATAAAGGACAAGGGAGCTGTAATAATGATAGAGCCTTCACAAATTAACGTGGTTGCAAAAAAGTATGAAAATGAGAATGTAAGATTTCGAACATTCTTAAAGTGTCATGCCGACTGCGATGAATTGGATCGGCAATTTTTAGAGTTGCATAACGAGCTGTTCGCTGAATACGATTGCGCTAAATGCAGAAATTGTTGTCAGGCATTCAGCACGGGATTGACGGAAAGCGAGATTGATAATATATCGGCGTTCCTTGGATCGTCCAAAGAGGATTTTATTGAAAAGCATCTTGTTCAATCTATTGAAGGATATGAAATCAAGGCACCGTGCTGTTTTTTGAAATCGGATGGTGTATGTCAAATTCAAGAATGCAGACCTGAATCGTGCAGCGAGTTTCCGCATACAAATAAACCGGAAAGATTATGGAGCTTGTTGGGTATTTTATCGTTTGCTGAAGTGTGCCCCGTAGTTTTTGAGATTCTGCAGCGACTTAAGAAAATTTACCGCTTTAAAACAAGAAGATAGCGGGATGACTGGAAAAAGTACAAAAAATGTTGCTTATGAAAAATAATTAAATAATGCCCTAAACAGGACAGCTTCTTATGAGGTTGTCTTTTGTTTTTTCTCAATTCGGCAAGCGTCAGCGATTTCGGCACAAAGTTTCTCACTTTACATTATCTCACAGAAAAATATAAGACTGTTTATTAAATTTTTTCTGTGTTATGATAATTATCATTGAAAGGGGGAGCATGACGGTGACACTAAGTGAAAAGGACTTGCGAAAATGGGAAGAATCCACATTTACCTCGCTTACGTCGGAACAGAGGCGGATCATTCTTGAACGTTTCGAAACCGAGCCGGAGCCTTACGAATGGTCGGAGCAGGACATAGCTGAGCAGATAGACAGGATTTGTTTGGACCATCCTGCTCCGAAGCGTAAAGATCTGCCGTGGGTATAAAAACGGTAATAAGTCAAGGGTTGGGATATATGTGGATGGGAAAATTATCAATTTGCAATGGCGTGAGGATTATCATTATGGATTATACAATCATCGGCTAATTTCAAAGGACGGCATAACATACACCAGATCATTTATTGTAATCAAAAACAGATTCGGCGTGATTGTACGATTCACCAACCTGCACAATTACGCCGGAGTTTACGAAAACAAGGTGTTTGTTCCGATTGCGTCGGATGCCGAAGCGAAGCTACATTACATTTGTATGATGCTGAACTATGTTTTGATAAAACACTACAACAAATTTCGCATTGATCATGTGTTCAAAATCAATCGGGAGGCATTAGAATGTTTCTTCCGCGATTATGCGACAGAGAAATTGCCTAACGGAAAATACCGCGGTGAGCAAAGTGTTGAAAAATGCGTATACACGATAACGGGATTTTTCCGAAAACTGCGGCGAAAATTTGGCGGGCATCTGCTCTTGGCCGAAAGTGACTTGTATACTGAAACGAAGGTTTACAGCAAATATGGAAAGTTTCAAAAAACAAAACGAATTCCGGCTTTTCAAGTAAGGGGCATTTCAAAAACCGGAGAAGCATTTAGAGAATTACCGACGAATGCATTTAAAATTCTGCTTAATTTGGCGTTTCGGTACGCGCCGGACATTGCTTTCGCGCTCTGCTTACAGGCATTCGCTGGATTACGCGCAGGAGAAGTCTGCAATGTCCGGCAGGAAGGCAGCCCAATTGGTAATGGTCTTATGTTTACACGGGTTGAGGGTAGGACAATTAAAGTTGAAATTGATCTTACGCGTGAAATACCAATGCGCAGCGACGGTGTAGTTTGTGGAAAAATTAAGAAAGAGCGTAGACAATGCGTTTACCCGCCATTCTTGAGTGCGTTTGTCACAGCGTATGAACATCACAAAAGATTTTTATCAACCCAAAAATCCGAAACGGAATATTGTCCGATGTTCGTTGACAATAATCATATGGCAATGACATATAAAACATATGCTCGCCGATTTACAACATTGGTGGATAACCATTTTCGTCCCGTACTTCTCGGATGCGATGATCCCGAATGCCGCATATATGGGCAATTATTGTACGAAAACAACCTCACTCTCCATTCCCTTCGCCACTGGTATTCCGTTCAGCTTGTTCTTCACGGCGAGGATATAGCGCAGATACAGTATTGGCGCGGGGACAAAAATCCCGAAAGCGCGTTCACTTATCTGCAAAACAAAGGTGATTTGGTTAGAGAACTTGAAGAAGCTAATAATTTTCTTGCGGAAATGCTGTTGGAACAGGGGGCGACCATTATTGAAGGGCAATAGTATATACGAGATTGTTAAAAAAATGGCGTCTGATTTGGATTCGCTGTATAAAGGAACGGGAACCGACAGAAAAAATCTAATGGAATTTTTCGAGGTTAATAACTGGTTTGGAGTTATACCCGGCATGAGATATGGAATCCCGACGGTTACTGAATATGACATTAAATGCTTTAATGACCCATTAGCGCTGTGGTTGTCCGCGTACAGGAAACTGGGGCGGGATAAAATCAATCTTATGCTACGGTATTTCAGTGGGATATACCCTGTGACGTGCCGGCTTTATCGTGAATTTGTCGATTATAGGAACAACATAGACGAGCCGGCGGCGTGGAAGCTGTTGGATTATCTCCTATCGGAGATTGACAGGGAAATTACGGAATACGACGAATCAGACATAGAAGCTATGATAAAGCCGCTTGATACGGAAACCACATTGGTCGTCGCGCTTATGTTCGCGGATTTTTTGCGTACAGCCAAGCATAACGGTAAACCGCTGACACGCTGGGCATATTCGTTTGGTTCCCGCGCCTGCGAGGAACGCGTCAACAGTGCATATGGCATGAGTAATTTTGCTGTTATGGCTTATTGTGTGTTTAATGAGGATATGTGGTCGCGGCAGGATTTAATCACCAAAGCTGTACGGTCCAAAAAATGCGCCGACTTATGGTTGTTTGTGGCATTGCACTTTATCTGCGCTCTAAGGGTTGGTGATATGAAGCGACTTCCGGCTCCGGATTTGCCGTTTGACGGCGGCGTCGTACTCGAAAAGGTATCGCTCGGAACATTTGAAAAACAGGAAGCGGACGCATTGGTTGATGAGTTGATTATTAGGCTTAAATTAAAAGCGATGAAGCCTTCAAAAACATCAGCACACGGAAATGTTTCTGATTTAAAGCTGTTTGTACCCGAAAGCTTGAAGACTCCGTTGGGAATTATTATGGCAATATCTTTGGCGCATCATTCGGAAATTAAGCAGGCAATGGCTTTGTATCACCGTCATATACCAATTTGAATGTTATCGGAAGTTTTTTCGGAAGGCATTTTACGGCTGCATTGGATAACAGGCAATTCACTTCGCTTCGTTGTAATAAATCATATTTGCAGGGAATTGACAACATTGCCGGCAATGATAACAAACCCGGCAAGCCGAAAGGATATATGTTGGCGGCGTTGGCGCGAAGTCATAAAGGCGGTATAGGTACTCTTGCTAAAGCGACGGATATATATTTGAAAGACGCGCGTTTCAGCGGGTATAATCCGGAGTTTATCGTGCGCGAAATGTTTGAGCGTGGAGTGTTCAGCTTCATACCAGCGATTCTTCTTGAAATGTATGCGGGAAAGGAATACATAACACTCCCGATTAGGCTTCAAACTAAGCTGATTGGCGAGGTCGGACTTGCCGCCCACCAGATTGAATGGATGACCGCCGCGGCGGATCGCGTTCTTGAAAAAAGCAGGCAAGCCATTAATGCCGTATTGCAAAATCCCGATAATATTCACGAAAGTATTTTCTTTATGCTTCAAAATATAGCTTCGGGTAATGCACCGGGGCGACAGGAAGAATGCTTGTGTCTTAGAACAGCAACAGGACTTGCTTGTTCTTTTGTCGACAGAGACACGTGTATCGGCTGCGGATATGAGATATACACAAAAGCCGCAATACATACACTTATGAAAGAATACTCGCGTCTTTGTCAACTAAAAAAGAATGCGCTCCAAACAGATGTGTGGCGGTACGAGAAACTTTTGGAGCAGGCAATCTTGCCTGCCGTATCAGAAATGATTAGCGCAGTTAAAATTCTTTACAGTGAAACGGATGTCAAGGACTTTTTAGATATTGTGGAGAGGGGAATCGAACATGTTGACGGTGGCGTATGAAAAAGCTGACGGAAGTTATATGCGTTATCTTACCGTGCATGAAATTGATGAGGAAACCATTTCCCGCGCACAGAATATTTTTTATGACTACAAGAAACGCGGAATAATATTGAATGAAAGCTTTGATGATATGGTGTGGCTGCTGTCTAATCAGAAAAAGCATGTTTCGCTAAACCTATCAATATCTAAAGAAACTTACGATGCTAACGCGCTAAACTGGATTGGGTGCAAATACAATTGTTATCAAGAATGTGTTAAGGCGTACATCACCTTCATTCTCGGCGAAATTGAACTTGTAGGTTTGCAGGCTATTTGTAATACGTTTAGGAACATCACAGATAGGAGTATTGACGAAGTTACCGCAATGAGCAAGCATATCAATCATGTCGTAGGATTGTTGCGAGTCATTCCCGGAAGCAGTGCGTGTAGGGATTATGTTACTGAAGAATTAGAAGAAAAAATCAGTCAGCGCAGTTGGAAAAATCAAAATGGGAAACAACGTTACCTTGCGGATTTTAATACTTATTTAAAATTTAATGAAATTCTAAATGCATTTTGGGCTGTTGCTACTGAAAGTCAGAAGCTGTTTTACTTCCCCTTGTATTTTTGGTGGAATCTAACGGCTATATTACCATTGCGTGTAACAGAATTTTTATTGACGCCGCGTGATTGTCTTGATATTGGTGACGAAGGAGAGAATGTTTTAACTGTCAGACGCACAAGGCTCAAGGGAGGATTTAAGAAAGTTGCTTATCGTATTACGGAGGATTATGAGTACAAAAAATATATAATTAATGAATCACTTTCGGCGGAGTTGCGTTCATATATAAAAGCAACCGATAAAATGAGGAAAACTGAAATCAGCACATTGTTTTTACAGAGCCCGCATTTTAAGTATGTTGGCAGGAAAGTACCTTTTAAAAGTCGATACTACAATTATGATAATTTGCGAATCTGTTTAGCATTTTTTTATCAAGAAGTTGTTGCGTTAACAGATAACATCGAATTGGATGTCCTTAATTTAGGCGATACCCGACACCTTGCGATGACTAATTTGATTATATCCGGCGGTTCTCCTGTAATCTGCAAAGAACTGGCAGGACATCTTGATATTGATGTCAGTTCTCACTACTATTCTAACATATCATACTTGGTGGAATGTGTGACGCTTGAACGGTATCGTAAATCAAAGGGAACAAGCGCCGAAATCGTTGGCAATCCCAAATACACCTTTTCCCTGCCTGAATCTCGTTACAGGCTTTCGGATGGATGGTGCGACGCTAGTGCAATTAAAAGCGGCGACATCAGTGAGTGTCTAAAAGTCGCCGATAAGCAGGGGCAGATCGGCAATTGCGCCTGCTGCATACATTTCTGGCCCGATGAGCAAGGGATACGCATGAAATTCTTCGATGACAAAATCGGTAAACAAGAGGTGGATGCCGATTGCCATTATCTTATGCGCATGATTGAGTCGGTACGCAAGGGTCTTGGTTATTCGGAAGATATTGGTGCCGCACTGTTTCGCCTGCAACGCAGCAGCGACCATTATGGCAAGTGTTTATGGGAAAAATATACGAAAGCCGGTGAGCAGTAATGGCAAGACCCCAAAAGCTAAGTTCGGAAGAAATGCTGAACATTGTCAACTCTTTTTTTGAAAGCAACGGCAACCCCGGTATGTTAAAATGCAGCCATTTGGAGACATACGCAGTTTCGCTCGGTGTTGAGGTGAAAGCCTATGACTTTCGGCGGAACGAGGCGGTTCGGCAACGTATGGAAGAACTACGCCAATCGGTTAAAATTGATGGGGTGGGAACCATAACATACAAAAATTTAGATGTTGACGCCATACTTAATAGGAATCGTACAAGAGAAATGCTCCGCAACAGCTTGCTGGAATTAGATGAATCATGGCGGCGCATATACGATAAAGCCACGGATTTATCAGAAAAGAATAAGATGCTTCTGGGGGATGTTTTTACAAAAAAACAGATTATAGAAACACTTACCGCCGAAAAACACGCTTTAGAAAATGAAAATAAATCAATTAAAGCTGAATCCTGCGCTGTGATTCTTGAAAATCGATATTTAAGAAAAGCGTTAAAGCAGTATCTTTATCCCGCTGTCGCCAATGAAATTTTGAAAAACGAAAATGCTTTAGAGTCGGTCGACACCGAAGTTATGGCGGAAGCGATGAATAAATTGGTTGACTCCGCAGTGCCGGCTTCGTTTTCAAATTCCGTAGCGGCGGACAGAGATATGATTTCGCGTGAGGAAGCTCTGATTATTCGTATGCGCGACAAGATAAGGGAGGAGTAGTTCGTGGAACATAAAAAACTGACCGTTGAAAACCCTGCGCTTGCTTTAGAATGGGATTATGAGAAGAACGGCAAGCTGCAACCAAGGAATTTTTTAAGTATGTCTAATAAGCATATATGGTGGAAATGCAGTCTCGGGCATAGTTGGAAGGCTCCAATCAGCAGGAGGAACGCAGGGAGCAGCTGCCCTTATTGTAACAACAATAAGGTGCTGGCAGGCTTTAACGATATTGCTGCAATACATCCTCAGCTTGTGACCGAGTGGGATTATATAAAAAACAACGGACTGCGTCCGGAAGATTTTGTAGCCGGTTCAAATAAAAAAGCCTGGTGGATATGCGATTTGGGTCATAGTTGGCGTTCTGTTATCAGCAGCAGAACAGCTCAAGGATGCGGTTGCCCTTACTGCGCGAACCTAAAAGCCCTAAAAGGATTTAACGATTTGCTTTCGGCTGAGCCGGAATTATGCTTGCAATGGGATTATGAAAAAAACGCCCCGTTAAGACCGGATGAAATCACCGCCGAGTCTAATAAAAAAGTTTGGTGGGTATGTGACAACGGTCATAGCTGGGAAACAAGTATACACGTTCGGAGAATTGGTTGCGAATGCCCGTATTGCATTGGTAGGCGCGCCATTCCAGGCGAAACAGATTTAAAGACGTTAAAGCCGGATGTCGCCGCCGAATGGAATTATGAAAAGAACGGGGATTTGCGCCCTGAAAATTTTACAGTCTATTCCAATAAATATGTTTGGTGGAAATGCAGTTTAGGACACAACTGGAGGACTGCAATAAGCCATAGAAGCACAGGGAAAGACTGTCCATATTGCAAAGGGCGCAAGGTGTGGAAAGGATTTAACGACCTTTCAACAACACATCCGCGCCTTGCTTCTGAATGGGATTACAATAAAAACAAAGGTTTGTATCCGGAACAATTTTCAGCCGGCTCTAACAAAAGGTTTTGGTGGCGTTGCAAACGCGGTCATTGTTGGAATATGGGAATTTCCACCCGAATAAGAACCAGCTGCCCATATTGCTCAAATAAAAGAGTTTTAAAAGGATATAACGATTTGCTTTCAGTTGATTCCGAGTTATCATCACAATGGGATTATGAGAAGAACGCTCCATTGAAGCCGGACGAGGTTGTGGCAAATTCCGAGAAAAAGGTTTGGTGGAAATGCGCTCAAGGTCATAGTTGGAAAACTGTTATCGGTCTTCGCCGCAGAGGCGCCGATTGCCCGTATTGTGTGGGAAAGCTTGTGATTCCCGGTGAAACTGATTTGAAAACGGTTCGCCCTGAAATTGCCGCTGAATGGGATTACAAGAGAAATGGTGCAATTACTCCCGACAAAGTGCTGCCGTATTGCAATACAAAATTTTGGTGGGTTTGCGAACACGGACATAGTTATAGCGCTTCCGTCGGTAACAGAAGTTTAGGCAAAGGTTGCCCGTACTGCGTGAGCAAACGTCCGATTATCGGCGAAAACGATTTGCTAACTATTAATCCGAAATGGATTGAAGAATGGGATTACGAGAAAAATGGACGTAAAAAACCTGAGCATTATACCGCTTGCAGCAATGCAAGAATTTGGTGGAAGTGCAAAAACGAACATAGTTGGCGAACGCAAATTAGGGACCGCAATCTCGGAAACCAATGTCCCTATTGCAACGGCAGGACGCCTATGCGAACGCGATTGGTTATGTAAATTGTTTAACTTAATACAGATATTACAAAAGGACGGCTTTATACATAGCTGTCCTTTTGTAATATATAAAAACAATCGTTCTGATTACAGAGCGTAGAAAGGAGATTTGAAGTGGAATACCATTTACTTTTAGACATCAGAGCCCCGCCGAATTTTACTGTTATTATATGACATATATAAAATTTTAATAAGAAAGGATTTTTTATTATGAACAAAACATCAAAATTTAACATGGGAGTTATTATCCCAAAAAGGAGAAAAATGAACAAAACCCCTAATTTTTCAATGTCGGTTACAAAGAAAGCTTTCACCTTAATCGAGATTTTAATTGTCGTTGCTGTCATCGGTATTTTGTTTATCACTCTCGTTCCCAGAATCGATTTTGCAGGGGACAAAGCCCGTGAAACAGGTGTCAAAACAGACTTTAGAGCATTTTCTTTGGCGGCAGAACAACTGCTTCGTGAAAATGCAGGTCTTGCAAAACATGACACTTTAGCAAAAGTCTGCGCAGAAAATGCAGGACTCAATTTATATCTTGACCCTGCCCTGCAATTTAGCACTACCGGAACTTCAAACGGCTTGGATCCTTGGAATCAAAACTATACCGTGCAAGTGATGACACCTTCTTCTGGAAATGTAAACAATGGCGGCATTATATTTGTATCAAACGGAAAAGACAGTAGCCTAACAACGGATGCAGATAATTACACCATTGCAACGGTATTTATTGACGGAAAAATCGAAACACAGACCAGCGGCTTTAGCTCAAACATTGAGGCGGATAGTATAGATACCATCGAAGCCTCCTCTACCGGAGCAACCATGACGGTATCAAGTGGAGTTGCCAGTATTCGATACAAGAACTAATGAAAAGCAAAGGTGCTTACACACTCATTGAAGGTCTTATATCAATGCTTATCGTTGGTGTTGTCGGTATCACCGCCATCGGGTTTGCAAGCGGGTACTTTAAAGATACCTTTCATCGAGATGTGCAGACAAAAGCTGTTATTGAAAATATTAATACATTAGAAAAGGTAAAGGCTGAGGTAGTGACCCTATCTCAGCTTTACACTTTCTCACAGGAGCATGATATTAAAATCATTGCGATAGGGATCGGTGAAGTTAAGTTTTCAGAAAGCGGAGAAATAAATATAATTTCTGATGAAAAATATGGCTTTTCAGAAAAAGTAACGACCGATGAGCCAACACTTTTCCGTATTGAAATAGGCAGTGATACACCCAACACAAAACTTATTACGATAATCAGACTGGAGGGATAATGTGAAAAAGAAAAGATGTTTTACCATTGTAGAGGTTTTAATGGCATCCTCTATTCTTTTGGTGGTTATCACAGCAGGTATATCCCTCCTGCTTCT
>LSQX01372643.1_pt1 | contig 12174 bp, 10 predicted proteins | sample 654561 | NCBI WGS metagenome assembly LSQX01 (sample SAMN04489861, study PRJNA283612) | anaerobic digester metagenome | isolation source: 4 biogas reactors fed with cattle manure at either 37C or 55C with and... | place: Denmark: Kongens Lyngby | collected 2014 | reverse complement strand
TCGCTACGCCACAGGGGACAGTTCCCTTCCCTTCGGTTGTTCGCTTTGCTCACAAGACACTATAACCGTCCCCATGGCTACGCCCGAGCGGAGCGAAGTGGAGCTAAGAAACTCTTACACTGTAGTAAAGCAATAGTGATAGGGTTCTTCGCTGATGCTCAGAATGACAAGCAAATAGTTTTAATATACCTAAATAATAACTCCCTACAACAAAATGTGGAAATTTAATTCCATATATTGTTGCATTATTTGACAAAAGGATATATAATAGTAAAGAATTGTTCTGTAATCATAATAATTCCTTTATTAAAAGATTACTTGCGATATAATCGTAAGTAATTGCGATATTTTACATATAGGTGTTGTGATACATCTATAATTTAACGCAAGGTATAGTAGCAGTGTTAAGTTTTTAAGAATACTAAAAATGGGTTAGTATAAATTTAAAAATATAGGAGGATGGTCATGAAAAAGAATAAGAAGCTGGTGTTATTTTTGTTATCAATGACAATGTTAGTATTAGTGTTTTCCGGATGTAAGGATGAAACTACAAGTACAGAAAATGGAATTGATGAAGTCCGAATTTGGACAGGGGCATCTCATAGCAAGGAAGTCTACAACAGATTAGTGGAAGAATTTAATGAAACAATAGGCGTTGAAAAAGGTATAAAGATTATTTATGAAGTAAAAGAGGGATCGAATATTACTCAAATGGTTGAATTAGCCCTTCAATCAAATCAAGCACCTGAAATGTTTGCCGGGAGCAGGCTAGCAACATTGTCTGAAAACGGATACATAGTAGCATTGGAAGATTTACCGGGTGGGGACGAGTTAATTACAAAATTTAAAGATTATTTAAGAGAGATATATACTTCATACCAAGGTAAAACTTATTGTCTTCCTTTTTCTGCAACAACAAGGGGTTTGATTTATAATAAGGATATGTTTAAAGCTGCCGGAATTGTTGATGAAAATGGCGAACCAACGCCTCCGAAAACATTTGATGAGCTTCGTGAATATGCCAAAAGACTTACCAATCCTGAAGAAAAACAATATGGAATAATATATCCATTAAAATGGTCTGGTTGGTTTGGAAGTGATGTAATTGAATTGGCAATGGGTAGTGTAGGATTTAATGAATATAATCCGGCTGCAGGAGAATATAATTATGATGGCTACAAACCAATTCTTGAATGTGTTCTGGGAATAAAAGAAGATAATAGTTATATGCCGGGTGCAGAGGGTATCGATAATGACCCTGCAAGGGCTCGCTTTGCTGAAGGTAATATCGGCATGAAATTTGCATATTCTTTCGATGTTGGAGTATTGAATGACCAATTCCCTGCAAAATGTGACTGGGGTGTTGCTCCTTTACCTGTTGTTGATACAAATAATAGATATAAACAAAGATATGATTTGGCTAATGTCTGTCGTATTAGTCAACAGGGAGTTGAAAAGGTAGGAGCTGAAAAACTAATGGAGGTTTATAAGTGGTTACACAGTGACGAAATGGCTATTGAATTATATAAAGCCGGTGTATCCATACCATATAATTGGGATTTGGTAAAGGATGTTGAGATAAGTAATCCAAAGGCAGGCTGGGTTGAGTTTTGTAAAATGACAGAGATTAGTGCATTAGAGCCGGTAGGCATTAGTGTAGATATATCAGGAGAGTTAATATTAAAAGATAATTTTATTAACAAAGTATGGGTTGGGGAAATGAGTATTGATGAAGCAATTGCAATACAAAACAAGCTAATGGAAGAAGGAGTTAAGAAGTATGCAGAACTTCATCCTGAATACGATGCCTCTAAATTTATATTTGAGGATTGGGATGTATCTATGCAGTAGAAGGGATGGGAAACTTGAAAATTCAACACCAAATAAATACCAATAATAAAAGGAAAACATTAAAAAGAGATACTTCGGATGCTATACAGTGTTATTTATTGTTGTCTGCTCAGATAATTGGATTTTTGGTTATTACAATATATCCAATTCTATGGGCGGTAAGGCTTGCGTGGTTTTATTATGATGGGGTAATATCCAATACAAGATTTGTTGGATGGGAGAATTTCCGGACAATATTTGTAAAGGACATTACCTACTGGAAAACATGGTTGACGACAATAAAATTTTCACTGCTTAAGTTGCCTTTAGAATTACCTTTTGCTCTCCTCATTGCTGTTTTATTAAATAAGGAGATTAAATATAGGGGCTTTTTTAGAGCGATGTATTATTTGCCCAACATTATTGGCGTAGCAATTATCGGGTTGATATTTTCAAATATGTTTGATTATTTTGGAATAGTTAATGCGTGGCTAGAAAAGCTTAATTTAGTTAACGGTGGAATAGATTGGTTTGCTAATTCGGGGACTGCTATGACAGTATTAGTACTTGGCTCTATATGGCAGTCTTTCGGATTAAACACAATATATTTTTTGGCTGCCCTTCAAAATGTCCCAAAGGAGCTATACGAATCAGCCTATATTGATGGGGCATCAAAAAGTACAATTTTATTTAAAATTACATTACCTTTAATGGCACCTGTAATACAGATTATACTTTTATTATCAATCAATGGCACATTACATGTAAATGATTATATACTTGTAATGACAAATGGTGCGCCCAGAGGAGAAACTTTTACGGTAATGTCGTATTTGGTTAGTAAGTTCGTGCCCGGGTTTGCAGAGACACAAGTAAATATTGGTTACGGATGTGCATTATCTATTGTTACTTCTATAATAATGTGTGTAATTGCACTGGCTTATTTAAAGTTTAGCAAAAAGATGGCAAGTATTTATTAGGAGGATATAAACTGTGAATAATAGAGTAAATAAATTTGGACTAGTAATTATTTATTTTTTCTTATTGGTAGTTTTGGCTGCAACAATGTTTCCAATATTTTATACAGTTGTATCTTCATTTAAAACAAATGCTGAATTACTTGCAAATCCGGAAAATTTGTTTCCTAAGAATCCAACTATTGATAATTATATCATTGCATGGGGCTCTCGAGATTTCAATGTCCGTCAAATGCTGTGGAATAGCATATACTATACTGTTTCATGTGTCGTAATTACACTGCTTTCGTCATCTGTAAGTGCCTATGTATTTGCAAGAGGTAAGTTCCCCGGTAAAAAAATAATATTTGCAGTATTTTCATCATTAATGTTCATAAGTTTGGGAAGCATTACAGTATACCCTTTGTTTGATATATTAAATGCAATACATTTAAATAAATCATTATGGGGCCTAATTACTATAAAAGCATTTGGGATTCCAATTATTGCGATTTATCTTATCAAAAGCTTTATAGCTACTTTGCCAAAAGAAATGGATGAGGCTGCAATGATAGATGGCTGTAGTTTTACCGGAATATTCTTCAGAATTATTGCACCTTTATTGAAGCCTATTCTCGCAACAGTTGGCATTATAGCATTTCAAGGTTCATGGAATGAATACTTGATGCCTGCTATTTTTACAATGGCAAATTCTTCTCAAAGGACATTAATGGTTGGTATTGTAGCTTTAAAATCATCTGGTCAAGCTGCCTCCTCATGGAATTTAATGCTCGCGGGTTCAACAGTAGCTCTATTTCCGGTTCTTATAGCATATGCTTTTGGGAACCAATACTTTTTATCAGGGCTAACAGCCGGTGCGGTAAAAGGATAATATGAACGGTAAAGATATTGTCAAGGGGATGTCATGGATACAACCTCGTTTGTAAAATTTATCAGTTGAATTGTTTGCTAATATGTATTATAATAGGTAAGGTGAATTATAATGTGGCTGAAGGATATTCTCCACTTCTATAAGCAGTGATACAAGATTTTTAGGTAGCAAACTTTTATCTCATCTTATTGAAACGGTGTATGGTAATCCTTTAAAAGATTATCCCCGTTATTATAATTCATTCGGATAGAAAAAATCTTTATGGAGAAAATATATTTGTTGTATGGTTTTGCAATGAGATAATATAAGTCGCACTAATCGGGGAGGTAGCGGTGCCCTGTACTTGCAATCCGCTATAGCAAGGGTGAATTCCCTTTCGAGGGTTATTTCCTGTATGGTCCGGCTTTTGTAAGTGGTGATGAAGATTGGGTCTTGCGCAACGAAAATTCGTGAAACTCGTCAGGTCGGGAACGAAGCAGCGATAAGCGAAACCTTTCGTGTGCCGTAAGGTTGCCTGATTAGAGCTAACTGCAGAGGTAACGCATGGAGGAGTAATTCAAAAAAGGGTGTGCGACTGATATTATTTCATTGCATAAATAGAGTTCCGGCCTTAAGTGGAGGTTTTAATTCCACGTAAGGTTAGGAAACGTTATTAGGTTAGTTAACGCCACTTACTTTGCCACTTATTGAAGCGAGAAGGTATTAGTGAAGCCATCGAGTAATACTATTACACAAGTTAGAAGGTGTGCTGCATGTCATATACAGCTTTATACAGAAAATGGAGACCCATAGTATTTGAAGATGTTATAGGTCAAAAATACATAAGTGATATTTTAAAAAATCAAATATTATCAGGTAGGATATCCCATGCATATCTTTTTTGTGGTACCAGGGGCACGGGTAAAACTTCTACGGCCAAAATATTCAGTAGAGCAGTTAATTGTATGGTTAACAAGGAAGGAAATCCATGTAATGAATGTGTTATGTGCAGAGGATTAATTGAAGGAAGCATTATGGATGTTATTGAAATAGATGCCGCATCCAATAATGGTGTAGATAACATTAGGGATATTAGAGATGAAGTTATTTATTCCCCTGCAAAAGGCAAATACAGAGTATATATAATTGATGAGGTACATATGCTGTCAACGGGTGCTTTTAATGCATTGCTTAAAACTCTTGAAGAGCCCCCTTCTCACATAATATTTATATTAGCAACTACTGAGCCGCATAAAATTCCTGCAACTGTATTGTCAAGGTGTCAGAGATTTGATTTCAAAAGAATATCAACGGGAGATATACTTGAAAGACTTTCACTGGTTGCAAAGCAAGAGGGGATAAATATAGATGATGATGGATTGAGATTTATATCGGGTGTATCGGATGGTTCTATGAGAGATGCCCTTAGTATACTTGATAGATGCACGGCTTTTGGTGGTAAGAATATTAAATATAAAGATATAGTAAAAATATTGGGAGTTGTGGAAAAAGCATTTTTGTATGAGTTTTCCTTAGGAATCGCAAGATATAATCCTGATAAGGTAATGGGTTTAGTTGAAGAGCTTATCATAGAAGGAAGGGATATAACACATTTTATTGATGATTTGATAGTTCACTTTCGTAACCTCCTAATGTGTAAAGTAGTAAAACATCCTAATGATGTTCTTGATACAACCAATGATGATTTAGCGGACCTCAAAAGAGTAAGTGATGAATTTACTCAAGAGAGGTTAGTATATGGCATTAAAGAGCTATCTGAAACATTTTTAGCAGCTAAGTGGGCAAATAGCCCACGCGTAATATTGGAGATAGCATTAATGAAGTTATGCAGAGAAAACATAGATACAAGTAATGATGCTTTACTTGCCAGAATAGCAGAATTAGAGAAGATAATTTTAAGAGATGGAATAACAATTGATAATGTAAGTAGTCAAATGATGAGCAATAATAATATTAAAGAAAAGCCTATATTAGAAGATACTAAAAAGGTTTCTTCGAAAGCAGAAGAGCAATATGATGCAGAACCCGTAACAGACTTAAACAAGGATTTTACAAAACCAAAAGAAGAGCAAAATAATAACGATGAAACTTCAAAAAAGGACAATATACAGGATGTTATTAAATTGTGGCCTGAAATAATAAAAAGCATTAAAGACAATCAAAAAAAGCTTTACGGTTTTTTAACAGGTGAAAGGGTAGACGTTAAAGAGCAGGATGGTAAATTGGCGATAGTATTTGAGTTTCCAATATTCCAACAGCAAGTGCAAAAGGAAGTTCAAACAATAGAAAACATAATCAAGGAAATAACAGGGCAAACGGTCAAGGTTAAGTGTTTTATGAAGGATGATTTAGGTGAAGAAGAAAAAAGTATTAAAGAAGATAGATTATCTCAACTTGCGGATATGCAGACTAAATTTGGAGATATAGTTGAGGTTTATGATGAGTAAGAAGATAGGACTCAGTTGGATAACTGTTTAGAAAAAGATTAACTACCTTGTGTCCTTCATAAGGTCTGGACCTAGGAGAATAAACTTTATATAACAAGTCTTTAGGGGTGGCGGTCATCAGCTAAAATTATTAGGAGGAGATATACTATGGCAAAAGGTAAATACCCACGTATGGGAGGAAATATGGGCGGAGGTATGAATAACATGTTAAAACAGGCCCAAAAGATGCAGCAAGACATGGCACGGGTTCAAGAAGAACTGGAGGAAAAAAGTATCGAAGTTGCTTCCGGTGGAGGTGCTGTAACAGTAAAAGTAACAGGTAAAAAGGAATTACAAGAAATAAAGATAGATCCTGAAGTTATAGACCCTGATGATGTAGAAATGTTAGAAGACTTGGTTCTTGCTGCTGTGAATGAAGCTTTGAGAAAAGCTGATGAAATGGCGAGCAATGAGATGGCTAAAATAACAGGAGGAATGAATATTCCCGGATTGATTTAATTTGAGGTGATTTTATTGAGTTATTATGTTGCACCTATGGCGAAATTAATAGAAGAATTTGAAAAGATGCCCGGCATAGGGCATAAAACTGCTCAAAGACTTGCTTTTTATATAATGAATATGCCGGATGCAGATGCTAGAAACCTAATAACAGCCATTGATGCGGCAAAAACTAAGATAAAGAGTTGTACGGTATGCCAAAACCTAACGGATGTTAATCCGTGTTCTATATGTGACGATTCCAAAAGGGACTCCGCTGTAATATGTGTAGTAGAAAATCCCGGGGATGTACTTGCGATGGAAAGAACCGGTGAGTATAGGGGTGTATATCATGTACTGCATGGTGCTATATCCCCCATGGATGGTGTAGGGCCGGATGATATAAGGCTTAAGGAATTAATTACAAGAATAAGAGAAAATGAAATAGCAGAAGTAATCATGGCAACTGACCCTAATATAGAAGGTGAAGCTACTGCTATGTATATATCTAAGCTATTAAATCCGCTAGGAATAAAGGTAACAAGAATTGCATACGGGGTTCCTGTCGGCGGCGATTTAGAGTATGCTGATGAGGTTACCCTCACCAAAGCAATTGAGGGTAGAAGAGTAATATAAACAGGATTCTTTGGTGCAGAAGGAGTTTTAACTCCACCTGAACCTTAGATGTAAGTTTTGCTTAATGAGCATTGCGAATTTAGCAGTAACTGCACATCGGATAAAATATTTGGGAATAACTTGCCGATTAATTGACTATAATGATAATAAGTAGACAACCATGGGAGGGATATATTATGTCAATATTAACGGCAATTAAAATGTTTGAGGTAAAGCCTCAACAATACATACCAAACATAGTAGAATTTTTAAGTAAAAGAGGCATCGCTTCTAAAAAAAAGAAAACAGAACCAACTCCTATCGATAAGGAAGCACAGGAAATGTATAATAGTCTTAATCAGGCGAAAAAAGAGATGTACATAGCTAGTAAAAACTTTGAATTTGCACAAGAACAAGAGTTAACAGATTATTTCTCATATCAAATCAAAGCAGCACAAATAAAATATCAATATTTACTAAAGAGAATTAAAGAGCAGAACAAGAATTACAGTGATTTTAACTGTGCTCATATCATGGATGAATTAGATAATTATTTAAGAAAGTGAGAGAATGTCATGGTGACGGGATTGTTGTCATAGGCTTATGACAACAATCCCGTCACCATGATATCCCTGAGAAATCTAAATTACGGGGGTTAGTGTATATGTTTGGCTTAGAAATAAATGTTATAGCAGCTTATATATTTGGGCTTATATTGCTATATATAATAGGGCGCGTATTTTTAAAGCCCCTTAAATTTATATTAAAGCTCATATATAATGCTTTGTTGGGGGGAATTCTTCTTTTACTTGTAAATCTGCCTATAGGATTTTTAGGAATTCATATAGGAATTAATCCGATTACAGCATTAGTTGCCGGTCTGTTAGGAGTGCCTGGGGTTATATTTCTTACAATATTGCAAATGTTGAAATAGATTGTCAAGGGGATGTTAGTGTAAGCTTTTTGGTTTGTAAACTTATTTTTAATCACTTTCCAATCCATTGCTATATCTTGTTTTGCTAACATCACAAATAGCTCAGTGTAAAATTACTTTGGGGAAAAATCAGAAAGTAAAACATAAGACTATCTCACCTGTGAGATAGTGCAAATAGGCTGGACAAATTATGAGGTTTAATATATAATCTACAAAGGAAAAAGATGAACAATAATCATAATCGGGAGGAATTTTATATGAAGAATACTGAACAATTATGCATTAATACCATTAGGGTATTATCTGCAGAGGCTATTCAACAAGCAAACTCAGGCCATCCCGGCTTACCTATGGGTGCGGCCCCTATGGCTTTTACAGTTTGGAATAATCACATGGAGCACAATCCTCAAAACCCTAACTGGGCAAACAGAGACAGATTTATTCTTTCGGCCGGACACGGTTCAATGCTCATATATTCATTGTTATATATGTTCGGGTACGGTTTGACCATAGAGGATTTAAAAGGCTTTAGGCAATGGGGAACTAAGACGCCGGGGCATCCTGAATATGGACATACAGCAGGAGTTGAGACGACTACAGGACCTTTGGGGCAAGGTATGTCTAATGCAGTTGGAATGGCAATGGCTGAGGCATATTTAGCTGAAAGGTTCAATCGCCCGGGATATAATATTTTGGATAACTACATATATACTCTCGTAGGTGATGGGTGTATGATGGAGGGTATCACTTCAGAAGCTGCTTCTTTAGCAGGGACTTTAGGTCTTGACAAATTAATAGTATTATATGACTCGAACTCCATTTCTATTGAAGGTGATACGGATATAGCATTTCGCGAAGATGTAGCAAAAAGATTTGAAGCTTATAATTGGCACGTCATCGAGGTTGAGGACGGTAATGATACTGCAGCTATTAATAAGGCGATTGAAGAAGCTAAATCCCAAAAAGATAAACCTTCTTTTATTAAAATCACAACACAGATAGGATATGGCTGTCCTACAAAGCAAGGTAAAGCATCAGCTCATGGTGAACCTTTAGGTGAGGAGAATATTAAATGTACTAAAGAATATTTAAATTGGGAAAGTGATGAACCTTTTTATGTACCGCAGGAAGTCATAAGCTTTACCAAGGAAGCTATTAGAAAAGGAAAAGAACAAGAAGATAAATGGAATAAATTATTTGAAGAATATAAAAGAAAATATCCGGAACTCGCAGAACAATGGGAAGCTTGGCACAATAATGAATTGCCCGTTGATTTATTAAATGACGATAGTTTTTGGAGTTTTGAAGATAAACCTATGGCTACCAGAGTGTCATCAGGTGAGGTTATAAATCGTATTGCTAAAGTTATTCCTAATCTTATTGGAGGCTCGGCTGATTTATCCCCTTCAAATAAAACAATTATGAAAGAAAGGGGAGATTTTCTTCCGGAGGATAAATCCGGTTCCAATCTTCATTTTGGGGTAAGGGAACATGCAATGTCTGCAATTGCCAATGGAATGGCATTATATGGCGGGCTTCATCCTTACTGCGCTACGTTCTTTGTATTTAGCGATTATATGAGGGGTGGGATGCGCTTATCTGCCCTTATGGGGTTGCCGGTAGTTTACGTTCTCACCCATGATAGTATAGGAGTGGGAGAAGATGGTCCTACACATCAACCGGTAGAGCATATAGCAGCACTCAGGTGTATGCCTAATTTTATAACTTTCCGTCCTGCTGATGCAAAAGAGGTTGCAGCCGGATGGTTAGCTGCACTTACGAGAAAGGATGCTCCTACAGCTTTGATATTAACAAGGCAAAATGTACCTCTTTATAAGGAAAGTGGGAAGGATGCATTAAAGGGTGCATATATATTGGCAGATTCGGAGAAAGAAACACCTGACATGATTCTTATGGCAACAGGTTCAGAAGTTGAATTGATATATAAAGCAAGAACAATTCTCAAACAAAAGGGAATAGATGCAAGGGTAGTCAGTATGCCATCATTTGAATTATTCGAAGAACAGGATGAGGAGTATAAGAATTCGGTATTACCTAAAGATGTTGAAAAAAGACTTGCAGTAGAAGCGGGAGTAGACTTTGGATGGCACAAATATTTAGGTTCTAAAGGTGATATCATATCAATCAATAGATTTGGTGCATCAGGCAATGTGAAGACAGCATTTGAGAAGTTTGGATTTACCGTTGAAAATGTTATAGAACATGCATTGAAGCTATAGAAAGATTAGGCAATTCTATATTACGTCACGAAGTTGGGTGAGTTGTAATATTGTAGGGGTGGACGCCCTGTCCCCCCCCGCAACCATACTAAAACCGTCACTGCTACATATTCCGAGTACTACTATTTTTTACAAGTGATTTCTAACCGTCATCGTGGTACACAGCACTTCGTATCCCGTTTCTCGAGCAACTGTCTCAATATCTGGCGTCCCGGGCAGGAATCGAACCCGCATCAACAGCTCCGGAAACTGCCACCTTATCCGTTAGGCAACCGGGACGCAGCTTTGTTATTATAAGACAAGAATTAATTCTTGGCAATGGATTATGCATTTGTTGTCGCAAAATTACTGAATAAGTCACGCAAAATGCTGCTTGTTCTACGTTTGTCACTGGCAGCTTTGCGGAAAAGCAGATAAGGTTTTTGCCCCGCATTGAACAGGATTCTGCCCTTGTATTCAGACATCCCCAAAAGCCTGGCAATGAATTCCATATCAGGCTGGCTCTTTGTCGAATAAGAAAGAACCAGGTTATCCTGCTGTTGTGTGATACGGTCAAACCCGTGCTTGGCTGCAGCTGAACGGATATAGGCAATATCCAGCAGGGTCAGGGCTGGTGCCGGCAGATCCCCGTAGCGGTCAAGACACTCATCAAGCACATCCTGATAGTCAGTCAGACTGCCAAGATTTGCCAGACGGCGATACAGGTCCATCCTCTGCCCTTCATCCGGAATATAACTGCGGTCAACAAAGGCGTCGACATCCAGATCAACGACTGTCTCAACTTTTTCTGCTTCTGTCTTACCTTGCAGTTCGCGCACTGATTCATCCAGGATACGGGTATAAAGATCATATCCTATGGCCTCGATATGGCCATGTTGTTCTGCGCCCAGCAGGTTGCCAGCACCGCGCACTTCCAGGTCCCGCAAGGCAATCTTGAATCCAGCACCCAGCTCAGTAAAATCCCTGATCGCTGCCAGGCGCTTTTCTGCAACTTCAGTTATGGCCTTGTCCCTTCTGTAAGTCACATAAGCATAGGCCTGCCGGTCAGATCGGCCTACCCGGCCCCGCAGCTGGTAAAGCTGAGCCAGGCCCAGGCGGTCTGCATTTTCCACAATAATCGTATTGACATTAGGCATGTCAATGCCGGACTCGATAATCGTTGTGCAGACCAGTATGTCCGCCTCCTGACTGATGAAAGCCAGGATCACATCCTCAAGCGCCCTTTCGTTCATCTTGCCATGGGCAGTGAGGATCCTGACCCCCGGCAGTTCCTTTTCCAGTTCAGCCGCTTTTTCCTCTATTCTGTAAGTATCATTAAAAAGGTAAAAAACCTGGCCTTTCCGGCTGATTTCACGCAAGATAGCTTCGCTGACAATAGCCAGATCATATTCCATGACATAGGTCTGTACAGGACGCCTGTCCTGAGGCGGATCTTCAAGGACACTGATGTCACGGATGCCCGCCATCGCCATATGCAAGGTGCGAGGGATGGGCGTAGCACTGAAATAGAGCACATCAACCGTTGGCCAGATAGCTTTTATCTTCTCTTTGTGGTCAACACCAAAACGCTGCTCCTCATCAATCAGAAGCAAGCCCAGTTTTTTGAAATGCACATCATTAGAAAGCAGGCGATGGGTGCCGATCACGACATCAACAGAGCCTTGCCTGAGGCCTTTTAGGGTTTCTTTCTGGGCAGACTTAGATGCAAAGCGGCTCAACAAGCCAACCTTCACCGGAAAACCCGCCAGCCGCTGCAGGAGGTTTTCATAATGCTGCTGGGCCA
>LSQX01028530.1_pt1 | contig 12176 bp, 11 predicted proteins | sample 654561 | NCBI WGS metagenome assembly LSQX01 (sample SAMN04489861, study PRJNA283612) | anaerobic digester metagenome | isolation source: 4 biogas reactors fed with cattle manure at either 37C or 55C with and... | place: Denmark: Kongens Lyngby | collected 2014 | reverse complement strand
ACCTTCATCCCCGGCTTGCCGGGCTCCCCCTCATGTTTAACGGCCAGGACCGCTCCTTCCTCCACCGAGGGGATCTGGGTCATTTCATAAAAGTCGATCCTTTGGGCATCGTCATTAACGACGCGCTTTCCTTCGGCGAAGCAATCAGCATATTCAATCCACTCATCAACGGGGGGAACAGGAGGAGTCCCTTGGGCGACCAAGACCCGATCATCCTCCGTCAAGGCCGCAGCTTTGGCCAAGGCCTCCTCATCAATGCCATGGACAACGCCGGCCTTCTCCAACAGGGCCTTCAGCTCAGCTACAGACGGACCCTTGGGCAGGAGGCGCTCCTTGACCGCCGCCGTAAGCACCAAGGAAGGTGAAGGGGGCCGATCCTCCAACTGATGCCGGCGGCCAGCCGTCGCTTCCACGACCAGGTAGGCGCCCATTCCGTCTGAGTCGATCTCCACCCGGGCCTCCCAAGTAGGCTCCTCGTCGTGGAATTCCACCTTTACCTCTTCATGGCCCCATAGTTCAAAAGGACCCTCTTGGAGGGCTCCGTTAACAAAAACCTTGAGACCCTCACGGGGAACGACCTGGGCCGGCCCGCCGGCTCCTTTGGGAGCTTCGACCAATAGCTGGCCACCCTCAACCCTGGCTGTTCCCGGCACATCACTGCTCACTTGTTTCGGCCAAGCCTTAATGATCGCGGGCCGGGCTCCAATGCCAAGGAAGCCAGCGGATGCTTCCTGGACGACCTCCACCTCCAATTTGTCCCTAGAGACGCCAAGGAGGGCCTCCGCTTTCTCTAGGGCTTCGTCGAGCGTCGCACCTTCCACAATGGTTGGATCTATTTGACCTTGCACCCCGATCCGCCTCCCTGGTCGAAAGTTCAAAATCTTAGCAGGCCTGAGGCGGCTGACGTCAGGCTTCGTACGGACTAGTCTTTCCCAACTAGCTTCGACAAGAACGCCAACTTCCCTGCCCACAAAGCTCTCCGGCCTTTTCCCTCAATACTTTGTGAAAAAAGGGAAAAAGGTAGGAGGGATCCTCGGCTCCTTTATCGAAAATCGATGCAGGTGATAACAGTGAACATACGTATACCCAAACCTACCCTTGAACGGCTGCCCTTGTATCATCGGGCAGTAGAAAACTTTATGGCCCAGGGACGGGAAGCGATTTCATCCCAGGAACTCGGTCGTGAGATCGGGGTCGACGACTATCAAGTGCGCAAGGACTTAAGCTGGCTTGGCGCCGGCGGCAGGCCCGGCTACGGCTATGAGACCAGTTATCTCCTCGCCCGCCTCGAAGAGGTCCTCGGACTGACAAGGGAACACACCGCCGTTGTCATCGGCGCAGGGCACTTAGGCAGCGCCCTTAGCCAGTACAGCGGCTTTCGCCGCTATGGCCTCCAGATCCTGGCCCTCTTCGACCGGGATGTAACCAAAGTGGGCAAGTACCTAGGCGATATCCCTATTCTAGACATCACGGAACTTGGCCGAATCATCAAGGAGCAGCAGATACCCTTAGCCATCATCACCGTCCCCGCACGAGAGGCCCAACGGGTAGTCGATCTTGCCGTCGAGGCAGGGGTCAAGGCCATTTGGAACTTTGCCCCCGCCAGCATCCAGGTGCCCCCAGGGATCATCCTTCGCAATGAGGATCTGGCCGTTGGCCTGGCTACCCTCTCCCATTACATCGTCTACGGTCAGCCATCCGATTAGGCTGTAAAGGAGGGAGCCGCAACAAGCGGCAAGCGAAGTGCGGACCTTTTCCATCACCAAGACGGGACTGTTGTTGGCGGCGACTATCGTCTTGCAATTGGCTGGTCTTCCCCAGCCCTTCACTGGGCCTGCAGTGAACATGATGCTCTATGTCTCAACCCTGGCGGTAGGCATCGGGGCGGCCGTCCTCATTGGCTGCCTGACCCCCGTCGTGGCCTTTACCCGGGGGATTTTGCCCCCGCCCCTTGCTCCCGCCATTCCCTTCATCGCCCTGGGCAACGCGGTGCTCAGCGTCGTCTACGGGATTTTGTACCCCCGCAGCAGGCTGCTGGCCGTCCTGGCCGCATCCCTTTTTAAGTACCTGCTGCTGGCCGGCGCAGTGCGCTTCCTCATCCAGGTGCCCCCTGGAGCGGCCGTTGCCCTGCAAACCCCCCAGCTCCTAACGGCCCTCGCGGGCGGAGCACTAGCCTGGCTCCTCCACCGACCCCTGCAAGGAGCCGGCATCATTGAGGAAGACTAATCAAAGAAGGATCGGATCTATTCCAGCAACATCGGCCATTATCCGAGCCAGCTCCTCGCGGCAGGTGAAGAAAAACACCTGCCGCATCTTCCCGATCTCCCTGATAATCTCGGCTCCCCGGCGGAAGCGATCCAAATCCCAATGGACGAAGGTCTCATCGAAAAAGAGGGGCAGGGTTTCTTTCCCCTCATCCAAGTGATCGACCACCGCCAGGCGAAAGGCTAAATAAATCTGATCCAATATGCCGCGGCTTAAGGGATGACCCACCGGCAACGGCTGATCGTCCTCGCCAAAGACCGCAAGGTGCTCATTCCCCTCCCCGTCGTGCATCAACGCCAGGGTTCGGTACCTGCCGTCGGTGATGACTGCAAGATGCTGACTTGCCCTACGCAGGACATCGGGCTGATGCTTCCGGCGAAAGCGAAGGTCCGCCTGCCTGATGAGCAGGCTGAGTAAAGCCAGCCGGTCCCGCCGGCGCTTTTCCGCCTCGATCCGCTCATCGAGGGCCTGGATCTGCCCCTCCAGCTCTCCCGCGGAAACCTTGTCCCTAAAGCGTTCGATCTCCTTTGTCAAGGAGCCAAGCTCCTCTTTAAGGTTTGACCGTTCATCCTCCAGGTTCTCAAGCTCAAGCCTGCAGGCCTCAACTTCCTCTGGGTCCAGCATCCAGGGATGGTCCCTCGCCGTCTCTTCTATCCTGCGGGCAAGAGCCGCAAGGTCGAGATGCTCCCTCCTAAGCTGCCCCAGCATTCCATCTCTAGCCCGGAGCAGTTCCTGCTTTAGCTTGGCCTCTTGCAGAGCCTCTTCGAAGTCGACCGCCTCCCCGACGGCCGTGATGAGATCCTCAAGGTCCTTGCGCTTCCCTTCGAGGGTTTTCTTCTCCGCCTCGAGGGCCTCTTCCATCTTAGCCAGTTCAGCGAGCCCTTCCCTGGCCCCCTCGGCCCTTGCCAGCCGCTCCTCGGCCCCATCAAGGAGGTCCTTGAGACGGTCGACGGCCCAAAAGGGATCTTCCGGCATCGGCTCACCTAAGGAAGCCATCAACCTCCCCAGTTCCTCTTGGGCCTCACCAAGGCTTCGGGCAAGCTCCCCGTGCTCCCCTTGTTTTTGCGTTAGGGTCTCCAAAGTCCCCCGGATCTCCCTAATCCGCTCATAAAGCTCATCATCGGGCTCGTCCAACAGGGGGCCCGGCAAGGAAAGGTCGGCTATGCAGGCGGCGACTTGCCCTTTGGCGGCCGCCATTTGCTCCCCGGCTGAATCTAGTTCATCCTGGAAAGCCCTTACTTCCTCGGCAAAGCGCTTCATCAGCTCCCCATGGCCCCTGTTCTGGACAAACCGGATCAAAGCTAAAGTCAGCCCGATGAGGACTCCCCCCGCGCCAAGGCCAAGGACGAGGGGGCTATCGAGGCGAGGGCCTAAAACTAGACAAAACGCTCCCCCAAGGGACCACAGGTAAAGGAACCAACTGGGCAGGGTGTAAGGGGCGAGGGGCTTGCTGGCCCTTTTGGCATCTAAGGCCTGGACCTTGCAAAGGTACTCCTCCCGGGCTTTGGCATACTTGCCAATCCATCCTTTGAGCTCAACTAAAGACAAGGTCCGCAGGGCCTCCGCCCATTCCCACCGCCAGCCGCCCAGGGCTTCCCCCTGGGTTTCCAGTCTGGTGCGAAGGTCTTTGATCTCCCCATCGAGTACAGATAATCGTCGCTGAAGGTCTCTTAGACTCTCCGACTTTCTGATCCACATCCAGATGGCTTCTTTATGCTCTAAGACCCCCTCATCGACCGGGCTCAAGGCCTGGACTTGCTCCGTCAGCTCCTTTTTCTTATCCGCCAAGGAAGCCAGCTCCAAGGCCCGTTTACTTATCTCTTCCACCAGCCTTGCCAGCTCTCCCTCCACATCCGCGGGAAGCCGGCCAACCAGATCGGGATCTTTGAGCCTTCGCTCCCATTCCTCAATCTGCTTAAGCTGCTTGCTCGCTCGCAACAGCTCATCGGCCAGGGGCAAAGCCCACCGCAAATGGGTAATTCGCCCTTCGACCTTTTCCAGCCGCTCCTTTACCTGCGCCAGTTTATCATGGGCCTCCCGCAGGGCCCTATCGTCTTCATGGGCCTGGGCAAGATCCTTCCGCGCCTGGCTTCTTTCCTTTTCCAGCTCCCTGACCAGCTGCTGGCCCCGCCGATGGGGCTGCCAAAGACCCTTGATTTCATCTTCCAGCTCCCGGAGCACCTGATGGATGGGCCTTAGCGTCTCCGTCCCCAGGCCCCCAAGCAACAGATCGCGGACTTCCTGCTCCTCCCGGTCCCCAAGGGCAGTTAAGTCTTCCAAGGTTAACGCGTAAAGGGCGCAGTAAAGATCTCTGCTCCCCACGTGCTCAACCTGGGGCAAAGAGCGGTTGCCTAAGGTTTCCCGGAAGTCTCCCAGGTTAAGATAGCCCCTCGGGGTCCTCATGAGCCGCCGCTGAACCTGGGCCTTCCTCCCATCATCCAAGACGATCTCCGCTGTAAACCCTGGGTACTCATTGATATGCCAGGGTCGGTAGGGGAAGCTGTCGATGTTGGCCGGTTCAAACCCGTAAAGGAGGGTGGTCAACAGGTGAAACAAGGTGGACTTCCCCGCTTCGTTCTTGGCATAAAACAAAGCCACCCCCTGGGGCAGCTCGTCCCAGCGCCTCTTCACAAGCCCCCCATAGGCGGGAACGTCCAAGGACAGGATCTTCATCGGCGATCACCCCCGGGGATCAACCTGGCAGCAGCTTCGATCTCCAATCCCTCGGCCAGCTCCAAGAGGTACCTTTCCCGATCGGGGGGATCCGCGGCAAGGTCGATGGCCAGGTCCGGCAGCTCGCCCTTTTTGATCTCGTCCATGATGGCGAGCAGCTCGCCGAGGACCGATGGACTCTCACGATAGGGGGCAAGGTCGATAGGATAGTACAGAGAGCCTTCCTGCACCTCAAGGTAGGGAAAGCCGAATATTCCTTGGAGCTCATCCCGGATCACCTGGAGGTTTTCTTCTTCCTGAAGCTCCCGGACCAGGGGCGTTCGGCCAGCTAATCGCAGCCGTACCAGGTACCTGCTCCCGGGGGAAGAAAGCTCTTCTTCCAGCTTCCCTCGGAGAAAACCGATCAAGCCATCAAGAACGACTTCGTCTTCTGGGAGATCGAAGGTGAGATCGAGCCACTCTAGTGGCGCCGAGGGGACAAATTCCACTTTCGGGCTTCCCTTTTCAAGTTCAACCCAATAAAAGCCTTTGGGGCCCGTCTCCCGGGGATTTCGCCCCTGGATATTGCCCGGGTAGTAGGCAGATAAGTCGGGCCAGACCTGCTGGCGGGCGTGGATATGTCCTAGGGCCCAATAGTCGATGGGACAGGCCGCGAGTTCCTCCCTAGTGGAAGGCGCGTAAGGGTTGTGGGCGGCAGCTTCTTTGGCCAAGGTCACCTGGGTATGGAGGAGTCCCACATGGGGAAGATCCAGCCGTTCCCTGGGAAAGTTCCTCGCCAGGGATTCCCTCTCCCCTTTGGTGGCATGGCCGGCGCCGGTCACATAACCAACGATCCTGCCTTCGGAGTAGACGGCAACCGTCTGGGGAGCCCCATCCAGGAAGAGGGTGACATTCTTTGGCCATGGGAGGGCATGGGCCCGGTAGCCTGCCTGGCCCGGGTCGTGGTTTCCCGTCGCGTAAAAGACCTGGATGCCGCCCTCTTGCAGCCGGGACAGTTCCCCTAGGAGGAACCGCTCCGTGGCGAAGCTGAGTAGATCGTTGTCGAACAGATCCCCCGCGATCAGGAAGGCATCGGCGCGCCTTTCCAAGGCCCAATCGACCGCCTGGGAAAAGCTCGTCCTAGCAGCTTCCCGCAGGCGCCGACGAAGGTCCTCCCCTTGTCCATAAAAGGGGGTGTCCAAATGGGCATCGGCTAGGTGGACGAATCGCATCTTCTCCCCTCCCGCCCATTATTTAGGCGGGGAGGAAGGGATCTCCTTCAGGAAGGCCTCCTCAGGCATTTGTTCGATCACATCTTGGAAGGTGTGGAAAGACACATGGGGGATGTAGTGCTCCTCGCAGTAGGTCAGCAGGGAATCCTTGGCGAAGACTAAATCCGCGTGCCTGGCTGGGCATTCATCGGAGACGCCGTCGCCGATGTAGATGATGGTGAAGCCATCCTTTCGGGCTTCCTGTAACGAGGCCGTCTTGCAGTGGGCGCAAAGGCTGCAGGAGCTGGCGTTCGCGAACTTGATCGCCGCTCCCTGCTTTGAAAAGTCCACCTGGTTGACCTTGTAGGGAACGGCAAGGCCTTCTTTGCCGAGTACATAGGCGATGTAGATGTCAAGGCCGTCGCTTAGGATCTCAAGGTGATAGCCGTGGCGCTGGCAATAGTCCACAAAGGAGGGGAAATGAGGGTCGAGCTCCATTTCTTGGTCGATGAAAGCGATAATCTCCTCCGGAGGGACTTTCCACCCCCGGTACCAGGCGGGCAGATAGCAGCGGGACTTTTGTCCTTTGGCTAGGCAGTCAAGGAAGATTCTTCGCCAGTCGTGGGGACAGAAGCGGTCGAGGATGGCCAGCTGCACATCCCGGCGGGCGATGGTGCCGTCGAAATCGACGAAGACGGCAACCCCCTTACCTTTTGAGGACAACTTGTTCCCGCTCCCAGTCATACTTGTAAGGCAGCCAGCGGTTGGCCCTTTGACAGAGTACCCCCTGGTTCCAAAGGCCCCAGTAGCTCTGGCAGTGGATGCACTTGGCCGGCCGCACCTTTTGTCCATTAAGAGGGCACTTAAATGTATCCAATATCCTTCTCCCCTTTCACCCCGGGGAGATTATACAGGATGATTGTTACGAAAGTGTGAAGTTTACTCAGGCACCGTGAAAAATTTAACTAACTCTTGCGATCGATGAACCTGGCCTCCCCGAGCTGTTCCCCGGTATAGGCGGAAGTAGCCGCCTGGCCTTTGTGCAGTTCAAGGAGATCCCCTTTCACCTGGGCAATTCGCCTCTCACAGCGGGCCTGGTTTTCTTCCTCGAGGCGCTTGATATCCTCAAGGAGGGAAATCAGCTTCCCCAGGATGTCCTCCAGCTCCTTGACATCCCCAAAGGCCTCCTTTAAGTCCCTCAAGGTGAGTTCACTTAGACCCAACAGGTCTCCCAAGGCCTTCTTGCTGTCATCGATGTGGGCCTGCAGGACATCGAGCCTTTCCATGACGTCCTGGGTCCTTTCAATAAGTTCACCCAGCTCGTCCAAATCTGCATCTCCCCGAGCCTGGGTGAGCCTAAACAACCTGCCGTACAACTCATACTGCCCCCGGTAGCCAACCAGGATGCGCCGCAGAAGCTCTTTAGCTGGGGACAACATCCTCTCCTCCCCTAGGTTTGCGGGCGATTTCGATCCAAGCTTCCCTGAGTCCTGTGAGGACCGTCAGTCCTTGGTCGATCAAATCTGGGTCCTTCTTGATGTTGGCCTGGACCAGACAGTAATCTACATACTCGTAGAGATTAAACAGCCCCGCGGCAATTTCCCCCACGTCCATGTTCAAGGAAGACATTAGCTCGCCGACGATGTCCTGGGCTCGCACCAGGTAGTCGTGGGCCCTCTCCAGGTCCCCATCCCTTAACATCTTGGCGGCAAGCTTGGCGAACTTGATGGCTCCATCGTAGAGCATAATCACCAAGTCCAGCTGCCCAGCTGTTTCAACCTGGGTCTTGCGATAGGCCTGATAGGCTCCAACTGCCATGATTATTGCCTCCTTGGAGTGTAGTGATACTGTAAGGCCGTCAGCTGGGAAGTCAACCAGTCTTGCTGGCTCAAAGAGTAGGACAAAGCCGTCTCCAGCTGGCTCCACTGGCGTTCCAAGTTAGCCTGGCGAAGCTCCATCCGCCGTTCGAAATCCTCCATCCTCCGCTCTAGGTCCCGGAGCCTCCCATCGTATGCCTTCTGCTTCTCCGCAAGCAGACCGTCTGTTTTGGTATACGTCTTGATGAACTCCTGGGCCCGAGCGATAGCACCATCCTTGCTGCCCAAAAGCTCGTAAACCCCCGCGGGATCCTCCTCCAGGGCCTTCTTAAGCTGGGCTTCATCAAGGCTCATGATCCCTTCTTTGCTGATGGAAATGCCGACGCTCCCCAAGGATGAGCCGGCAACCGGGTCCATGAAGACCCGCCGCAGGCTGTTTTGCAGCCTGAGCATCATCTGATCTCCCTGCAGCAAAGCGCCCTCACCCATTTTGTCATTGACGAAGCCGTAGGTGCTGTTGAACTGCTGGACCATGGACCTAACCGCCTGGATGACCCGGTCATTGTCTTTCTTGACTTCGATGACCCCTTGGCCCACATCACGGAGTTGGAAGGTAACCCCTTCAACCACATCATCGATGGTGTTGCTCGACCTGGTCACCTTCAGGCCATCGATGGTGAAGATCGCATCCAATGGTTCCTGGAGTACGCTCTTGAAGCTTTCTCCTTCCACAAGCTCCAGATCAGCAAGTACCCCATCATCGTCTGTGAAGGTGAAGGCCCCGGCAAGGCCCGTTTCCTTCGCCGTAAGGATCAAGGTGTTGTCGACGATGTTGGCCTGGATGCCCGCCTCGCGGAGCTTATCGCGAATGGCGATGAGGGAGTCCTCCTCTTGTATCATTACATCCGTCTCGTTTATCTTGAAGGTCCCTTGCAATCCTAGCGGACTGTCGACCTCAGCAAACCTTTTGGATGCCACTCGGTGGGCCTGGGCCAGCTGTTCGACTACGATGTCGTACTTGCCATCGAGGGCTTTACTGGAGGCTGAGGCGGTGACTACATCCCCGTTGCTGGAGGTTGCTGCCATCCGCTGAAAAAGGTCAGGAGCAAGGAGGGAATCCAAGTTGTTTTGGAGATTCAGCAACCGAGTGTTGATGTCTCTCCACGCGTTTTTTTCTTCCTGATATTTAGTCTTGCGCTGTTCCATGGCCACCAGGGGTCTTCTTTCGATGGCCATCAGCTGGGTGATGATGGCTTCCACGTCAAGACCGCTGGCAAGTCCGCTTATCTGCATGGGATCAGCTCCTTACACTGTCTCGTCGATTAGCAGGCCAAGATAGGTGTTCATCTTGGCTACCAGCTCGACGATCTTCTCCGGGGGGATCTCCCGGATTACTTCTCCTGTCTCGTTATTGATGACCTTGACGATGACGCGGTTGGTGTCTTCGTGGATCATGAATTCAAGCTTGCGGTCAAAGATCATACTGACCTTGTGAAGAGCTTCGACCGCGTTCTCCAGGTCAGCTCGGGTGATCTCCTCTTGTTCTTCTGAGGGAGGCGGCGTGATGTTTCTTGTTGGGGTCTTGGGGGAGGATATGACCATTCGTTCGGCGCTGCTTACGGGGCCGATGCCTTTCATCTTTGTCACCTCACCTATTGCAGAGGGGTAGTCATAGTAAGCGTAGGGCAAGACCGACTCTGATAGGTTTATCGGCAAAGGAAGGGTGGTTCTTGAATTGGCGGCGGGTCTTGGATATGAGCTAGACCCCTAGGCGTTGGATGGGGCAACTGAAGAATGTCACAGGGCTCCGCGATCAGTAACTGACAGAGCCTCGGTAGACCTCTCGGAAATGCCAGTCGAGGAATACCCTGGCAGGACGATAGACTGGAATGTCAGGTGTTATCAGTTTCTTACCCCGGTACCGGAGAAGCCACTCATCCACTCCCACGGTACCGGTAACCGAGTCTGAAACTAGGAGGGTCAGGGACCTGTCGAAGGTGAAGGCGCCCCTATCAAAAAGCTTATGATGCATGGTGCACATGGCAATGCCATTTTCCTCGATGTCGGGCCCTCCGGCTTGGTGCCACTTAATATGGACGGCCTCCAGGGCAACGGGCATCGACCCTAATTTGATGTCGAAGCCGCAGACTGCACACTTGTAGTCGTAAATCTTCAGTACCATGCGTCGAAACTCCGGGTTACGCTTCAGACGCTTACTGATTACATATTCAGAGTCGAGAACCCTTACATATTCGGAGTCAAGGCCTACAGCCTGCAAGATATCTTCATGCATCGTTTCGGGGAAACTCTCTTCAAGCAATCCCCCGGCGATTTCCTGAACGAGTTCGGGGTCATTGCGCAAAGCCTCGATAACATCTTCAGTGAGACTGCCGGCGACCTTTTGTTCTTTGAGAAAACCAGATGAATAGTCTCTCTTAGTGTCTATATCATCTTTATTCAGCTCCCAAACACCATCGTTGACCAAACGGACAAAAGGGAATTGCGGGCGGTGCGCCTTGCGGGGCGGGCCAAACTCTGCCAAGAGGCGAGCCAGGTCGCCTTCAACGTCTCCATAATTCAACCATCGCTCTCCTTGTGCAAGTCTACCTAAAGCATATAAGACCAATAGAGGTTTGTGGGGAGCGCGCTCCCCCCTGCGGCTCCAGGTGGTAAGGCTCCTGAATCGCTCGAGAATCTCCTTCCTGGTCATGGCTGAGACCACCTTCAAGCATGGTAATGGGAACTGCACTGACCCTGTTTTCGTTCAATCCCGGGTACAATCCTTCAGAAATTCCTTAGAGAGGTAAATATCCTCCGTACAGGACATAACTATCCATCTACACCGCCGTGGATTCGATGCCGAGGGCAGAGAGCCAGTCCTCTATGGTAACGTCCATGCCCCCGCTGGGGACAATGACGCTCTTGGCACGCTCTTCTTTCTTTCGCAAGAGCGAATCGAGGACTTCCTCCACCGTTCTCCCCACAGAGTCCTCGTCTGTGACAATCGGGATGTAAACGTACACATCTTTTTCTTGGCCAAAACGATGCACCCGATCTGTAGCTTGCTGCTCCACGGCCGGGTTCCACCAGCGAGTGTAATGGATCACGTGATTAGCTCCGGTAATCGTCAGACCCACCCCGGCAGCCCTGGGCGACACGATCAACACATCGAATCCCGGCGTCCGATTGAATTTCTCGACTATGTCGTAGCGGTTCTTGCTGTCCCCGTTGATTATATGAGGAGAAAACCCAAACTGATCAGACACGACCATCTTCAACAGAATTTGCATCTTCCGCAGGTATGTGAAAACCAAAGCCTTCTCACCTTTAGCTTCCACCTGTCGAAGGATGTCAATGGTCTTTCTTAATTTGGGACACATCGAGAGCAACTGTTCCGGACTCAGGTCCCTCCAATTATCCATTTGTAGCACCGGATGGGCGCAAATAGCAATGAGCCTGTGTATCGCGGTTAAGGCTTCTCCTCGTTCTTTCTCCGTTCGCGACATCAGGTCCACGATGACATCGAGGTATAACCTTTTCTGCTCCGGGCCAAGGGGCACCGGCTCCATAACGACTCTTTTCGGCGGCAGCTCTTTGCCGATTTCCGCCTTGGTGCGGCGAAGATAAATGGGCTTGAGGAGAGTGCGAAGTCTGTTCTCCACCTCTTGCCTCTTTTTCAGGTCGAGGGCTCGTTCCAAAGGTAGCTCAAACGCATGCCGGAACTCCCGATAGCTACCCAAGAACCCCGGCTGGCTGTAATCGACTATCGACCAAAGCTCGCCTAGGTTGTTCTCGACCGGGGTACCAGTGACTGCCAAGCGCATTTCTGCTTTCATAGCCTTGCACACCCTGGCCCGCGTCGTCGTGTAATTCTTCATCGCTTGGGCCTCATCGCAGACCATCAGCTGCCAAGAGACCTTGCCTAGCATTAGCTCATCTCTGGACAGTGTATCGTAGGTAGTGATTACAACATCTATTTTCTCCAGGACTTCGCTGCGCCTTATTCGCTGAGGTCCCATGTGTTTTAGGACCGTTATGCCAGGAAGGAATCTCATCAGTTCGCTTTCCCAGTTCTCCACCAACGCCAGGGGAACAACGATCAGCGAAGGCCGGAGGCATTTCCTCTCCAGGAGCCACGACATAAAGGCAATTACTTGCACAGTCTTCCCCAATCCCATCTCATCGGCCAGCAGCCCCCCCAGAGGAACAGCGTAGAGGTCTTGCATCCAAC
>LSQX01298649.1_pt2 | contig 12178 bp, 11 predicted proteins | sample 654561 | NCBI WGS metagenome assembly LSQX01 (sample SAMN04489861, study PRJNA283612) | anaerobic digester metagenome | isolation source: 4 biogas reactors fed with cattle manure at either 37C or 55C with and... | place: Denmark: Kongens Lyngby | collected 2014 | reverse complement strand
CGCCGGCGTCCACATGGGGATCTCCTTGCGGCGGGCAGCGCGGAGGCCGCGAAGGCTGGGGTAGCGGGGGTCGTTGATATCCTTCATCACGGTGAGGAGCGCCGGCAGGCCGGCCTCCACCACCTCGCGGCCCTCTTCCAGAAGGCGCTCCACGCGGATCGTCCGCACGGCGGGGTCGATGGCCGCGATCCGCGACACGTAGGTTAGTTGCGGTACGCCCAGCTGGTTGGCGATCCCGGGCCCCACCTGGCCGGTGTCTCCGTCGATGGCCTGCTTGCCGCACAGGATCAGGTCGTACTCCCCGAGGCGCCGGATGGCCTGGGAGAGGACGTAGGCCGTGGCCCAGGTATCGGCGCCGGCAAACTCGCGGGCGGAGAGGAGCACCGCCTCGTCACAGCCCATGGCCAGGGCGTCGCGCAGCTCCTTTTCCGCCTGGGGCGGACCCATCGTCAGCACGGTGACAGAGCCCCCGTGGGCTTCCTTGAGGCGCAGGGCCTCCTCGATGGCGTACATGTCAAAGGGATTGATGATCGAGGCCACCTCGCCGCGGAGGAGGGTGTTCGTTTCGGGGTCGAAGCGTACTTGGGTGGTGTCGGGCACCGATTTGATACAGACGATGACGTGCAACGGGGGCACCTCCTGGGGCGACATAACCGGAGTCTCAGACTCCGCAAGTATACCACGCCGGGAAGGGTGCGCCAAGAGGCGATCGGTGGGATGGCGGGGCAGTCGCCGTGGCGTTAGCCGGTCAAGAGGCTCCAGGGCACTGCCACGACTCGATCGCCCAGCCTGCGGACCTCGGTCCCACCGTAGAGGAGCAGCCCGCCCGTGGCGCGCGGATGATCCGCCAGGAAGCGCCGCAGGCCGGAGCCGTCGCCATAGCCGACCCGTTCGGCGCTCTTGACCTCCATGGCCAAGACATTGCGGCCGTGCTCCACCACGAAATCCACCTCCACGCCGGAGCGGGTGCGCCAGTAGTACAGCCTCGCCGGCGGGACGAGGAGTCCCGCGAGTACCCTGGCGTGGTGGTAGATGAGGAGTTCCACATAGCAACCGAAGCGATCGGCCTGCCGCAGGCTCTGCTCGTCATAGTAGCCGGAGAGGAACACCGCCAGGCCCGGGTCGCTCCAGGCAGCCTTGGGTGACTTGACCAGTCGCGACGTGCGGCTGGCCGTATAGGCCGGGAGGCGCTCGAAGAGATGCGACGCCTCCAACAGGTCGAGGTAGCGGTGTGCCGTCGCCTGGGATATCGCCGCGTCGCGGGCGAGTTCGGACTGGTTCAGGATCTGCCCGCTGCGCAGGGCCGCCAGTTCCATGAGCCGGCGAAAGTCGAGCAGGTTCTCGATCTGCGATAACTGCCGCAGATCCCGCTCAAGATAGGTGGCCACGTAGCCCTGCCACCACTGCGTCACGGCCAAGCGCGTCGAGAGGGGTAGGAGCGCCGGCATGAACCCCCGGAGCAGTGCGGGCACCAGATCCGGTGCGTCCTGAGCGGCTTGGCCCTCGGCGGGCAGCCGGCCGGCGAGGGCATTCCCGAGCAGCCCGCCGGGTAGGTTCCCGTGGAGTTCGCCGAGGGTCATCGGGTGCAGTACCAGGTACACTGCTCTTCCCGCCAAGGACTCGCTCACCCTGCTGAGCAGGCTGAGGTTCGCCGAGCCGGAAAGGATAAAGCGGCGCGAGCGATCCTCGTCCACCGCCTGCTTGACGGCGGAGAGCACCTCGGGTACGTGCTGTACCTCGTCGAGGATCACTTCCCGGTGGTCTGCCCACAGGCTGGCGGGCGCCTCCTGCGCCTGGGCGCGGACGTCAAAGAGGTCCAGACTGTGGTACCGCCACGATGCAAAGGGTTCCGCGTGGCGGAGCAGCGTGGTCTTGCCCACCTGTCGGGCGCCGGTGAGGACCACGACCGGGTGCTGGGCGCAGGTCTCCCGGAGCAGGGGAGTGAGCCAGCGGGACAGATATCCATCAGCTTGTGAATAAAAGTTATTCATGACGTGAATAATATGGCAGTCGGGGCGACCCGTCAAGTGACCCACCGCGCGTAGGGCCTTGTCGACCCGGTGCCAAGGCGGGCAGTCCAGGTATAAAGCATTCACGCCGCGAATAACTTTCATTCACGGCGTGAATAGATTGGCGGGTTCGCGGGCCTAAGGCGCCGGCTCGCGTGCTACTTCTTGGGCAAGTACTCAACTGCCCACGACACGTCCAGCTCGTGGAGCTTGGCCGCCGTCGGGACGCCCGTCTCCTCGTCCCAGCCCATCATCCCGTAAAAGGTCTGTACGGCCTCCTGCAAGAGCTCCCGGTCGATGCCGCCATCCTCCAGGGTGCCGTTGCGGGTGGGGCCGTAGGAGCGCTCGGGGAGCACGTCGTTGTCGGCCGTGATCCCCTCCCGGGCGTTGAACACCTTGGCCAGGGTGTACGCCCGCTCGCCGACCTTCATCAGCTCATAGGCCGTGACGTCCCAGCCCGTGGCCGCGCGCATGATCTCGACCTTTTCCTCGACCGTCCAGGGGACGAACAGGCACATGGGCGTGCAGTTCATGGAGGTCTGGTCCAGGGTGTGGTAGATCGCCGCGCGCACCTTTTCAGGCCCCAGGCTCTCCAGCTCTATCGGCTCGATGATGCCCAGGCTCGTCAGGACGCTGGGAGCACGGAGGCCGTTCTCCTCGCCCTTGTCCATCCCGGCGTCATGGAGCGAGTGGCAGTGGTCGGCGCCCGTCGGCGAAACGGCATAGCCGATGGCCAGCGCCCGCTTGAACCGCGGCTCGTGCATCGGAAAGGCCTGGCCCTTCACCTGCATGGCGATGCGCGCGGCGTCGGCGCCGATTCGCCGGGCCATGGTCTTGAGGTCCGTAGCGAGTAGCTCGCCGAGCCCCGGCGTGCGTCGACCGACCTTTTCCACGGCGGCCACCATCGCCTCCCCGTTCCCAAAGCGCAGGTCCAGGCCGTCGACGTCCTCGGGGCGGAGGATACCCTGCTCGTAGCATTCCATGGCCAGCGCGATGTTCACCCCGGTGCCGATGGTGTCGATCGAGTAGGCGTTGCACAGCTCGCTGGCCTTGCTCACGGCGACGGCGTCGTCCACGCCGCAGCAGGAGCCCAGCGAGGCCACCGTCTCGTACTCGGGCCCGCCGTAGGCCGGATCCACCTGGAACGGCGCCTCGGCCTGCACGATCTTTTTGCAGCGCACGGCGCAGGCGTAGCAGCCCTCCATGCCCTTGCCGATCACGGGCATGTACGTCTGCGAGGAGAGGCGCTCGGCGCCCTCGTCAAAGTCGCCGTCGCGAAAGTTCCGGGTGGGCAGGTTGCCGGTGAGCACCATGCCGGTCAGGTCGCCGCCGGTGCCCCACTGGTGCATCCCCGCGGCCTTTTCGCCGGCGTTCACCGCCTGGGCCATCCCGCGAGCCATCTCGCGGATCTTGGCCTGATCGGCGACCTCGAGCCGCTGGGTGCCGCGGACGGCGATCGCCTTGAGGTGCTTGGAGCCCATCACGGCGCCCATGCCCGTGCGTCCCGCAGAGTCAAAGAGGCCGTTCAGCACGCAGGCATAGGAGACGAGGTTCTCGCCCCCCGGGCCGATGAGCGCGCACTGGATGCGGCGATCGTCCAACTCCTCGCGGATAGTATCCTGAGTATCCTTGGTTGTGTGTCCCCAGAGGTGCCCGGCGTCGCGCAACTCGGCCTGCCCGTCATGGATCCACAGATACACGGGCTTGGCCGAGACGCCCTCGACGATGATGCCGTCGAACCCGGCTTGCTTGAGTTCTGCACCCCAGCCGCCGCCCGCCTCGGCGGCCCCAAATCCGCCGGTCAGCGGCGACTTGGCGCCCACGGCGTTCCGCGAGGCGCCCGAGAGGGGCAGGCCCGTCAGGACGCCGGGGGCAAAGACCAGCTTGTTCTCCGGGCCGAGGGGGTCGGCGCCCACGGGCACCTCGCGCAGCAGTACCTCGGCGATGACGTTCCAGCCGCCCATGTTGCGCCGGTAAAAGGCGTCGTTGGGCTCCTCGATGCTGATCGTCCGATTGGTCAGGTTCACCCGCAACATCTTGCGATGGAAGGAGAACGCCATGTCGTATCCTCCTGCTCCCAATGCGTCTATCTGCCAGCCGGGCTCCATTGTACCCTGCACGCCCGGGCGCGCAAGGCGAGTCGGGCCACGGCTCTGCTGCTTGCGGCGGACGGGGCGACCGGCTAGAATGAGCGTTGATCGTTTCGTAGCGCGTTCTCACGATTCGCAACGTTGCCAGGAGGGAGAACCATGCTCAAGGGCGTACACTGGCTCGGCCACGCCAGCTTTCGGCTGGATGGCAGCGCGACAGTCTATATCGACCCCTGGAAGCTGCGCTCCGGCCATCAGCCGGCCGACGTGATCCTCATCACCCACGATCATCACGATCACCTGTCGCCGGAGGATATCGCCAAGATCACCAAGCTGGATACGGTGATCGTCTGCCCCCAGGTGTGTGTGGGCAATCTGCGCGGCGACGTGCGCACCATTAAACCGGGGGAGACGATAACCATCGGCGACGTACGGGTCAAGGCCGTGCCAGCCTACAATACGAGCAAGCCCAACCACCCGAAGGAAGCCGGGCACGTTGGCTATGTCGTACAGATGGATGACCGCAAGGTGTACCACGCCGGAGACACCGACGTGATCCCAGAGATGGCCGATATCGGCTGCGACGTGGCGCTCCTGCCCGTGGGGGGCACGTATACGATGACGGCCGAGGAAGCGATCGAGGCACTGGAGATGATCCACCCAGAATTCGCCGTGCCGATGCACTATGGCGATGTGGTGGGGGGTGCCGACGCGGCCGAAGCGTTCCGGCGCGGAGCACCCGAGGGCGTCGAGGTGGTGATCCTGAACAAAGAGTGACCGCTCGCTCCGTCGTCAGCGGGGCCGTCGACCGATGCCCAGAGGCTCGGCGACGGCCCCGCCGTGTGCGGCAGCGGCCCTAGTGGTAGCGCAGCACCCGGAAGCGGTAGATGCGATAGGGCGCGTGGGGCCCGATCCACGCCTTTTGCAGGGCGATATCGAGTTGTTGTTCCGCGGTATCGACCCCCTCGAGGTCGGGCAGCAAGAGGCCGCGCCGCCGATCGCACTCGACGATCACCCCGTACTCTTTGGGGTCCAGGTGATCCGCCGAGGGGACCTCCTCCGGCTCGGTGAGCACGTCGACGGAGATCTCCAGGTTCTCCAGTTCGCCCTCCGTTAGCGGGGCGAAGCGCGGGTCGCGGGTGGCCGCGCTGATGGCGTTGGCGATGATCTCCTCGGCCACGTTGCCGCGCACCGGCTCGATGGTGCCGATGCATCCCCGCAGCTCTCCCTCGCGGTGGAGCGACACGAACACCCCGCGTCGCTCGCCCATCTCCTCAGAGGGGTCCTCTGGCGGCGGCAGGACGCGCCGCTCGCACACATAGGCCGCGATCGTCTCCCGCGCCAACTGCACCAGTGGATGCTCGTCCTTCACGTCATCCCCCTTTCCTGCGTCCATGCTGGCCCCAGGTCACGCCCTGGGCAGCAGGGCGCGCAGGCGCTCCGGGTGGTCGGTGGTGATGGCGTCGACGCCCAGGGCGATCATGGCCTGCATGTCTGCCGGGTCGTTCACGGTCCAGGCGTTGACGGCATAGCCCCGCGCGCGGGCCATCTCTACCATCGCCCCGTGCACGAGGCCCACCCGCGGGTGTAGCGCGGTCAGCCCCAGGAGCCCGAGGTCCAGCGGAAAGACCTGCAGGCTGCTGTAGATCAGGGCGCGAGGCAACGCAGGCGCCAGGCGCTTTATGCGGAGGAGCGCCGAGGGGTTGAACGAGGAGATCAGGACCTCGCCCTCCATGCGCCGCGCGCGGATCGCCTCCGCCAGTTGTGCCTCGACGCCGAGATCCTCGGGGCCGCTGGTCTTGATCTCGACGTTCACCAGCAACCGCCCCCGGGCCAGGTCCAGCACTTCCCCGGGCGTGGGGATGCGCTCTGCAGCGAACTCGGCGCCGAACCAAGAGCCGGCGTCCAGGCTGCGGAGCGCATCAAAGGAGGCGCCGGCCACGGGGCCGCTGCCGTTCGTGGTCCGGTCCAGCACCCCGTCGTGGATCACCACGATCTCGCCCGTCGCACAGGGCTGCACGTCCAGCTCGATGGCGTCGGCCCCCACCTCGATGGCGGTGGCAAAGGCCGCCAGGGTGTTCTCCGGCGCCAGCCCCCGCGCCCCGCGATGGGCCATCACCAGCGTGCGATCGGTGTAGAACCTGCCGTGCTCGCTCACGTGTTCCCTCCTCGGGCGGTGCGACCCGTCCTCTCGTGTGACGCTAGCGATATTCCTGCTCCGTCCATTCGCTGGGGCTCACCGCCACGCCGCCCACGCGCACCTCCCAGTGGAGGTGCGCTCCGGTGACCAACCCGGTGGCGCCGGCCGTGGCGATCTCCTCGCCGGCCGCCACCTCCTGGCCCACCTCGACGCCGATGGTGTCCAGGTGGAAATAGCCAGTGAACACTCCTGCGCCGTGATCGAGGATGACGGCGTTGCCGCGTACCTGCAGCGCCTCGGCCAGGACCACCACCCCATTGGCGGCCGCCACCAGGGGCGTGCCCGTCCACGCGCGCAGGTCGATGCCGGCGTGGTAGGAAGCAAAGCGGTCGCCGTACTGCCTCCGGGTACCGAACGCCGAGGTGACGTACGGCTCGGGCAGCGGCCAGACAAAGGGCCCCTCCCAGCGAATCTCCGGCGCAAAGCCCGCGTACACCTCTGCGACGCGCGCGAACTCGGGCTGCGAGATGCTGGGCTCCAGCAGTGCGTCGGTCTCCGGCTCAAAGACCAGGTACTCGGTCTCAAACTCGCCCGCCACCACCTGCAAGGCGGTGTCCAAAGCCAACGTCTCGCCGGCGTCCGTGGCCAGGGCGACGGCCACCGGCAGCCGGTTCAGGCCGGCGATGGCGTCTACGCCGATGAGGGCCATGTGCTCCAGGCCGTCGCGGCTGACAAAGCCCAGGTCGCGGTCGCCGACCGTGCCGGAGGCAGTGGCCGGCACGTTGCTCGTCACCCGCAGGAGCGCCGTGCCGCCTTGGGCCAACTGGGGCTCCAGGGCGAGTTCGGCAGCCAGCGGGGGGAGCGTGGGCGTTGGCGTCACGCTCGGGGTGGGCGAGGCCGCGGGCGTCGGCGTGGCGCTCGGCAGGGGCGTAAAGGTCGGGCGCAGCGTGGCGGTGGGCAGGGGCGTGGCCGTGGGATGCTCCAGCGCGGCGATGCGGGCGCAGCCGGAGGAGGCCAGCACGGCGATCAGGAGGGCGAGCAGCACGCGGCCGGGTGCTGCGCAGCGATGCCGGAACGGGGTGTGACAGGGTGACAAGGGGACTCTCCCGCTGCGTCTACTGGTCGGATCGGTCGGGCGCGCCTGGGATCATCGGGATCGGTCGGCGACGGGGGCCATTATAGCACGCGGGTCCTGGTCTGACGACCGGTCCTGCCCCTGATGCAAGGAGTGCGTCAGGGCTCACCCGGGGGACGTTCCTCGTTGCCGACGCGGGAGGGCCGGTAGGTAGGAAAGGCGGCCAGGTGCACCGTCACCCCCACGGCAATGGCCAGGAGCACGAGGCGCACCCACCCCTGCGCTACGACCATCCAGGCCGAGTACCCGATGGTGGCCCAGAGAAAGCCCAGCACGAGCACCTTGGTGCGGAGCGGGATGCCGCGACGGGACCGGTAGTTGCGGATGTACTCCCCCAGGAGGCGGGTGTTAAGTAGCCAGTGGTAGAACCGGGGCGATGATCGCGCATAGAGGGCCGCGGCGAGCAGCAAAAAGGGGGTGGTCGGGAGCACGGGCAGCACGATCCCTACCGCGCCCAACACCACGCACAGGGTGCCCGCGACCACCAGCGCGTACCGCTTTCCACCGGCCATGGGTGACCCTAGGATCCGCCGCGTCGTCGGTGGCGGAGGGCCTGTCGCTCGGCGCGCCAGCGCCACGCCTCCATCAGGGCGATGCCCAGCGATACCCCCGCGATGTTGTACAGCACGTCCTCGATGTTGGCGTTTCGGGTCGGCACGTACATCTGCACCCACTCGTCCACGATGGCGTGCACGACGGAGGCCCCGTAGGCCAGCCAGTAGCCCAGGTGATGGCCAAAGGTGCGCGTTGCCGCCCGCCAGGCCAGCGCGCCGAGGACCACGTGGCTGAGCAGGTGCCCGGCCTGGGCGATCACGTGGCCCCAGAAGCGATCGTCCGTCGTCTTGAGGTCGGGTCGGGTGTTGATGAAAAAGATCGCCAGGCTGCAGGCCAGCAGCAGGCCCCAGTCGCGCAGCATCCGGCGCTCCTCGCTGGCCCGGTCGCGGCGTACCGTCGAGCGCATGATCCTCTCGTCGCTCATGCGTCTGCCCCTTCGACCGATGCTCCATCGGCAGGTGCCACCAGCTCCGAGAGGTCCGCCAGGTACACCCGGCGAACGCCGTCCGGGCAGGCGTTGAACACCGCCCACCGAAAGGAGCGATCCCAGGCGGGGTGGGGATCCACCCGCCACATCCGGCCCGGGCCCTCGTCGTCCGGCAGCGTGCGGATGCGCGCCAGGGTCCTCTCCTCTCCCCTCTGGAGGTCGATGAGGCGCAGGGGGGTGGTGCCGTCGCCGTAGGCCAGGGGTTCGTGGGTGTAGGCGTCGGTGAGGACGTGGCGGCCGTCGGGGTGCAGGCTGGGGTGCCCGGAGCCGGGCACGGCCTCGGTCATCGGGCCCAGATCGCTGCCATCGTAGCGGGTGCTGACCAGCAGCATCCCCTCGCCGCGCAGGTTCAGGTTCATGAGCAGTCGCTCGCCGTCGGGCAGCCAGTTCGGGTGGTGGCCGCCGGGGGCCCACTGGTCCGGCGAGATGGCCACGTGCATCTCCGAGCCGTCGGCTCGCATGGTCACCACGGCGCGTCGCTCGGGCCCCTGCCCCCGAGGCTTGGCGCGGACCACGAACATGATGCGGTCGCCTTGGGGGTTCCACTTGGCGTGAAAGCCGTAATAGTCCAGCGGGTTTCCCTGAGAGCCGGTTCGGGGCAGGCGGCACGCTTCCACGATGCGCTCCAAGGAGGCGAGCAGCCGGCATGCGCCCGTCTCCATGTCGGTCAGGTACAGGCCATCATCCTCGGGGGCGCCGGTGTTGGCCGGCACGCGATCCTCCGGCACGACGACGCCATAGCCGGCCTGCGCCCGGGCGATGCGCACCAAGTCGGGGCTCAGCGCCTGCCGACCGTCGGGGGAGAGCATGTAGACGGGTCCCCGCAGCCGGCGGCGAACGCCCGTGGCCGGATCCAGCACCACGGCGTACGGCCGCCAGGTAGCCGTGTCCAGGTCGTTGTACACCAGCGCCCGGTCGTCGGCGCCCCACTGCACGCCGGCGCCGAGCTGCGTATCCCACCCACGGGTTTCGGCGACGACGTGCTCCGCGCCGGTCACCAGGTCCACGACGAGCACCTCCGCCGGGTCGCCGGGGGTCGGTGGGCGCCCCTCGTAGGGCAGGCGGGTGAGGCCGATGTAGCGCCCGGACGGGCTTACCGGCGAGGTATCAAAGAACCGGTGGGTGGTCGGCCCACCCTCGGGCGACACGCACCAGACGGGCACGGCGGGGTCGTGGGCCAGGTAGCGCGGAAAACGCGCCGAGAGGTCGAGCATGGTGAGCGTCTCCTCGTGCTAGTCGAACGTCAGCCGGGCGACGTCCACCCAGCCCTCGTCGGCGAGCCCGCCGGGGCCCGCGTGGGGCGGGCCGCTGACCCGCGCGATGTACCAATGGTCGCCCGAGCGGACGATCTCCGGGGCGTGGCAGTTGGGGATCTCGGCGCACCAGGCGCGCTCGCCGGAGGGAAAGCGGTCGGGCGCCTCCGCCCAGTACACGGTGGTGGCGCGACGATCGTCCAGCAGGCGGTGGCGGCAGAACAGGTACCAGCCGTCCCCCTCCGGAACGAGGTAGGGCGACTCCAGGTACGAGTGCTCGGCCGGCCGGGCCGTGTCCGCATGAAGGACCTCGGGCGCGCTCCAGACACTCAGGTCCGCGGAACGCCGGGCGAGGATGGCGCTGCGCGGCACGCCGTCGACGATCTCTGACTGGCAGTAGATCATCCGGTACTCGCCATCGACCTCGATGATGCACACGTCCCGGGCGTCGCGCCGCGCGAACACCACCTCCCCTAGCCCCTTCCATGTGTAGGGGTCGTCCGAGCACACCTGCAGGATGGTGCCCGGCGGTCGCCGGTAGAAGAGGTGGTAGACGCCTTCCCGACAGATGACAAAGGGCGCGTGCTTTTGCGGCGCCACGCCCGCCGCGGCGGGCTCGGCCAGGACGTCCGGCAGCGGCGTGAACGGCGCCTGCAGGTCGTCACCGACGGCGTGGAACAGCGTCTGCTCCGAATCCCACGTGCCGGTGCCCACGATGCCGATGGCGTGCCAGGCCCCCGCGAGGTCCCGGAACAGGCAGAAATCGTTCAAGTGGCGATCCGGATAGTGAACGATCCGGCGCCACGGTCCGTCGAGCCGCAGAGTCCGCACGGGTCTACCTCACCGCCGTCAGGAGCAGCACCCAGTCGCTGTGCCGGTAGACCGAGGGCGTACGCCAGACCCCCTCGCGCCGGTCGCCCCGGATGGGTCCGTCGCTGGCGGCCGAGTACTCGCCGGTGCGCGGATCGAACCACTGGGCCGTATACTCGTGGTCGCCGACGTTCAGGATCTCGATGCGCTTGCCGCTGTTGCCGGCGGGAATGTACACGACGACGACCTCCCCAGGGATCGCCGCGCAGTGCGGATCGGTGAGGCTCTGGACCTGGGCCGGCACGCCCCGCACGCGCAGCCACTCGCGGTGGGGCTCCAGACGATGCCAGTCCAGTGCCCGCAGGAAGGCCAGAAGGTGAGCCAGTTGCTTGCCGCCGGCGTAGCCCAGCGCCTCGCGCCACGACTGCCCGTGCCAGGGCTGCGAGTTGGTCCGGTCGGTGCCGATCCCGACCGCTGCCCGCGGGTCAAAGAACTGCCACACGCCCGCCGAGCCGTAGACATGGCCCGCCGCGCCGTTCAGGAACGCCGTCCAGGCCTGCCAGCGGATCATCCGGGCGCTGGCCCCCTCGATCTTGTGCCGCTCGTAGAATCCCTCGGCGTGGAGGACGGGCTTGGTCGGCGTCCGGGCATAGTTCTCGGCGACGCGCTGGGGCACGCGCCACAGCCGGTCCAGCGAGTGCCCCGTCTGCAGCCAATTGTGGTCCAGCCAGGGCTCGTCGTGGAACTCGCCGGCGGACGACGCCTGGTGCGCCTCCTCCGGCCAGGCCGCGGGATCGTCGAGGTCCTGGCGTCCCGAGGGATGAATGCTCAGCGGATGCCCGTAGGCGTTCGCCGCGGCGACGGCGTTGCCCAGGGCCTGCCAATCGCTCTTCTCCCAGGGAATGCCGGTGTGGGTGTAGGCGTACTGGTACTCGCCGGAGAGGCTCCAGATCAGGTTATGGGCCGCGTAGCGGGCCAGGAGGTAGCGCGAGAGCCAGATAGCATCCTCCAGGCTCACGCCGACCTGCTTGCCGATCCAGGTGGGGTGGGCGCAGACCACCATGCCGGCCTCCCACAGGGCCGCCATGCGGCGGTCCAACCCGGCAAAGTAGGCCGGGTTGGGGTCATCGAACCGGCCGCTGCCCGGCGGGTCCGTGTTGCCGGGAAAGGGGTGCCCGCCCTCGTTCGGTTGGTCGATCTCCATGAACTCGGTCATCACCGCGGTGTACCCGCGGGCTTGCCGATCGCGCAGCCAGACGAAGAACGGCCCGTCGCCGTCGCCGAGGCCGCAGCGCTCGGTGTTCATGGCCCAGTTCGTGTCGCCGAGGAGCAGGAACGGCGTGCCGTCGGCATAGTGAAAGCGCCGCCCGTCGGGCGAAACCCGCACGTGACCCCGCAGGTTGGGGTTGGCCGCGATCTCCTCCGGGGTGGCGGCGCGTACCTCGAGCGTGCCGCCCTGGCCGGCCAGGCCCTGGTCCTCCGAGGCGGTCTGCCACTCCCAGGTGCCCGGCAGGCTGGGCGCAAAGCGCACCCGCCAGGTGCGCCCGCCGTCCCAGAACCCCTCCACCGTGATCCGGGCGCCGCTCTCGGCGTGGGAAAAGGTGGCGGCCAGCGGGGTCTCGTCCGGCCGCAGGTAGGGCTGCGTGCGCTCGCGGGCGGCGGTGAACTCGCCTTCCCAGATCGACCACTGCACGATGGG
>LSQX01233253.1_pt1 | contig 12179 bp, 7 predicted proteins | sample 654561 | NCBI WGS metagenome assembly LSQX01 (sample SAMN04489861, study PRJNA283612) | anaerobic digester metagenome | isolation source: 4 biogas reactors fed with cattle manure at either 37C or 55C with and... | place: Denmark: Kongens Lyngby | collected 2014 | reverse complement strand
AGATGTGTATAAGAGACAGGCCGGGAGAAGTCGAGGAGGTTCTCGATCAGGGTGACGAGCTTCTCGATGTTGCGCAGGCTGATGCCGAGATATTCCTTCTGCGTTTCGGTGACCGGCCCGGCCTTGCCGTTGTAGATCATGTCGGTGTAGCCCATGACCGCCACGAGCGGCGTGCGCAATTCGTGGGAGACATTGGACAGGAGATTGGTTTTCATCTCGTCGAGGGACTTGAGTTCCTCGTTGGCCGCGTGCAGCTTTTCCCGGGCCAGGGTGACGTCTTCGAGCGAGACCTGGAGGTTTTCGAGGAGGTTGGCGTTGCGGATGGCCACGGCGACGTGAGGCGCAACCTGTTCCAGCACCGCGGCGTCGTGTCTGCGGAACGCCTCGGGGCGTTCGGAACCCAGATTGAGCGTTCCGATGATGCGTCCCGTGGCATACAGGGGCACGCACAGGCAGCTCCGCGTATCGGGCGCGAACTCGGCATTGCTGAAACGGACGTCGTCCCGGGTGAGGTCGGCGACCATGAGCCGCTGGCGTTCGCGCGCGACCCAGGCGGCGCAGGAGGTTTCGTCGTGAACCGCGCCGGTTTCCAGCTCGATGACCCGGGCCTCCGGCCAGAGCTGGCGGATCTCGAAGGTCTCGCCGAGTTCGTCGAGAAGGGCCAGGCTGGCAAAATCGAAATCGATCAGGCGCTTGATCTCGACGACCAGGCTTTCGTACAGCCGGCCCGCTTCGAGGCTGGAGTTGATGACATTCGCGATCTGGCTGATCGCGCTGAGGCGTTCCGCCCGGTCGCGGGCTTCGCGTTCGAGGCGGACGCTCTTGGACAGATCGCGGAAGATGCCCTCGTATCCGATTACGGTGTTGTCGTCGCCGTAGATGGTGTTCGCGGAGAGTTCCACGATGATGGCGCGCTCGTCCCGGCGACGCATCCAGACCCGGCGCCGTTCAATAAACCCCTTCTGCTGAAGTTCGCTGGCGATCTGGGCAAAATCGTCGGGGTTATAGAACATGCCGCTGATGTTGCGGCCGATGATCTCCTCGACGTTCTGATGACGGAATATCTCGACGCCGGCGGGATTCATGAAGTCGAGGATCCACTGGGGGTTGGTCTGGAAGACGCCGTCGCGCATCCAGGTGACCAGCCCGCGGTACTTCTCTTCCGAATCTTCCAGCTGCCCGATATTGCGTTTGAGCGCGAGAGCCATCTTGTTGAACGACTGGGCCAGTTCCTCGATTTCGTCGCCCGTGTCGATCTTCAGTTTGAGGTCCAGGTCGCCCTGGCCGATGATTTGGGCGCCTTCGTTCAGGAGCGACAGGGGGCGCACGATGCTGTTGTGAATATTGAGGTAGGCGTTCAGACAAAGGATGGCGATGACCCCGACGCAGAAGACGATGGCGATGATCCCGGCCAGGTGGATATTGCGCAGGGCCGTGGCCGCTGAGCGATACACCACGATGTACAAGTCCATGTCATCGAACATCTGGGCGTAGGCCAGAAAGACGTCTTCGGTCTGGTTTTCCCGGGACACGTAATCGGGAATGCGCAGGGTGCCGTAGCGGGGAAACTCCGGCCCTTGCAAGACCTTGGCAAGGGTGGGGTCCGTCCGGCAGACATCGAGGTTCAGGGGGCCCTGCTCGCCTTCCTGCGCGATATAGGACGTCCGGTGGTAGCCTTCACTGGTGTAGATGACCTGATACACCGCGTGTTCGGCCTCCTCGGCCGCTCCCGCGGGGTCAATTCCCATGGCGAACAGGAGCAGGGGCGTGATGTCGAGGATCTGGGACACGAAACCCACGAGGCCGTCCCGTTCGCCGGGGTTCAGGTAGACGGGCGCGACGCTTTCCGCCGCATAGGCGCTGGCAATCTCGTCGATGTCGAGGAATCGCGGCTTGGAGATCCCGCTGTCCTTCCATTTCGGCGGACCGTTGTCCTCGCTCGTGATGGTGTGCAGTTCCTCGTGAGTGCTCGCGATGAGGCGGCCATCGGCGTCGTACAGGCTGAGGATGGTAGGCACTCCGGGGGTGCTCAGCATCATGGTGATCTGGCTGTTGAGGTATTCGCGCAGTTGCTCGCGCTGGGCGGGATCCTGCAGGGCAGCAGGTTCGCCGCCGTCGCCGGGCTGCACGGACGCCAGGACTCTCGGGTCTTTCGAGAGGGCGTCCAGCTTCTGGAGGTGGGGCGCGGCCGCAATCCGGAGTCCGTCGGCGGTTTTACGCGCGGCGGTCAGCAGGGATTGCTCCACGGCATTCCCCTGTCCTTCGCGCGCCGTGATGTAACCGACAATCACGGCAATGATCAGGGGAAGGATCGCAACCTGCAGGATGGTATTGAGGATCTTGCGTTCGATTCCCCGGCGCGGGCCAGAAGCGCTCATGATTTCTCCGGGCTGCGGAGGTTATTCGACAATGCGGCCGCGGCCTATCAGCTCGCGTACTTTTTCCAGGAGTTGATCGATTCTAAAGGGTTTAGCCAGATACTCGTCCGCTCCGCACTCGAAAATCCGCTCAATGTCCTGTTCTTTGGTGAGGGCCGTTACCGCCATGATCGGGATACTGCGCGTCAGCTCATTATTGCGCAACGCCTTCGATACCTCAAATCCGTTGATTTCCGGCATCAGGAAATCGAGCAGGATCAGGTCGGGCGAGAGCTGAGCGGCGCGCAGGCCGACTTCGGTCGCGTTGCTGACTTTGATCAGTTCGAACCCTTCATCCACGAGGATGTTCTCAATCATGGCGAGCACCTCGGGTTCGTCATCGACGATCATGACGCGTTTCTTCATGGGGCCCTTGTCGCGCGGAAACATGTCGTATTTTTCGCGAAAGCTGTCGAGGTCTTCTTCGAGGATTCGGTAGTGGCCGCCGGGGGTGCGGGAGGCTTTGATCAAGCCCTGCTTGATCCAGTTCTTTATGCTGTGGTGGGTTACGTGACAGATCTTCGCGGCTTCGAAGGTGGTGAAAGCCTTTTGTTCGTGGTCGCTCACGAGATACTAACCTCCAGGTGTAAAGAGAATGTTCACCGGCACGACACGATGGCGTTCGGAATTAGCAGTATACTCACTATATGGAAAGTATAGCTTCGGGGGGGCACTTTGTCAAATTCAAGGAGTGCTCAGTGCTCGCGGATTCACCGTTTTTCCCCGTTTTTGTCAGGAGACTTTCAGGCATGCATCCCGGCCTCCTAGTGCAGTAACGACAGGGCCAGGCGGACGGCCTGGGCTTCCTGGCTTCCCATGCCGGTGGCCAGCAGTTCGATTTGCCACGGGTACAGGGCTGTCGCCATCCGGAACACGATGGCCCACAGGCAGAAGACGCACAGGAAAAGCCCCAGCGTGACGCCGAGGAAACGCCGTGTCATGGCGGCGTACGCCCGGCGGAAACGCACGTTGGCCGCGGCCAGCCGCTCGCTGGACGCGTGCGCGCCGAACCCGTCCTCCTCCGCGGCGATTCGAGGGTTTTTGAGCAGCAGCCAGGGGTAGACGAACGCGGCGATGGCCGTCGCCGCCAGGAGCAGCGTCCAGAGCATGCGCAGCACGGGCACAGCATCCCGGGCGGTCGCCTGCTGGACGACGGGCGCGCACGCGAGGAACGCGCCGAGCACCAGGGCGCACACCGCCATGATCACGATGCCCTTTCGGCCGTGGGGAATGGTCCAGTCGTTCCGGGTCGCGCCGAACAGGCGCGCGGTCACGGCGGCGATGCCGCAAAAAGCGCCCAATGTGAGAATGGCGAAAAACGGCGCGGTGAGGCAGGCGAATTCCCGGGCGTTGGAGTCCCGTTCGATGATGGGCTGCCGCGCGTTCTCAAACTCCCGCAGTGACGCGAGCGCGTTCTCCAGTTCCTGTTCCCGCTGGTTCAAGGCGTCATCGGACTGCCCGGCTTCGGTTTCCAGGATTTGCTGGCGCAGCCGCACCGCCCGCAACTGGAGGTCGAGCCCCACCATGGCCTGCGAGGCGCTGCCCGCGCCCGAATCGCCCTCGGAGTCGGTGAGGAGCGCGCTGCGGGCCAGCTTGTCCCCGGCCCGCTCCAGGGTCTGCAGCCAGGAATCCCAGTACTGGGTATGTTTTTCCTTAATCTGCCGCGCGGCGACGCCCATGATGTAGTCGCGGTACTGGGCGATGGGCGCGACGCATTCCTCGACGGCTTCGCGGCGCAGCTGGGCATACTGCCGGCCCTGCGGCGGCAGTTTGGGGTGCCAGAGGGGACGGGGCAAGGCGATCTGCTTGCCGCTGCTGTTGGCTTGAGCGAAAAGTTTGAGGGATTCCCGGAGAATGTTGGGCTCTTCGTGGAGGGTCCACGGGATGGTGGTGGCCTCGAGGTATCGCGGCAGGGCGTTGTCCGGGGCATACTGGGCGGCGTCACGGAACCGGTCGCGGGCCTGCTCGAATTGCCCCGCCATGAACAGCCGGCAGCCGTATCGCAGGGCGAGCGTGGCGTTTCCCGGATCCAGTTCGAAGGCCTGCTTGTAGGTAGGGAGCACCTCGTCCTCGAGTTCACGTTCGGCCAGGGCCTGAACGTAGCGGGGATTCGGCGCTTCGCTGGCCGCCTTGTCGCGCAGGACGGCCTGCCGCAGGAGCGGGCGGGCGGATTCCTTGTGTTTGGTGAGGGCGCTCAGATAGAGGTTCTCGGCGCGCTCGTAGCCGATGAAATACTCGGAAATCCACAGGACGGTCATGAGCATCACGCACGCGACGACGCAGCACCGGAACGACCAGCGCGTCCTGCGCGCGCCAATGAGATCGCCGGTATCGCCATAGGCGGAGAACTGCGGAGGGGTTTCTTTCACCCTTCTCCTCCCATGAGTTTCCGGGCGATTTTCTTGCCCTCCTCGACGCCGGGCTGGTCGAACGTGTTGACGTTGTAGAGGCGGCCGGCCATGGCGGTTTCCACCTCGAGCAGGTAGAGCACCTGGGCGATCGTGTGCGCGTTAATCTGGGGCAAGATGATGCGCGAGACCGGGCGCTGGCTCAGTTTAAGCGCGTCAATCGTGCCGTGAAGCTCGGCCGCCATGAGTTTGTTCATGCTGGCGCCGCGCAGGTACCCCAACTGGGCGATGGACGTCAGGGTCGGGGGAATCCGGAGGGTCCGGGCGAATTTCCGGGTCTCAAGGGTATTGATCAGCTTGTCGTTCGGGCCCTCGCGGTACAACTGGATCTGCGAATGCTGGTCTGTTGCCCCGAGCGCCTTGACGGGTGTCTGCCCGGCGAAGACCTCCTTCCCGTCGAGGCTGTAGCGTTTGCCGAGGCTTTCGGCCCACAACTGGCGGTACCAGTCCGCGATGCTGTAGAGCCCGTTGGCGTACGCCAGCATGACGGAGATGGTTTTGCCCTTGTTCACGTCGGCCAGATACTGGATCGCGGCCCGGAGGTAGGCGGGATTGGATTTAAGGTCGGCGTCCGCGCAGCGCCGGTCCATCGCGGCGCACCCGTCCCTCATGGCGTCGAGGTCCATGCCGAGCATGGCGGCGGGAAACATGCCCACGGGCGAAAAGACGGAGAAGCGCCCGCCGACATTGAGGGGCACGGCGAACTCCGTGAGGCCGTATTCGTCCGCCACGGGGTGCAGCAGGCTGGGCGGGGCATCGGGACGGCGCGGGTTCGTCGTGACCACCACGTGGTCTTTCATGGCGTCGCGCCCGAGCTTCTTCTCGATCGCATCAACGACGATCATGAGCTGGCTCATGGTTTCGGCCGTGCCGCCCGACTTCGAGATGACGTTGTAGAGCGTCTTCTTCGGCGGGCAGATGCGCATCATCTCGCGAAACACCGTGGGATCGATGTTGTCCATGACGAACAGGCGCGGTACGTCCTTCCGGGCGCGCTTGCTCAGCAGGTTGTGGTACGGCGAGAGCAGGGCGGCGCCGAGCGCGATCGTGCCGAGGGAGGAGCCGCCAATGCCCAGCACGACAAAATTGTCGTACCCCTTCTGGGCGAACCGGGCCGCGGCGGCTTTGACATCGTTGAAGACGCCGGACTGTTTGTAGAGGTCCCAGAACCCGTATGCGCCTTCGGCGCGCTCGCGCTGGAGGATGGCGTGCGCGTCGGACACCCGCGGCTGGAGGTGTTCGAGTTCGGCGCGGGTAATCCCGTGCTCACGGCCGACCGCGGCGCCCCGGGCCCGTGACACGTCGATGCGAATATCGAGGTTCATGTTTCTCCCCTGCGTTCCCCGAAGAATGTTTCGAGTGACGGCAACAGGACTTCCCGTGGCCCCTTGACCCGGTGCAGGTCCGGCAGAGACCGCAGAAAGACCTTTCCATAATGCTTTGTCAGGATACGGCGGTCCAGGATGACCACAGCGCCCCGGTCGGTTTTCCGCCGGATGAGGCGTCCGAACCCCTGGCGGAACTTCACCACGGCCTGCGGCACCGTATACTCCATAAATGAACTGCCGCCCGCCGCTTCGATGGCCTCGGCGCGGGCCTCGAAAATGGGCTCCGTGGGCACCCGAAACGGCAGTTTTGGCAGTATAACACACTGTAAAGCGTCGCCCGCAACGTCCACGCCCTCCCAGAAACTGTCCGTGCCGAACAAGACGCTGGAGGCGTCGCTGCGGAAGCGTTCGATAAGATGGGTGCGGGCGGCGCTGCCCTGTTTCAGCGGCGTGATGCCCCGGGCGGCCAGGTCGTCGTGGAGCCGCCGGAACACGTAATCCAGGGAGTAAAACGAGGTGAACAGGACAAACGCGTGCCCGCGGGTGATCTCGAGGATGGCGCGCACATAGTCCACCACCTGGGGCAGAAAGTCTTTCGAGTCGGGCGTGGGGATGTCGGTGGGGATGCCCAGCATCGCCTGCGAGGCGTAGTCGAACGGCGAATCGAGGGCTTCCGAGGCAATTTCCCGCGATTTGACGGTGTCCAGGCCGATTCTGCCGAAGAGGTAGTCAAACGTGTGGTCGACGGTCAGGGTGGCCGAGGTCATGACGACGCTTTTCAGGTTGCCGTAGACCCATTCGGAGAGCTCCGGCCCCACGTGCAGGGGACAGCGCGCCACGCGGACGATCCGGTCGTTTCGCGCGTCAATTTCGATCCAGCGCACGGTGTTGGGGTGGAGTTCGTTGCTGGTGCCCTCCGCCAGGACGTTCGCGAGGCGCGTCAGCCGGTCGCGGTACCCGGCGAGCTGCAGGACCTCGGCAGCAATCGGGGATTCCCCCTGTTCTTCCTGCACGTCCAGGTTGAGCAGTTCTTTGTGGAGCTGGGTGCAATGCTGGGCGCAACCGCGAAGCTCCTCGGTGGCGGGCAATACGTACGTGGTGTGGATTTCGCGCAACTGGGGATCTTCGAGGGTTTCGCCGGTCAGGCGCCACTTGATGTCGCGCCCGATCTGGCCGCACTTCTCCGCGGCCAGCGCCCGCAACGCATCGAACGCCGCCGTGAGCGCTTCCCGGGCCGCGGCGAGGCTGGGCAGCAGGCCGTCGTCTATGACGTTCATGGCCCCCTCGAGCTGGACCATGGACACGGTGGCGGTGTGCTTCACCAGCTTTACCTTCAGGAACGGGATGAGCCCGCGTTCCCGGCCCCGCTCCGTGCGGACGAAGCGTCCGAGCAGGCGCAGGGCGCCGAGACGCGTGGCGTCCGCGCCGAAATACTCGGTGGCCGAGTCCTCGATGTTGTGGGCTTCGTCGAAGATTACGCGGCGGTACGCCGGCAGGACAGCCAGCGACGAGAAATTGCCGACCTCCTTCTTGATGGCCAGGTCGGCGAAGAGCATGTGATGATTCACGACGATCAGGTCCGCCTTGGCGATCTCGCGGCGCGCCTTGCCAATAAAACAGTTCTTCTGATTGGGGCAGTTGGTGAACTGGCACGTGTCGGCTTCCGAGCACACCTGGTCCCAGAGCTCGTAGCCGGGCACGAACGGCAGGTCCGACAGGGTGCCGTCTTCGGTTTTCCGGGCCCATTCGGCGATGGCCTTGAGCTGCTCCTGTCCCTCCTCGTCCTCAAACAGGGTGGCCTCCGCCAGGGCGCGTTCCAGGCGCCGGGGGCAGAGGTAGTTGTTTCGCCCCTTGACCAGGACGGCCTTTACGGGCTTGTCGAGGCACGCCGCGATGTCGGGGATGTCTTTCTGCATGATCTGTTCTTGCAGGTTGATGGTGCGGGTCGAGATGACCAGACGCTCCCGGTTGCGGATGGCCCATTGCGCCGCCGGGAGCAGGTAGGCGATGGTCTTCCCCACGCCCGTAGGCGCTTCGATGACGGCGATGCCCTGTTCGTTGAAGGCCTGCGCCACCAGCGCCATCATCCTCGCCTGCTGCGGGCGCACCTCGTAGTGCGGCAGCGTGCGGCCCAATGCGCTGGCCGGCGACAGCGCCCTCGTGAGTTCCGCCACATCCAGCGGGCTGACCGCGTGCTCGCGCGCCGGTTCAACGACGACGTAGGCCCGGGAAACGGGATTGTCGACGATGTAGACGCCCAGCCCATGAAATCCGAACAGGCTGGACAGTTCGAGGTCGGCCTCGGACGGAGCGATGTCCCCCGAGGGGTGGTTATGCAGCACGACGTCGGCGTTCGAGGCCATCTCGACAAATGCCGGCACGGCGCCGTTGCGGCCGCGCGCACAGACCTGCACCTCATAGACCAGGCCGGCCTCGTTGACGCGGCCCGCGAAAAAAACCTCTCTTCCGCCGACTTCGCCGATGGCGTCACGTATGCTTGCGGCCGCGCCGGCCGTAATGCGCGCGGCTGCGTCCTGGCCAATCGTGTTCAAACTGATACTCCGGGAAAAAGCGCCTTCCCGCGGCGCGGTGGAATCTGCGGAATCACGGCCCGTACGCCCCCGGGGCGAGGTTGCGCCCGCCACGCGGAAAGGCCTGCGCGGCGACGGTACGCGCCAACGAGCACGCCCCCCTATTTAGCCAGAAATCTCGTCGAAAGTCGAACTTCTCAGCACGCCCGGCCCCCGGGCGGAGGTGCTGCGTGGGTCAGATGCCGCTGCCGTCGACGTGGATGCCGCATTCCTTCTTGTGGTCGCCCTCGTACTGGTTGAACCAGCGCCAGCGGCCGGCGCGCTTGTCTTCGCCGGGTTTGATGGGGGTCGTGCAGATCGTGCAGCCGATGCTGGCATAGCCCTGGTCGTAGAGCGGGTTGGACGGGACGCCGTACCGGTCGAGATAGGCGTCCACTTCCTCTTCCGGCCACGCCACGAGCGGGGCCAGCTTGAGGAGTTTGCGGCCGTCTTTTTCGACCCATGTGGCCTTCGGGACGCCGGTGCGGTGCCTGGACTGATCGTGGCGGAGGCCGGTGATCCATACGTCGAGCGTCCGGAGCGCGCGGTCGTTGGGCTCGACCTTGCGGATCCAGCAGCAGTGTTCCTGTTTGGGGCGGCTGTCGAAGAAGAGAAACTCGCCATGCTGGTCCAACATGCGTTGAAGGCGCTGCGGATCGGGTTCAAAGCGCTCGATGGCGATGTGATAGCGCGCTTCGAGCTGCGCCATGAGCTCGTAGGTCTCGGGGTGCAGGCGCAGGGTGTCGACGGTGACGACGCGGAGCCCGAGCCCGGCGCGGTGGGCCATATCGATCATGACGCATCCGGTCTTCTGGAAACTGGTCATGATGGCGGCGCGTTCGCCGAAGTCCGCGGCCCACGCGAGCAGTTCCTCCGGCGAGGCGCGGTTCAGGCGTTCCAGGTCGACTGCGGCTAAACGTGCCGGCGCTTCCGCGATTCCCCCGGGGGCTGTGTGCTTGTCTGCCATGATATGCGACTGTCTCCATGCGCCCCGGACTACCGGTCCGCGGCGAGTTGGACCTTCTCTTTCAACCCTTCGACGCCGACGCGGAACGACCAGTCGCCAAAACGCTCGCCGCTGTTGCGGTCCTCCTTCCATGCGGCGAGGAGCGCCGACAGTACGTTCGAGACCTCCGCGGCATGGACTCGTTCGAGGAAGGCCTGGCCCAGCCGCGCCCCGTTGTATTCGCCGCCGGTATAGATGTTGTACAGGCCCGAACCGCAACCGATGACGCCGAGTTCCGCGGAGATGGGCCGCGAGCAGTTGTTGGGGCATCCGCTCATGCGCAGGACTATCTCGGCGTCCCCGTGGCCGTCGCGCTCCAGGTCGGCCACGACGCCGGGCAGGAAGCGTTCGGCCTCGGCCAGGGCCAGACCGCACGAAGGCAGCGCCGGGCACGCCATCTCCAGGCGCCGCAGCGTCGAGATGCCCTTATCGGTCGGGATGCGGTACTCGTCGAGGAGCGCCTGGACCCGGCTGACGTCTTCGTCCCGGATGTTCGCCAGGATGACGTTATGATGGGGCGTGAGCCGGAGGTCCGGTTTGAATTGCTCGACGATCCGGCGCAACCCGGACTTGAACTGAAAGCTGCCGGGGAAGTCGCGGATCCGCCCGTTTTCGATCCAGAGGCCGACGTAGTTGAGGCCGGGCTGGCGTTGTTTTGCCCAGCCGAGGTAATCGGGTTGCGCGGTGGGTTTGATCCCTCTGGGCAGGGGGTATTCGCGGCCCGCGTACTCGAATACCCGGGCGCGAAAGACATCGAGTCCCAGGTCGTCGATGAGGTATTTCATGCGGGCGTGGCGGCGGTTGGTCCGATCGCCGAAATCGCGCTGGACTCTTACGATGGCCTCGACGATGGGAAGCACCTCGTCGCCGCGTACGAACGCCAGGGGCGTTGCCAGGCGCGGGTACGTCGCTTCCTTGCGGTGGGTGAAGCCGAGCCCGCCGCCCACGGCGATCTCGTAGCCCGCCACCCGGCCATCTTCGGTCACGGCCACAATGGCGACGTCGTTGGTGTATACATCGACGGAATTGTCAAAATCCGGGGCGAGCGCGATCTTGAATTTCCGGGGAAGATAGTGTTCGCCGTAAATCGGGTCCTCCTCCCCGTGTTGCACCGTATCCTCGGGGAAATGGACGGTGCCGTCTTCGTTCACCCTGACTTTCTCGTCGTTGATCCAGAGGTCGAAATAGCCCCGGGTTCTGGGGAGAAAGTAGTCGCTGATCTGGTGGGCGAGGCGGCCGAGGTCGGCATCCGCGCCGGCGAACTTCGGGTCGATGTCCGAAACGGGGCATGCGATCACGTTGCGCACAACATCGCCGCACGCGCCGAGGCTCGTGATGTTCGCGTAGTGGTTCAGGTCATGGATGAGCGGGCGCAGGTTCGTTTTGACCACGCCGTGCAGCTGAAAGCACTGGCGGGAGGTCACGCGCAGGTCATCCTGCCCGTACCGGGTCGCGAGGTCGTCGCAGATCAGATGCTGTTCCGCCGTCAAGCGTCCCCCGGGGAACTTGGTGCGGAGCATGAACGAGTAGTCTTTGTCGAGGCCGGCCTTCTTGCGGTCGGTGCGGGTGTCGCGGTTGTCCTGCTGGTACGTGCCGTGATGTTTGAGGAGTTGGACCGCTTCCTCCGAAAACGACGGCGTGGGCTGGCCCAGCTCCGCCGCAATCGGACCGCGAAGTCCCCGGCTCTCGCGTTTAACCCCCTCGACCTTGCTGAGTGTTCCGGCTTGTCCGGTCTCGTTAGCGCTCATATTCCACTACTCCGTTGCGCCACGCGATAGGCGGCTACTGCATACACAGGTTCCAACCAATGCAGGCGAAACACCGGCGCAGACGGATTTAATCCTTACAAATACGAGCAAATAAGTAAGGATTCCGGGCGGAGGCGGGCACGGCCGCGGCCCTGGTTCCCAAAGGCTTGGTAACCGGCTGTTTACGCGGTGGGCTTGGCGATCAGGTTCAAGAACTCCGCCCGGGTGGGGTCATCGTTGTGGAAGGAGCCTAGCACGGACGACGTGGTCATGATGGAATTCTGTTTTTCGACGCCGCGCATCATCATGCAAAGGTGTTTGCATTCCATGACCACGCCGACCCCCTCGGCGCCGGTGAGATCCATGACGCGGCGCGCCACCTGGGCGGTCAGCCGCTCCTGGATCTGGAGCCGGCGGGCATAGTAGTCCACGATGCGGGCCAGTTTGCTGAGCCCCAGGACTTTCTTGCGGGCGATGTAGCCGATGTGGCAGCGTCNNAGCGTCCGTAGAAGGGGAGCATGTGGTGTTCACAGAGGCTGTAGACTTCGATGTCGCGGCAGATGATCATGTTGTTCGTGGACGCTTCGAACAGGGCATTGTTGATGAGGGCGTCCATATCGGCCCGGTAGCCGGAGGTGAGGTATTCGAAGGCTTTCGCGACGCGTTCCGGGGTACGCAGCAGGCCTTCGCGCTCCGGATCCT
>LSQX01058259.1_pt2 | contig 12179 bp, 12 predicted proteins | sample 654561 | NCBI WGS metagenome assembly LSQX01 (sample SAMN04489861, study PRJNA283612) | anaerobic digester metagenome | isolation source: 4 biogas reactors fed with cattle manure at either 37C or 55C with and... | place: Denmark: Kongens Lyngby | collected 2014 | reverse complement strand
GAAAAAGCCCTGGCCGTTGATGAGAGTTATGTGCAAGCATATAATAACCTTGGGAATATTTACAGGGAAATGGGTGATTTGGACCGAGCCATTGAATACTATCAACTGGCACTTAGGTATGATGAAGACTATGCCACCGCCCATCATAACCTCGGTGTCGTCTACAAGCAGAAAGGTGATATACATAAATCAGTCGAACACCTAAAACAAGCTAACCGACTGCAGAGCGTGATGGCCCGGCGGGAACTGGCCCAATCGCCCCTGGGCAAGAAAAAACCCATGGCCTGGTTGTTTATAGCAGCATTAATAGTGTTGCTGCTTCTTTATAGAGCCAAAACCTAATCAAGGTCAAAGACAGAAGCTCCAGGCCTTCTAGCACAGCGGAGCGTTGGGCGGCAGACAGCGGCTGCGGCCTCACCAGGGGCTTTGCTCGGGAAGGAGGGCTCATGAGTGTATCTCGTGATCAGTTTAAGGCGCCCTGTTTTACTGCTGGCGGTTGCAGCGATGATCATCGGCTGTGTGTCAACAGCGGGGTATGCATTTGTAACTTCGTATCTTTCCGGTGACACTATAGTGTCAGGCGTGAAGGTGGCCTCAATCAATGTCGGCGGCCTCACCATCCAGGAAGCAGCTACTTATCTATCCAGCTATTTGGATGAGATTGTCCAGAGGCCCATCACAATCGTCCACGACTCAATGGAATGGCGGCTGTATCCCCACGATATCGGCATTACACCGGATCTCGAAAGCATCCTGCTGGCAGCCTTCCAGGTGGGAAGGCAGGGAAACATCCTTCGCAAGCTGGCAGAACATTACCAGAGTCAATTGGAAGGCTGGGACATCCCCCTTATTGTCTCAGTAGATGAAGCAAAACTCACCAATGCCCTCCGCAGAATAGCGGTTACAGCAAACATCCCACCCCTCGATGCCCGCATAACCCTAACCGAAGATGACGCGATCGAAATTATCCCGGGGGTTCCTGGGCAGAAGGTAGATATGACAGAGCTCATTGAAGATGTAATCGCTGCTTCCAAAAGGCCAGATGATCGTAGAGTGGTTCTAAGACCAACGCTGGTTATTCCTGATTTCAGCACAGAAGATGCCCTTGCTCTTAGGGTCCAGCGCTGTATAGCTGAGTACGCCACTAACTTCGATTCCGAGGATCTCAATCGGGTCAACAATATTCGCTTAGCAGCCAGCTTTTTGCATGGTGTGCTCCTTAAGCCAGGTGAAATGTTCAGCTTCAACAGCCGAGTGGGTCCCAGGCTGGACTCCGATGGATACAAACCTGCACCGGTGATTATCGGTGGTGAGCTGCTGCCGGGGATCGGCGGCGGGGTTTGCCAGGTTTCCACAACATTGTACAATGCTGTTCTTCTAGCGGGGCTTGATGTGATTGCAAGATCGCCCCATTCCCTTCCAATTACCTATGTGCCCTTGGGCCGAGATGCTGCTGTAGCCTACGATTATTTGGATTTGACCTTTCGCAACAGCTCTCCCTATGGAGTATTGCTCAGTGCCAAAGTTGACGGCGATCAGCTGACCATCAAGATCTTTTCTGACGCTCCCCCGGAACGTTCCATAGAGCTGGAGAGCCAGCTTGTTAGGGTCTTGCACCCCCAGGTAATTACTAAAACAGACCCGACCTTGGGTCCCGGGGTCACGATCGAGGAAAGACGGGGACGCCAGGGTTATGAAGTGCTCCTCTGGCGGATCATAAAAATGGGCGATCAATTGATCGAAAAAGAACTGGTGGAGCGGACTATTTACTGGCCACAAGATAGAGTTATCAGGCAGGGGCCGCCGGTAGAAGGGGAGGATGCATAGCGCTTCCTTTAGCTGAAGGAAATCCGTGCGCTTCGGAAACTATAGAGTATTCCGGCCCTTAACGGGCCGGTTTCAACATTTCTAGAGCTGTCCCGTTACCTGCCGCCGGTTCAGTTCTGGCCTGTCAATAGACGTAGACTAGACGGGTCAGCGCTTTCGAATAATAACGATTGTACGGCGGCTCCTTTTGAGCCAGGGGCCGAGCAGTATCTGCAGTATCCAGCACACAGCGGTTCCCTCTTTTCTCATGACTTGGTGGTCATCCCCGTATTAGAATATGGGAATTGTAGCCTGGAGGTGCGGATGGGCAAATCTCTTTCCACTGGACCGGGGATAGCAGGGAAAAATCCCCTTTCTACCTAATACACAAGTATTGTAGTTAACGGTTTCAGTAAAGAACTCAAGAAAGCTGGCTCTAAGCTTAAGAACGGGAAGACTGCAGAATGGGGGCTTAATCATGGCTGGTAGAGTTACCCCTTTGGTGGACCATCATAGGGCCTTAGGGGCTCGATTTACTGAATTCGGCGGTTGGGAGATGCCCGTTCAATATACGGGAATCATTGATGAGCATTTGACTGTAAGGCAGACCTGCGGCCTGTTTGATCTCTCCCATATGGGGGAAGTAGAAATAAGGGGGCCCTTGGCACTGGAGTTCGCCCAATGGGTATTGACAAATGATATTACCCAGGTGGCTCCGGGGCGGGTTCAATACAGTCTGCTGTGCAGGGAGACAGGAGGAATTATCGACGACCTATTGGTATATCGACACGCCGATCGTGTGACTTTGGCAGTCAATGCCTCCAACACCGCCAAGGACTTGGAGTGGCTGCTGAAGCACGCCAGTGAACCTCCGTATCAAGGCAAGGTGGAAATCGTAAACGTGGGAGAAGAAAGGGCCATTTTGGCGGTTCAGGGGCCGGGGGCACCAAAGGTCGTGGAATCAGTCGGTCTGGACGTGCTGGATCTGCCCTATATGGCATTTCGTCTGCTGGGCCAAAATGGGGAGCTTATGGTGTCCCGCACAGGGTATACAGGGGAATTAGGCTACGAGCTCTACATGCCTGCGGCCGATGCTCCCCAGTGGTGGGAAAGGTTTATGGCCCTGGCTGAGCCGATGGGTCTAAAACCGGTTGGTTTAGGGGCCAGGGACACCCTGCGGCTGGAGATGGGATACACTCTGTACGGCAACGATATCGATGAGTCTACGACTCCTTGGGAGGCTGGACTCGGCTGGGCGGTAAAGCTGGACAAGGAATTCATCGGCCGTGATGCACTGGCAGATACCAAGGGCAAGAATACCCGGCGGTTAGTAGGTTTTATGCTGCAGGAACGGGGAATTGCCCGCAAAGGGTACCCTGTACATGTAGACGGCCAGCCCGTAGGAGAAGTCACCAGCGGCTGTATGTCACCATCCCTAAATCGTGCCATCGGTTTGGCTTATGTGGACATTGACCGGGCAAAGACCGGTACGCCGATAGAGATTGTAATACGGCGTAAAGCGGTGGCGGCACAAATTGCCCCATTGCCCTTTGTACCCTCCCGGGTTAAGGATACTGTTAGCTAGAGAAATGAGAATCAAGATTAAGGAGGAACTGAAAATGAAGGTGCCAGCTGATCTAAAGTACACCGAGAGCCATGAGTGGACAAAGGCGGCTGATGAAGGAATCATCGTGGGAATAACCGACTATGCTCAGTCAGAAATGGGAGATATTGTTTTTGCCGATCTACCCCAGGTAGGAGCAGAGTACAAGAAGGGTGAAAGCCTGGCGGTTATTGAATCGGTGAAGGCTGTATCTGACATTTATGCTCCCGTGGGAGGCACCGTTATTGCTGTAAATGAAGCCTTGATAGACAGCCCAGAACTGATCAATGATGATTGCTACGGCGAGGGGTGGCTGATTAAGCTCTCCCCCGATACAGAAGCCGAATTAGATGAGCTGTTATCTGCGGAAGAGTACGAGAAATTACTGGAGAGGGAAGGATAATTCAGCCCCACGACCTAGGTGATGTAGGCTATTCGGACAGCAATTTGAGAGAAGGAGCGAAGAGCATGGGCTATCCCTATTTGCCCCTGACTCCAGAGGAGCGGCAGGAAATGCTGTCTGCCATCGGTGTGGAGTCAGTTGAGGAGCTGTTTTCAGATATTCCCCGGGAAATAAGATTGCAGAAAAATCTGGATTTACCCCAACCCCTAACCGAAAGTGAATTGATCCGGCACGTCCAGGAGTTGGGCGATCGGAATATTTCTCTAGATACCCACACTTCCTTTTTAGGGGCCGGGGTATACCAGCATTTGGTTCCCAGGGCAGTATACCATCTGGCCAATCGGGCTGAATTCCTCACTGCATATACGCCTTATCAGGCAGAGATCAGTCAGGGGGTGCTCCAAGCCACCTTTGAGTACCAGACACTGATCTGCAGCCTAACGGGGATGGATGTTGCCAATGCTTCCATGTACGATGGAGCTACTGCACTGGCAGAGGCAGCACTAATGGCCATTAACATCACCAACGGCAGCAGGGTCGTTGCCTTTGAGAGTATACACCCCGACTACCGGGCAGTGGTGGAAACCTATTTAAAAGCTGTAGGGGCTGAATTGGTGGTACTGCCGACAGACCACGGGACAGCAGATCCGGAAGCACTGAAGCCGTATTTGGGTAAGGATACAGCGGCGGTCCTGATCCAGCAGCCAAACTTTTTCGGCCTGTTGGAGCCGGTTGACGAGATCGGTGCTCTCCTTGAAGATGTTCCTACACTATTCGCAGCCTGTGTTGATCCTATTTCCCTGGGCATACTCAAGGCCCCCGCGGCCTACGGAGCTGACATAGTAGTTGGTGACGGCCAGCCGCTGGGGAATCCGCCGGCCTTTGGCGGACCAAGTTTTGGCTTCATGGCTGTCAAGGAGAAGTACATTAGAAGGATGCCGGGAAGGATTGTGGGTGAGACCCGGGATGAGGCCGGCAATCGGGGATTCGTTCTGACGCTGCAAACTAGGGAACAGCATATCCGCAGGCACAGGGCTACATCCAATATCTGCACAAATGCTGCCCACTCATCGCTAATTGGAACAGTCTATTTGGCGATGCTGGGTAAGCAGGGATTAAGGGAGGTAGCTGTCCAGTGCGCTCAGAAAGCCCATTACACTGCGGAACAGATAGCTGCTCTGCCTGGCTGGGAACTGCTTTTTGAAGGACCGTATTATCATGAGTTTGCAGTTAAAGCCCCTGTCCCCTGGACTAAAGTCAATGCGGTACTGCTGGCTGAGGGAATAATTGGAGGGCTCCCCTTGGCCAAGATGTATCCCGACCGTCCCGAATGGGAAAACGCCATCCTTTTCTGCGTAACGGAAGCAAGAACTGCCGATGAGATTCAGCATTTAGTTCAGGTCTTGAAGGGGGTAGAGTAATGGCTGGCCAGAAGAATTTCCCGCTGTTAATGGAACTAGGTGCACCTGGTAGACGGGCCTATCTTCTGCCTGATCTAGATGTACCCAGTCGATCCCTGGAAGAGTTGATCCCAGACCAATACATGCGGTCCGAGCCGGCACCCTTACCTGAGCTAAGTGAGCTGGAGGTTGTCCGGCATTTTACCGGCTTATCTCGCCGAAACCACGGTGTTGATGTCGGTTTTTATCCCCTGGGGTCATGCACTATGAAATACAACCCCAAAGTCAACGAGGATCTGGCATCATACCCGGCCTTTGCCAGCCTCCATCCCTACCAGCCGGAGGCCACGGTACAGGGAGCACTCCAGCTGATGTATGAGCTGGAGCAGTATCTGTGTGAGATTGCCGGCTTAGCAAGGGCCACCTTGGCACCGGCCGCCGGTGCCCATGGTGAGTTGACAGGGTTAATGCTAATTAAGGCCTACCATGTAAGCAGGGGAGAGGGCCATCGGGATGAGATCATTATCCCTGACTCTGCCCACGGGACAAATCCCGCCAGTGCTGCTATGTGCGGCTATAAAGTAGTAGAGGTAGCTTCCAACGATCGGGGCAGTGTATCTGTTGATGCCCTGCGTGAAGTGGTAGGACCGAAGACCGCGGGCCTAATGCTGACTAACCCGAATACCCTTGGGCTTTTCGAAGAAGACATACTCACCATTAGCGAGATGGTCCACGAAGCAGGGGGACTGCTGTACTTCGATGGCGCAAATGCCAATGCTATTTTAGGCAAGTGTCGACCGGGGGATATGGGCTTTGATGTGGTTCATTTCAACCTGCATAAGACCTTTTCTACACCCCATGGGGGAGGAGGACCTGGGTCTGGCCCCATTGCTGTAAGGGAAGACTTGGTGCCCTTCTTGCCTGTTCCGGTGGTTGAAAAGCGGCAAGAGTCCCTTGATTCACCTGGTACCGGAGAGAACACCGATGAGTTTTACCTTGATTATGATCGGCCCCTTTCCATAGGGAAAATCAAGGGATTTTACGGCAACTTCCTGGTAATGGTGCGGGCATATGCCTACATTCTTTCCATGGGAGCAGAGGGCCTAAAGCAAGTCAGTGAAGATGCGGTGCTGGCGGCCAATTACCTGATGGTCAAGTTAGAGTCAGCATATGATCTTCCCTACGACCGTATCTGCAAGCATGAATTTGTCCTTTCGGCAAAGCCGCAAAAGGCCAATGGGGTTGCAGCTAGAGATATCGCTAAACGCCTGCTGGATTACGGCATGCATGCTCCCACGGTATACTTCCCGCTGATTGTCGAAGAGGCCCTGATGATCGAGCCGACAGAAACTGAGACTAAGGCCACCCTTGATGAGTTCATTGAGGTGATGCTGGCCATTGCCCGGGAAGCTGAAGAATCGCCAGAGAAGCTGCAGAATGCTCCATATCATACAGTGGTGGGAAGACTGGATGAAACCTTGGCAGCCAGACACCCAGTCGTCCGCTGGCAAGGTGAAAAGGACATGGGGGCTAAGGCATAGGATGAGTAGCAAACTGAAGGTCCTTGGTTATCTCGGACCCCAGGGGACCTTTTCTGAGCAGGCTGCAGTGCTCCATCGAGCCCGGATGGCAGATCAAGAAGTCTTGCTGCAGCCATTTGGCAGTATTATGGAGCTGATCCTTGCTGCTGACACCGGCAAGATCCATCAGGCTGTGGTGCCACTGGAAAACTCCCTGGAGGGACCGGTGGCATTAACACTGGATATGCTTGCCCACGAGGTAGACCTAAAGATGGCGGCGGAGATTATCATCTCCGTTCGCCATCATCTCTTGGCAAGGAAAGGCATAGACCTGAGGAACATTGAAAAAGTTATCTCACACCCCCAGGCTTTGGGCCAGTGCCGGGCTTTCTTGCAAGAGCATTTGCCCCAGGCGGAACTGATTACCGCCAGCTCCACAGCTGAGGCAGCCAAGGTTGTGGCAGGGAGTAATGATAAATGGGCGGCCATCGGCAACGCGGCAGCAGCTGCAGTCTATCAACTGGAGATCCTAGCCTCTGATATCCAAGATAACCGGGCCAATGCCACGCGGTTCTGTGTCCTGGGGAAAGAAGATTGCAGCCATCCCACAGGCGACGATAAGACTTCCATTGTTTTTTCACCTCGGCGGAACAGGCCGGGGATCTTATACGAGCAGCTGCGAGAATTCGCCATCCGGGGTATTGACTTAACCCGAATCGAATCCCGCCCTGCCAAGAGCGTCCTGGGTGAATATCTATTTTTCATTGATGCTGCCGGACACAAGACTGCCCCCGATACAGCTGCGGCCGTAGAGGCAGTAGCTGCCAGCAGCAGTTTTTTCAAGATCCTCGGATCATACGCCCGCTGGAAAGAAGAATAAACTGTTTGGAGGGGATAGGATTGCTCAATGGTACCACCGTTGGCGGTGCAATTGCCAATCTGCCGTATATCTTAAGAACCATAATCAGTGTAGTTGTCATTGTAGTCGTTACCAGAATCGCAGTGCGGGTCACCACATATATAATTACCAAATTCTTTCAGCGGGAGGCAGAGAAGGGCGAACACGGCGATCCCAAGCGCCTCCATACCCTGATGGACATATTGAACAGTGCTGTCCGGTATCTGCTTTACTTCGTTGGTGCCATGACCATTCTTGAAAGACTAGGGGTGCCTACAGGTTCCATCGTCGCCACAGCTGGAATCGGCGGCTTGGCCATAGGTTTCGGAGCCCAGAACCTGATCCGAGATGTGATTACAGGGTTTTTCATCCTTATGGAAAATCAGTACGCCGTAGGTGATTTTGTGCAAATAGGAGAAGTGAGCGGGATCGTGGAGGAAATGGGAATCAGGGTTACCAAGCTTCGGGACCGAGGCGGAGCCCTTCATATTATTCCCAATGGGTTGATTCAGCAGGTGACAAATAACATGGGTCCCGCCATGCGGGTCTTGTTTAATGTCTTGGTTTCCCACGATGAGGATTTGGACAAGGTGATGGCGATTTTAGAGGATCTCTTCCGGGAAATGCGGGAGTCGGAAATACCCGGCTTAGTGGAAGGCCCAACCCTCCTTGGTATTAGTGATCTAACTGAGACTGGGGTTGTTCTTGGGGTTTTTGCCAGGGCCGAAGCCATGCAGCAGTGGGGTATAGAAAGGGAAATACGGGGAGCAATCCTTAAGAGATTTGCTGAGGAAGGCATTGCATCACCCTATCCCCGCCGGGTTGTGGTTCTTCGCCGTGATTCGGACTCCGGCAGGGTTTCACGAAAAGAGGACCTTGTCGCCGGTGACGTAGAAGGATAAGCTTGCTGCTGCTTTCTAGGAAAGGCGAAGGTACAAGAGGTTCTAGAAAACAAGAGGAGAGGGGGGCGCCAATGCTGCCTGTCTATCGACTAGGAGATATTGTTCAGATGAGAAAAGAGCATGCTTGCGGCGGTGATCGGTGGGAAATCATGCGTGTCGGCATGGATTTTCGCATCAAGTGCCTTCAGTGCGGCAGAGTGGTTATGCTTCCCCGGAGGAAATTCGAGCGTGCAGTGAAGAAGGTAGTGCGGGAGAATCCAGCTCCTAGCGTCGGTGAGGGAGAGGAGTAATAATATGTATTCCATGGGTATTATCGGCCTTCCTAATGTAGGCAAATCTACGCTTTTCAACGCTTTGACCCAAGCCGCTGCCGCGGCGGCCAACTATCCTTTCTGCACCATCGAACCCAATGTAGGCATTGTACCCATCCCCGATGAGCGCCTGCAGCAGATCGGCGATGTCGTTCGCCCTGAGAAACTTACCCCGGCAGTCATTCAATTTATAGACATTGCCGGTTTAGTGCGGGGTGCCAGCCGGGGGGAGGGCTTAGGCAATCAGTTTCTAGCCCACATACGAGAGGTAGATGCTCTGATACACGTCATCAGGTGTTTTGCAGATGATAATGTCAGCCATGTGGAGGGCGATTTACAACCCCTTCGGGACCGTGATATCGTCGAGACAGAGCTACTGCTTGCAGATCTCCAGACCTTGGAAAAACGGCAAGAGAAAGTCTCCCGTTATCTGAAGACGGGAGAGGATAGGTATAAGATGGAACTTCAGCTAATCCAACGTTTGATTGAACATATCAATCAAGGGCTTGCTGCCCGTACCTTCCCTGTTAAGGAAGACGAAAGGGCTTTTCTGGGGGAATACCGGCTTCTTACCTCCCTGCCGGTGCTTTACTGTGCCAACGTCAGCGGAGAGGAGCTGCCTGATATCATAAGAGGTGAGGACAGCGGGTCCTCCGGTCGATACTATCGGGAGCTGGAAACGGCGGCCCGGGAAGCGGGAGCAGCCTGTGTAGCCGTCGCGGCCCAATTGGAGGCGGAACTTCAGGAGCTGGAGGAGGAAGAACGCCGGGAGTTTCTGGCGGAGTTGGGTATACCCGATTCTGGGCTGGGCCGATTGGTGAAGGCCGCATATCAGCAGCTGGACTTGGTTACCTTCTACACCATCAAGGGTCCGGAAACCAGGGCCTGGATCGTGCCCCGGGGAACCAAGGCTCCCCAGGCCGCTGGCAGGATCCACAGCGACATGGAGAGGGGCTTTATTCGGGCTGAGGTCCTTTCTGCAGAGGAACTGCTTGAGGCAGGGTCCTTTTCGCGAGCCAGGGAAATCGGCATACTGCGTTCTGAAGGAAAAGACTATGAGGTTCAAGATGGAGATGTCATGTTGATCCGGTTTAATGTTTAGCTATCTTCAATGCCAGCCATGTTGCATGGTAGGGTTGTCAGTGGTATAATTACCATGGCCATCCCTGCTCCAGGTATGTCCTGGGGCCATGTCCATAGGGAGGAGGTGGAGCTGTGGTGAGACCATATGAGATCATGCTCGTTTTGAGGCCGGATCTTGAGGAAGAAGCTATTGACGCTTTACTGGAGCGCCTAAGCGGCGTTGTAACCGGTGAAGGAGGCGCCATCGACAATGTGGATCGGTGGGGCAAGAGACGGACGGCCTACGAGCTTGAAGGGTTCACTGAAGGCTTCTATGTGGTGATTGATTTTCAAGCGGAGCCCGCTACAGCCAGTGAGTTGGAGCGGATCGTGAAGCTCTCCGATGAGATCATTCGCCATCTGCTGGTACGCAGAGACAATTAAGCGGCAACTCACGGCTAAGTTACAGCTCCGTTCCGCACAGCGATAAGGAGGAGCATCTATGCTTAATCGAGTGATATTGATCGGCCGCTTGACAGCCGACCCCGAACTGCGATATACCCAAAACGGCACCGCGGTTACCAATTTTCGCTTAGCCGTAGAACGAGGATATACCAATCAGAGCGGACAAAGGGAAGTTGACTTTATCCCCATAGTTGTTTGGGATAAGCAAGCAGAAACCTGTGCCAATTACCTAAACAAGGGACGTCTGGTAGCAGTAGATGGCCGGCTGCAGGTACGTTCCTATGATGCGCAGGACGGGTCCCGGCGGTGGGTGACCGAAGTAGTTGCCCAGGATGTGAGATTCCTCGATTGGGGAAGACAATCTGATCAAGAAAGTGACAATCCGCAGGGAACAGACCAGTCGGATGATTTCTTTATTGAGGATGTGCCCTTCTGATAAGGAGTGAGACATGTGGCTAGGGATGGAAGAAGGGGCCGTAGAGGCAGGCGCAGAGTCTGCAGCTTCTGCGTTGACAAGGTAGAACATGTCGATTACAAAGAAGCTGGCCGGTTGCGCCGTTATCTTTCGGAGCGAGGAAAGATATTGCCTCGGCGGATCAACGGTAACTGTGCACGCCATCAGAGGCAGTTGACTGTTGCCATTAAGCGTGCCCGTCAGGTTGCACTGCTTCCATACACAGCAGAGTAACCACAACTGAATTTAGACGCAGCAAAGGGTTAACTGCTTGGCGGTTAGCCCTTTTTCGCACATTTAGAGAATCTACATAGGCGGGACTGGGTGGGGGACAAATATTTGCCAGGAGGTGTCAGGTATGTCCATGCCGAAATCGGATATCGGCATTGCCCGCAATATCAAGACCATCGAATGGCTGAAGGCAGAATTAGTCTCCGGGGTAGCCACCTTTTTCCGGGGTCTGGTCAGAAACACAGAAGATATGATGATTGATGGTCTGGCCAATATAGTGATAACCTGCTTCATCCTCGGAAACCGGCTGGGATTTAGTTTTTCCAGATTGGATGTCAAGATCGAGAACAAAATCAAGGCTAATATCGAGCAAGACCATGAAATCGAGCAGTGGTACGGCGACTTTTCTGCTTTGCTGCGGTACCTGCAAGACAACAAGAGGTGAAAAGGATGCGACAACCAAATAGCACCAGATCTTTGACGGAGGGAGCCATGCTGGCGGCAATTACCGTTTTGCTCTCTCTTCTGGGTGCCTATTTTTTGCCTTATCTTTTTTTTATCACGCCAGTACCGCTCATCATCCTCGTCTATCGCCATGGTATGAGACCGGGGATTTTAGTGGCTGTGACTTCAGCACTGCTGGGAGGCATGGTGCTGAGTACACTGCCAACAATGGTTTTTCTTCTGATCTTGGGTCTCGTGGGTCTAGCCATGGGGGGAGCTCTGCGGGAAGGTTGGTCGCCGGGCAAGATTATGTTTATCGGCAGTGCTACCTCCATAGCAGCTTTGGTACTGATGATCATTGTAACGTCATTCTTGCTGGATTATAATGTCCTAGAAAGTACGATAGAGCTCATGGAGCGTTCGCTGAAGCAGAGCATGAACATCTATGACCGCCTGGGTGTAGAGACTAATCCGCTGCTGAATGAAGATGTTCTAGGTGAGTTTATGCGGATGCTGCGGCTTGCTTTCCCAGCGGCAATCTTGACCACGGCCGTCATTATGACCTTCGCTAATTATTGGCTGGCCCATCTTATTCTTCGTAGATTGGGTGTGAAGCTGCCCTGGCTGCGCCAGTTTCGCCTCTGGCGGTTTCCCTGGTACCTTGCCTGGGGCTATATCCT
>LSQX01018197.1_pt1 | contig 12179 bp, 10 predicted proteins | sample 654561 | NCBI WGS metagenome assembly LSQX01 (sample SAMN04489861, study PRJNA283612) | anaerobic digester metagenome | isolation source: 4 biogas reactors fed with cattle manure at either 37C or 55C with and... | place: Denmark: Kongens Lyngby | collected 2014 | reverse complement strand
TGACACCGATAACCTGCTCAACAGGATCGGCAAAATATTGGGTGTTGAAATAGCCGCCCCAGTCAAATGCTCCCTTGCTGCCTTGTCCTCCTTTGTTTTGTCCGTCTTCGGTGAGCACGGCGAATGCAAGCCCGTGGTATTTGTCCTTGGCTCCAAACAGATTGCCGCTATGATTTGCCATGATCGTCTGAACGGTTGTTCTGCTCAGCAACCGTTTGCCGTTGTACTCCCCACCGTTGAGATACATTTGAAGAAAAGCGGCATAATCCTTTGCGGTGCCCGAAAGTCCGCCGCCGCCGGAGAAGAATGTTTTGGCACCTTTAACCGGATAATCTGCATCATAAAAAGTGTTTGGAAACCGCTTCCACTGATTGTTCTCCTTGTATTGAACTGTAACCAGCCGGCTTGCTTTTTCCTCCGGAAAATAGAACCGGGTATCATCCATTCCTAACGGATCGAAAATACGGGTTTTTAGAAACTGATCGAAAGGAATTCCTGAAACCACTTCGATAAAATAGCCCAGAATATCCAGACCCTCGCTGTAGGTGTAGCCCTCGCCGGGATGGTGGTGCAGCGGCATTTTTGCCACTTTTTTGATGTTTTCGGCAATGGTGATTTTTTCAGTGGTGAATGCGTCAACAATTCCTGCTTTTCCGAAAATCATTCCGAAGCGTTCATCACCGTCAATCAGTCCGTAGCCAACGCCCGAAGTGTGTGTAAGCAGTTGTCTGATTGTGATTTCGCTTTTGGCGGGAACACCTCTCCATGTGGTATCGCTGTAGCTGAACGAAGTGATCACTTTTGGATTTTTGAATTCTGGAATATATTTGGAAATGGGATCGTCAAGCCTGAATTTCCCCTCTTCCCAAAGCATCATTACCGCTGTAGAAGTGATCGCTTTGCTTTGGGATGCAATCCGGAAAATATCATCGCGTTTCAGGGCTTTATTGTTCTCGTTGTCGGCAAGACCATGCGCTTTCCAATAGACAATTTTGCCGTTCCGCACTATGAGCGCCACCACACCCGGCACCTGATTTTCGGCAACAGCCATTTCAAGCATATTGTCGATTCTTGCGATGCGTTCAGAAGAAACACCGGCGCTTTCAGGCGAAGTCTCGGTTAGAGCAGGCGATTTTTGTGCCGATTTGGTTTGAGCTTCTGTGCTGAAACAGCAAAAAGAGAAAATAAGAAGCAGAAAAGATAATTTCCTTAAATTCATAATGCGATTATTTAAATGGATTATAATCAGTAAAAATATTTTCAAAATACAGAAAAAAGCAAAACGCTTTTTCTCTGTCATTAAATTTCAAAAATACAAAATAAATCAGGTAGGCGGCATCAAAATTTATCTGAAAATCTTATTGCCAACAGCTGAGCATGAAGATAACCGATAAAAAAAGAGATTGCAGAAGCTGCAATCTCTTTTCGGATTATATTTTAATGACAGGAGATTATCTGTCCCGGCGCGGTCTGTTGTAACCACCGCCTCTATCTCCTCTATCTTTTCTGTCGCCTCCGCGGCGGTTGTCATCTCTGTAACCACCACCATCTCTGCGTGGCGGACGGTCGCCTCTGGGTGGACGTTCCACATAGCCTTCCGGTTTGGGCAGCAATGCCCTGCGCGAAAGTTTCAGTTTTCCTGTTTTTTCATCTACGCCAATCAGTTTCACCTCTAAAATTTCACCTTCTTTGGTGAAATCCTCAGCAGATTCAACACGTTTCCAGTCCATTTCCGAAACATGCAGCAGTCCCTCTTTTCCGGGAATAATTTCCACAAAAGCACCAAAAGAGACAACCGATTTCACTTTCCCCTGATAAATTTCGCCAACCTCAGGCACGGCAACAATTGCTTTTATCCGCTTTTTGGCAGCTTCAACTGCTTCAATCCCGGCTCCTGAAATTTCCACAACTCCCTTATCATCAATTTCTTCAATAACAATAACGGTTTCTGTCTCTTCCTGAATAGCCTGAATGATTTTTCCTCCGGGTCCAATCACTGCGCCAATCATATCTTTTGGAATTTCAATGACCTCTATCCGCGGTACGTTGGGTTTGAAATCTTCGCGCGGCTCGGGAATAATTTCCATCATTTTATTCAGAATGTGCAGTCTTCCTTCTTTTGCCTGCATCAGCGCCTGAGACAGCACTTCATAAGGAAGTCCGTCAACCTTGATGTCCATTTGGGTTGCAGTGATTCCGTTAACGGTTCCCGCCACTTTAAAGTCCATATCGCCTAAGTGGTCTTCATCGCCCAAAATATCGGAAAGAATGGCATATTTGTCTGAATCCTTGTCGGTAATCAGCCCCATGGCGATTCCCGAGACCGGATTTTTAATCTTCATTGCGGAGTCCATCAGCGCCATTGTGCCGGCACAAACAGTTGCCATGGAAGACGAACCGTTTGATTCCAGAATATCGGAAACCACCCGTATAATATAGGGGAAATCGGCGGGTATCATGCGTTTGAGTGCACGGTGTGCCAGATTACCGTGTCCGATTTCGCGGCGACTAAGTCCGCGTGGCGTGCGTGGTTCGCCTACGGAAAATGGCGGGAAATTGTAATGAAGCAGAAATTTTTCCTTTCCCTGAACCGTAACATTATCGATGATTTTTTCATCCATCTTCGTTCCCAATGTAACGGATGTCAGCGACTGGGTTTCGCCACGGGTGAACAGGGATGAACCGTGTGCCCCGGGCAGATAATCCACTTCGCCCCAGATTGAGCGAATTTCATCGGATTTTCGCCCGTCAAGCCTGATTTTGTCGTCCAGAATCATCCGGCGCATCGCCTCTTTTTCTACTTCGTGATAGTAGCGCTTTATCAGTTTTTCGTGCTGCTCTAAATCAATTTCTTCATTTTCGACATTTGCTTCCCTGTACGCTTCAATATATTCATCACGAATGGCATCAAAACCTGCCAGGCGCTCCTGCTTTTCGGTAACACCGCTTTTTGCAAACTGATAGCAGGCATCGTAAAGGTCAGCTTTCACTTTGGCGCGAAGTTCCTCGTCATTGTTTTCGTGGCTATATTCACGTTTCACAACTCCCAGCTCCTGCGCCAGTTCTTCCTGCACTTTGCAGTGCTTCTTTATCTCTTCGTGCGCAAATTTAATCGCTTCAAGCATCTCCTCTTCCGACACCTCGCTCATTTCGCCTTCAACCATCATAATATTATCGAAAGAAGCGCCAACCATAATGTCGAGGTCGGCTTCACTCAGCTGGCTGTGTGTTGGGTTGATGATTAATTGTCCGTTGACACGTCCGACACGGACTTCGGAAATCGGTGTTTCAAATGGAACATCAGAAACTGCAATGGCTGCCGATGCTGCCAGTCCTGCGAGCGCATCCGGCAAATCTTCCGAATTGGCTGAAATAAGTGAAATCATCACCGCCGTTTCAGCGTGATAATCTTCGGGAAAAAGCGGACGCAATGCGCGGTCAACTAAGCGGGCTACCAGGATTTCGTCATCGGACGGGCGTCCTTCGCGTTTTAAAAAACCACCGGGGAAACGCCCTGCTGCCGAAAATTTTTCGCGATAGTCAACAGAAACGGGCATAAAATCCACGTCTTCATTTGCTTCCCGCGCCGAAACTACTGTTGCCAGCAACATTGTTTCACCCATGGTTACCACCACCGCTCCGTCTGCCTGTCTGGCAAGTTTGCCGGTTTCTATGGTAATTGACCTGCCATCGGCAAGTTCAATTGTTTTTGTTACTGCATTTACCATAACTTAACTAAAAATTCAAAATGTTTATAAAAAAATAAGGGTGGTGAGGTTTTGTAAAGATATAAAAAAAGAAAGGCAATAAACTATTGCCTTTCAAATAATATTATTTACGCAGGTTCAACTTAACAAGTATTGCCCGATAGCGCTCAATATCCTTGTTTTTCAGATAGTCAAGCAACCTTCGCCGCTTTCCTACAAGTTTAATCAGCGCCCTGCGTGTGCTGAAATCTTTTTTGTTGCTTTTCAGATGATTGGTGAGGTGGTTGATCCGGTAGGTAAACAGCGCGATCTGTGCCTCAGCGTTGCCGGTATCTTTTTCATCTTTACCGTGCTCAGCGAAAAACTCCCGTTTTTTCTCAGATGTTAAATACATTTTTTAAAATATTAAATTAAACCATGTTTAAGCCGCAGCATCGCCATCAATAACAACAGCTTAAAATTTATGGGCGCAAAATTAATTAATTCTTTGAGATTATTGTTGTCTAATGCGTTCAGCAAAGGGAAATTAATAGTTTTAAATTAATGTTATTGCCGATTTGTGGCAAATGTTCGTCATCTTTTGTTGAAGAAGCTTAATTTGCCAATATTTGTAAAAAAGGGGCAAGCGGTGAGCAAAGCTTCTTTTTGGATTTAAATAAACTAAAAAATCGATTTAAAATGAATTCAAATTCCATCTCCCGTTTTATGAAAGAGCATTACCGCCATTTCAATGCTGCCGAAACTGTTGATGCTGCCGAAAGCTACAGGAACCTGATTGACAGTGGGGGCAAAATGATGATAACGCTTGCCGGAGCCATGAGTACGGCAGAGTTAGGCAAGTCTCTGGCTGAAATAATCAGGCAGGATAAGGTGCACATCATCACCTGCACGGGCGCCAATCTGGAAGAAGATGTTTTTAATCTCATTGCGCATAATCATTATGTGAAGGTGCCCCACTACCGCGACCTTTCGCCGCAGGATGAACAGGATTTGTATGATAAAGGGCTGAGCCGCGTTACCGATACCTGCATTCCGGAAGATCTGGCATTTCGTAAAATTGAAAATAAAATACTGAAACTCTGGGAAAAAGCAAAAACTGAAAAGAAGCGCTTTTTCCCTCATGAATTTGTTTATGAACTTTTGCAATCAGGTGAGCTTAAAGATGAATATCAGATCGACCCCAAGGATTCATGGCTGCTGGCAGCTGCCGAAAAAAATCTGCCGATTATCGTTCCCGGCTGGGAAGACAGCACATTAGGCAATGTGTTTACTGCTGCCGTAATCCGCGGAGACATTGATGTGAGTATTCTTAAAACCGGAATTGAATATATGGTTTATCTAATTGACTGGTATCGCAACAATTCGGAAGCGGGAGTGGGATTTTTTCAGATTGGCGGCGGCATAGCAGGAGATTTTCCGATTTGTGTTGTGCCCTTGATGATTTTGGATCTGGACTGGAAGGAGACCCCGTTTTGGGATTATTTCTGCCAGATTAGTGACTCTACAACAAGCTACGGCTCTTATTCGGGAGCTACGCCCAACGAAAAAATCACCTGGGGAAAACTTTCGCAGGATACACCGCGATTTGTCATCGAGTCAGATGCAACCATTGTTGCCCCGCTGATTTTTGCTTATGTTCTGGGCTGGTGAGAAAGGGATTAAATCCATCCTGTTTGCGCTATATGTTGTGGTAGCGCACTATTTCAATCTCAGGTAAGCTGCCTTTATTTCGTCATGCAGGGCATCACTGATTCTATGGAGCGGTGCACGCATTTTATACAGGATAGTCTCCTGAATATTTAGCAGCGCCTTGACGCCTTCGGGATTTCCTTCTTTAAAAAGAAGCTTGAACAGGTCAATCAGTTCCGTGTGCAGTTTGCCTGCTTCTGAAAATTTTCCTTCAAGGGCAAAATGAACAAGGCTGCTGAGTTTTTGGGGCAGTGCATTGGCAATCACGGAAATAACGCCAATCCCACCGATGGCAACCAAGGGCAGTGTCATCACATCATCCCCGGAAATGACCGAAAAATGATCAGGCGCATATTTATTAATGCGTGTAGCCTGAGCTACAATCCCCGATGCTTCCTTGACGGCAACAATTTTCGGTGAAGCTTCGGCAAGGCGGATTACCGTATCGGATTCCAGATTAACTCCCGTGCGTGAAGGCACATTGTATAAAATTATTGGCACGGGGCTGGCTTTTGCAATAGCAAGATAGTGGTGAAACATCCCTTCCTGCGAAGGTCTGTTGTAATATGGCGTAACAACGAGCAGTCCGCTCACTCCGCTGAAATCATACTTATCAATCTGCTCAATAATTTTTTGGGTATTGTTGCCGCCCATGCCAACCACAACGGGAAGACCCCGGGAGTTTTGTTTTATAAAACTGACAATTTCTTTCTGCTCGTTTTCACTTAAAGTCGGGGTTTCGGAAGTTGTTCCGAGTGCCACTAAATAGTCCATTCCGCCTTCAGTCTGATTTTTCAGAATCCGGCTCAATGCATCAAAATCAATCGAATTATTTTCTGTAAACGGTGTGACCAAAGCCACGCCTGCACCTGTAAATGGATGGTTCATGTTTTATATTATGTTTGAAAAAACTGTCCAAGATAAAAAATTTGTTGTCTGGCAAGATACATTGCATCGGGTTCTTTCTGAATATTAATATTCAGGTCAAAAAAGTTGTTTTCAGCGGGCGACCAGCCTAATTTGAAATGTGCTTTGCTCATCGCGGTAATATAGTCAGACACAAGATTCTGATTTAAAATTATATTGAAAAGCAGGTCAAATTCCGTGTTGATAAATTCATCTGCTGTGCCGGGTTTTGGAAGCCCGAGCCAATTCAGGTCCTTTGGCGTGATGACATTGACGCCGGGAAGCGCCTGTGTTTTTTTATCATAAATACAGAGATTTCTGACAATGACATGACTTTCTGAAAAATGGTCGTGAATAAATTTGAATGCCTCTTTGCCTTCATATTGCCACAGCACACCGATTTTTTTCAGTGTGCCGGATTCGGGAATCACTAATTTTCTTTTTATGTGTGCTGCTTTTTTGCGCAGGGAATAGCGGGCAATTTTTTCAAGGATGTGCATAATAAAATAATAAACGGTGCTTTTTCGATTTAATTTTCAATCATCTTCAAAAAATCATCTTCGGAAATTATGGGAACTCCAAGGCTGTTCGCCTTTTCCAGCTTGCTGGGACCCATATTTTCACCGGCAAGCACATAGCTTGTGTTTTTTGAGATTGAACTTGTGTTTTTGCCACCGTTTTGCTCAATTAATTTTTTCAGCTCATCACGCGAAAACTTCTGAAATGTTCCCGAAATCACAATATTTAATCCTGCCAGTTTTTCCGTTCGGTTGATAAGTTGATCTTCGCTCAGATGAAACTGAATTCCCTGTTTTTCAAGAAAACCGATCATTTTCAGATGTTCGGCATTGGAAAAGTAATCCACGATGCTGTCGGCAATGCGATCGCCAATTTCATCAATTTCAATCAACTCTTCTTTTGTTTTTTTACTCAAATTTTGGATTGAAACCACTTCTTTTGCCAGTTTTTTTGCTACCGTTTCACCCACAAAGCGAATTCCCAAAGCGTAAAGAGCACGCTCAAAAGGCACTGTTTTAGATGCTTCAAGCCCATCCAGAATGCGTTGTGCCGATTTTTCCCCCATTCGCTCCAATCCGGCTAATTGCTCTTTTTTCAGTAGATAGAGATCGGCAACGCTTTTCACCAGCCCCTGATTGTAGAGCAAATCAATAGTTTCCTGACCCAATCCGTCAATATTCATCGCCTTACGGCTGACGAAATGTTCAATTTTTCCTTTAATCTGTGGTGGGCAGTTATCTTCATTCGGACAATAATGTGCTGCTTCGCCTTCGTTTCTGATTAGTCCGGCGCCACATTCCGGGCACTGTTCAATAAAAGTGACGGGTAGCGCTCCCGGATTCCTTTTTTGAATATCCACACCGGTAATTTTCGGGATGATTTCACCACCTTTTTCCACAAATACGGTGTCGTTCAGGTGCAAATCAAGATTTTGAATAATATCTGCATTGTGCAGCGATGCCCGCTTCACGATTGTTCCGGCAATTTGCACCGGCTCCAGATTTGCAACGGGAGTAACGGCTCCGGTTCGCCCAACCTGAAACGTGACCGACTGCAAAACGGTAGCTGCACTTTCCGCCTTAAACTTGTATGCAATTGCCCAGCGGGGAGATTTGGCTGTAAAACCCAGCTCTTCCTGCTGTGCCAGCAAATTTACTTTTACCACAACGCCATCGGTGGCAAAAGGAATTTGGTGGCGACCGGTATCCCATTTGCGCAGATAGCTGAAAATTTCATCCGTATTTCGACACAATTCAATGGAGTCGGAAACTTTGAAACCCCACTCCCTTGCCTTTTTGAGGTTTTCAAAATGGGTGGCGGCAGGAAGATTATCCCCCATGAGCACGTAAAAATAGGCATCGAGTTTTCGCGATGCCACAATCGCCGGGTTTTGCAGTTTCAGCGTTCCTGCCGAAGCGTTGCGCGGGTTTGCAAACAAGGGTTCGCCGGCTTCTTCGCGTTGCTTGTTCAGCTCATCAAAAACAGGAAAAGGCATAACAATTTCACCGCGTATTTCAAAAAATTCCGGAAAATCGCTACCCCTGAGTACAAGCGGAATTGACCGTATGGTGCGCACGTTTGCGGTTACATCATCGCCCTTTTCTCCGTCGCCACGCGTGACGGCACGTGCTAACCTTCCGTTTTCATAGAGAAGACTGATGGATGAGCCGTCAAATTTCAGTTCACAGGCATATTCCAAATCTGCACCGGCAAGCTTTTTTACGCGGTTGTCGAAATCGGCAATTTCACCTTCCGAATAGGCGTTGCTGAGCGATAACATGGGATAGCGGTGCTCCACCTGTTCAAATGCTTTGCTGATATCGCTGCCAACCCGACGGGTGGGTGAGTTTGGGTCTGCAAACTCCGGGAATGCAGATTCCAGTTTTTCCAGTTCGCGCAACATCATGTCGAAGTCGTAATCGCTGATTTCAGGTTGCGCCAGCACATAGTATCTATAATTGTGCTCGTCAATCTCTTTGCGCAGTCCGGTAATCCTCCGGTAAGCTTTTTCTCGCTGCATTCGTAAATTTTTTATATTTTGCCCGTAAAAATTCAGCTAAAAATAAGCAAGATTTTTATACCTGTTAAACATTTCTGTAATGAATTGCTTTTNNGAGATTAGGTAGTGATGTGAACAATAAAAATTGAAAGCGTTCTTTTGAAAAATGTTTATTTTCTCCCTTTTGGGAGAATTAGAGAGGCTTGGGGAGATTTCTCCCTGCGGTCAAAATGACAGAAACGTGATTGAAAGATGGTTTGCGGGACTTTTCACTGCATATTGAACTCCTTGCGGAGTTCCGGGTGCAGCTGGTTGTGCTACCCCGGATTGCACCTGCGGTTTATCCGGGGTTATCCACATTAAGCTCTTACAGAGCAAGATAAGTAGTCAGACTTGTGCGATACAACCTGACAGCATCGTCAGATCTGTCAGCGTTGGATAGCACTGGGATTAGGTGGGGATTAAGTGGAGATTAAGTTGGGGATAAATGGAGATTCAATTACGAATGAAGAGTTTAAATTGAGAAGTAAAACAGGATTTTTTATGGCTCTGGGAAACGATTTTGCGAGATACTGATACATGAGAATAAATTTTTTAAAATTATAAAATGGCATTTACACTTGAGATAGGAAAAAAAGCAATTGATTTTAATCTTCCGGCAACTGACGGAAAGAGTTACTCATTGGAGAGTTTTAAGGATTCAAAATTTTTAGTGGTTTTCTTCACCTGCAACCATTGTCCGTATGTCACGGGGAGTGATGAAATTACGCGTCAATCTGCTGAAAAGTTTCGGAGCTATGGTGTTGAGTTTGTCGGAATAAACTCCAACAGCGCCAACACTTATGCAGAAGATGATTTCGACCACATGATAAAACGCATGGAAGAATTTAATTTTCCGTGGAAATACCTACGGGATGAATCCCAGGAAGCAGCGTTGGCTTATGGCGCTTTACGCACGCCACATTTTTATGTTTTCAATGAAAACCGGGAGTTGGTTTACACCGGACGCGCCCTTGACAATCCGCGCGATATATCAAAAATGAGCGTCAATGATCTTGACAGAACATTGGAAGAGTTAGTATCCGGGAAAGAGATATCCGTTCCGGTAACCAATCCCATCGGCTGCAATGTGAAATGGGAAGGGAAAGATAAAAAATGGATGCCGCCGGAGGCTTGCGATTTGATATTTTGAGTTTAGACGCAAAGAAAATCAGTGTATATAGTTAATCTTTTTGTAAGTTTGTTCCACAAAATAACAATCAAAAAAAACGGTTATGAGAAAAATATTTTTACTCCTTAGTGCAGTTTTTATTTCTTTGGTTTTTGCCGGTGCGCAACCTGTTCAAAACGGATTTTACGGAATGTGGTCAATTCATATTGAAAACGGCGCTGTTGGCTGGCTGAAAGTGTATGATAATGACGGTGTTCTGGATGCTGACCTGCTTTGGCAGGGAGGAAGTGTGCTGCCGGTACAAAGTGTTTTTCTGCTTGATGAAAACAATTTGGTGGTTATGCGTGCAGGCGAGGCAACCCGCACCACTGCCGAAGGGCAGGAGCGAAAAGTGATAACGCCCCATCTGTTTGAGATTGCCCGCAGCGGAGACCGGATTTCCGGGAAATCTGTTCAGCCCGCGCGAAACGGAATGCAGGCGAATATTGCGAAATTTTACGGATGGAAACTTCCCGATTTGCCGCCGGCACCGGACCTTTCTCTGGTAAAATACGGTAAGCCGGTAAATCTGTTTAACGGAAAAGACCTGACAGGCTGGAAGCTAACGAATTCGCGGCAGACGAACGGGTTTAAAGTGGAAAAAGGAGTGCTTGTAAATGACCCGGTGCAGCAGGAAGGCAGACGGATTTCCTATGGAAACATCCGAACCGAACAGGAGTTTAAAGATTTCAACCTGACGCTGGAGGTAAATGTTCCGGCAGGGAGCAACAGCGGTGTTTATCTGCGTGGCATGTATGAAATTCAGGTGATGGATTCGTATGGCAGGGAGACTGATTCGCACAATATGGGTGCTGTTTATAGCCGCGTGAAACCAACAGTTGCTGCCGAAAAACCGGCAGGAGAATGGCAAGCCATGGACATAACCCTTTGCGACCGGCATATTACAGTAAGGCTCAACGGAACAACCATTATTGATAACCAGCCGGTTTACGGCCCGACAGGAGGAGCATTAAGCGGCGATGTACTGGCACCCGGTCCGATTTACCTGCAGGGCGACCACGGAAAAGTATCCTATCGCAATATGGTGCTGCGGGCTATTGAAAAATGATTAGATGGATCGAGCCTTTTTTGAAGATAGAGCTATAGGCTTATAGATAAATTGGCATTGTTAAAATAGTATAGTTAGTTGTTGATTATTTCTTTTCAACATTAATAATTTAACTGAATGAAATAACATATATTTTGCTCTTGTATTGCACTTTGTTTTTCTTCTTAATCTGACAAGAAAATGTCTGAGTAAACTGTTATAGTCTTCAACAGTGTAGGTTTCAGCTTTGGATTGAACCAACGATTCTTTAAGAATAAATTCATTATAAACCTTTCAGTAATCAGCATAAACAATTTCTTTTGCCAAATCTTTAATCTTCTCCTACAGTGTTATTCCTGTTTCTTTTCCTCGCGTATAACTTCACAATTGATGAATCTGCGCCCATTTCTATCAACAGCAATCCATATCCAACAATAAATTTTTTTGAACCGATGTATGTGTGCATTTCATCTAATTCTATTACCTCAATATCTTCAGGATTCCTGAATTCTTCAAGTTTCTCTCCAAAGGCTTTAATCCAATTAAAAACAATCACATGGCTTACATTTAAGAATCTTCCTATGGAACGAAATCCAAGTCCCTCAAGACACAGAATAAACGCATCCCTTTTTAACTTCTTTGATTTTCCAACCTGTTCTACGGCAAAGCGGTATTTACAATCTTTGCAAAAATATTTTTGCTTCTCTTTGATTATACCATCTTTTCGAAAATTCTGGCTTTTACATTTTGGGCAACTATCCATTTTGATTAAAATTAAATTAATAATGCGAATCAAGAGTTGAATTAAAATAGTTATACACAAATGCTTGTCGATAAATTACATTTACAATAATTATAAATAACCTTAGAAACCAGTACTTTAAGGTTTTTTTGTTCCACACTAAAACTTTTAGTATGATTCCTAAGGTTAAAGAGTTTAAGCTAATAGCTATGTATTTTTATATCAGCGATATATATGATAATGAACTAAAGTATTCCTGTCAGAGGTTCAGCAATAATTCAGAACCGGATTTCACTGACCAGGAAGTTATGACCATTTATCTTTATGTCATGCATATCAATACTTCGTTAAAAACAATG
>LSQX01092434.1_pt1 | contig 12180 bp, 8 predicted proteins | sample 654561 | NCBI WGS metagenome assembly LSQX01 (sample SAMN04489861, study PRJNA283612) | anaerobic digester metagenome | isolation source: 4 biogas reactors fed with cattle manure at either 37C or 55C with and... | place: Denmark: Kongens Lyngby | collected 2014 | reverse complement strand
AAACTCACTCTTAAACGGCACACTTCATCCACCCGCTTACTCTTCCGCATTCGACAAAGGCACCGGCAAGGCACGCGACAAAGCGGGGTGGGGGGCGCACCCCGTCCATCTTCCATGCACTGCCTGTCCCCTGTCACTGGCCGGTTTATGCGGATTTATGCTGTGATATCCGGCCCGGATTTGCTACTATAACACCCTATGAAACCTAAAGCCCTCGAATTCCTCAAACGTTTCATGGCATTGCCGACGCCCTCGGGTTGGGAAGCTGACGGCATGCGCCTGGCCGCCGACTATCTGCAGCCCTATGCCGACAAGATCTCGTTCGATCTGCATGGCAACCTGCACGTCGTGCTTAACCCCGATGCCCCCACGCGCGTAATGATCGAAGGTCATTGCGACGAGATCGGTTTCATGGTGCAGTACATAGACGACACCGGTTTCCTCTACATGTGCGCGGTGGGCGGCCTGACCGTCCCGCTGCTGGCCGGCGAGCGCATTGTCATCCAGGGCCGCAAGGGGCCGGTTTACGGCGTCTTCGGCGTGCGCCCGCCCCACCTGATGAAGCCCGCCGAGCGCGAGAAGGTCGCCCCGACCGAGCTGATGGACATCGCCGTGGATATCGGTGCCTCGTCGCGCGAGGAGGCGCTCAAGCTGGTCGATATCGGCAGCCCGGCCGTGGTGGATGCCGGTTGGCGGCAGCTCGCCGGTGACCGCGTCGCCTGCCGCGGCTTCGACAACCGCATCGGTTCCTTCGTCGTCGTCGAGGCCTTCCGTGCGCTGGCCGGGATGTCGCCCAAGGTCGCGGTGCATCTTGTGCTCACGGTGCAGGAGGAGCTGGGCCTGGTGGGCGGCACGACGGCCTCCTACGATGTCAATCCCCACGTGGGTATCTGCGTGGACGTCGGTTTCGCCTCGGACTATCCCGGTAACGACAAGAAGCTTGTTGGCGATGTCCAGCTTGGCAAGGGGCCGATCCTCTGCTTCGGCCCGCACTACAACTTCAAGCTGCAGGAGCACGTCGAGGCCGCGGCGGCCCGTGAGAAGGTCACGCTGCAGCGCCAGGTGCGGGGCCGCGGTACCGGCACCAATGCCTGGCCCATGCGTACTGTCCGCGGCGGTGCCGCCGTCTCCCTGGTTAGCGTGCCGCTGCGCTACATGCATAGCGCCGTCGAGACGCTCAGCCTCGCGGACGTCGAGGGTTCGATCAAGGTCGTCGCCGCCGCCGTGGCATCGCTACCGGCCAAGCCCGACTTCTTCCCCGATCCGATCACGGCCGCGTCGAAGAAGAAATCCGCACCGGCCAGGCGCGGTACGCGTGCGGCCGGCAAGAAGTAACTGATACATGAAGCACGCCGCTTTATTGCTTAACCACCTCACCGAGGAGTTTCCGTCATGAAGAGAGCGTTTGCCGCCTTAACCTGTGCCCTTTTCTCCAGCGCCCTGCTGGCTGCCGAGGCAACCCCGGCCGCCGCAGACGCCAAACCCCAACCTCAAGAGAGTCCTGTCATGTCCACCAATGCCAATCCGATCGTCAAGATGACCACCTCGCTCGGCGAGATCACCATCGAGCTCTATGCCGACAAGGCACCGGTCTCGGTCGCCAACTTCCTCGCCTATGTCGAAGAGAGCTTCTACGACGGCACGATCTTCCACCGCGTGATCCCCAACTTCATGATCCAGGGCGGCGGCTTCACGGCCGACATGCGCCAGAAGGCCACCAAGGCGCAGATCCGCAACGAGGCCGACAACGGCCTGAAGAACACCCGCGGCACACTGGCCATGGCGCGGACGATGGTCGTGGATAGCGCCACCAGCCAGTTCTTCATCAACACGGTCGACAACGACTTCCTCAACTTCCGCAACAAGTCGCCCCAGGGCTACGGCTATGCCGTCTTCGGCAAGGTGACCGCCGGCATGGAGGTCGTTGACAAGATCGCCCAGGTGCAGACAGGCAACCGTGGTATGCACCAGAACGTCCCGGTCGAGCCGGTGACGATTCTGAAGGTAGAGCGCAGCCAGCCGGCCGCGCAATAAAAATGCGCAAGTGCTTGCAGATTCTGGCGCCCGGCGTGCTCGCCGTCCTGCTGCTGCCCGGCGGCGGGTGCGTCACGCGCGCGCCGCACGACCAGCTTACCTGCTGGATCGCCAGCGAGACGGCCCGTCCGCCGGCCACCTTCCCGGCCTACCATCTGCGCCGGCACGGCGACCTCGCCGCCGGCACGCTGGCCCGCGGCGGCGATATGGTGCTCGATGAACTCTACTACTACCACTGTTCACCCGACGGTGTGGTTAGCCAGTTGCAGCCCTCCGAGCCGCTGGTTTCGGGCTGGGCCGTGCGCTTCCGCCCCGACCGCGTCGAGGTGCTGGAGCCCGGCTACACGTGGGCACAGCTCGCGGCCCTCATGAAGATCAGCGTGCCGGACCGCAACATGCCGTGCGCCTTCCGCCTCACGGGGCGCTTCGAGATGCTGCAGCTCGCCTCCGGCAAGCGGCTCGACCGCGTCTCCGGCATGCTGTTCGGCATGCGCTTGCCGGGCCGGGAGTTTGACGGCATGGACGCCTTCACCTGCCATTTCCTCTCGGGCGACTGGCTGACCGGCGGACGCGTTGTGGCGTTCCTGCTCATAGACGGCTCGCTGGCGATCGACCTCTGTCCGCGCTATCTGCAAATCAACTCCGCCACCCGCCAGGCGACCGGGCATCTGCGGCGCTAACCCGGCGCACACCCCGGCGGCAGCCGCCGGCATGTGTGATCCGCGACGCGGATACGAACGAGGAACGGCTTGCGTTCCTGACAAGTTTTTTTTGACCATGAGCAAGGCTTACGACGAAAGACATATCCAGACCCTGTCGGATGTCGAGCACATCCGCATGCGCAGTGGCATGTACATCGGCCGCACGGGCGATGGCAGCCAGTACGAGGACGGCATCTACATACTTCTCAAGGAGGTAATCGACAATGCCGTCGACGAGTTCATCATGGGCTTCGGCCGCAAGATCGATATCTCCCTCAACTACGAGACGGGCGAGGTCTCCGTCCGCGACTACGGGCGCGGCATTCCCCTCGGCAGCGTTGTCGACTGCGTCTCGCGCAAGAACACCGGCGGCAAGTTCAACGACGATGTCTTCCAGTTCTCCGTCGGCATGAACGGCGTCGGCACCAAGGCCGTCAACGCCCTCTCGACCGACTTCGAGGTGCGCTCCTTCCGCGACGGCGAGTTTTCCGAAGCCTTCTTCAGCAAGGGCAAGCTCATCTCGCAGAAGCGGGGCAAGTGCGGGAAGCCGGAGCGCAACGGTACCTACGTGCGCTTCACGCCCGATGGCGAGATCTTCAAGAATTACAAGTTCCGCGAGGAGCACGTTGCCCGCCGTATGCGGATGTACGCCTATCTCAACGCCGAACTGGTGATCGATGTCAACGGCGAGAAGTTCGTCTCGGAGAATGGACTGCTCGACCTGATCAACGACGAGGCGCAGTTCGAGCGGCTCTACACCCCGTTCCACTACCGTTCCAAGACGCTCGAGCTTGTCTTCACGCACACCAACCGCTTCAGCGAGGATTACTACTCCTTCGTCAACGGGCAGTTCACCAACGACGGCGGCACGCACCTTTCGGCCTTCAGGGAGGGCCTGCTCAAGGCCGTCAACGAGTTTAGCAAGAAGCGCTTCGATGGCGACGATGTCCGCGAGGGGGTTGTGGGTGCCGTGGCGATCCGCCTCAAGGATCCGATCTTCGAGTCGCAGACCAAGAACCGGCTGGGCAACACCGAGATCCGCTCCGATCTCGTCAACGAGGTCAGGCGCGTGATCGTCGAGATGCTGCACCGCGAGCCGGAAGAGGCAGCCAAGCTGGTCAACAAGATTGACGAGACCAGCAAGCTGCGCGCCGAGCTCAACCAGGTCAAGAAGCTCGCCCGCGAGCGCTCGCGGGCCGTCTCGGTGCGCGTGCCGCAGCTCAAGGACTGCAAGCGCCACCTCAACATGCAGCGCGGCACGGGACTCGACTCGATGATCTTCATCACCGAGGGTCTCTCCGCCGCCGGCTCGATCACCAGCAGCCGCGACGTCAACACGCAGGCCGTCTTCACCCTGCGCGGCAAGCCGCTCAACGTCTGCGACCTCAAGCGCGATGCGATCTACAAGAATGTCGAGCTCTACAACCTCATGCAGAGCCTCGACATCGAGGATACGGTTGACCACCTCCGCTATCAGAAGGTGATTCTGGCCACCGATGCCGACGTCGACGGCCTGCACATCCGCAACCTGATGATCACCTTCTTTGCCCGCTTCTTCGACCGTGTCATCCGCGAGGGGCACCTCTACATCCTCGAGACGCCGCTCTTCCGCGTGCGCAACAAGAAGGAGACGATCTACTGCTACAGCGAGGATGAACGCGTTGCCGCCATTGAGAAATGCGGTGGCAGGCAGGCCGAGATCACGCGTTTCAAGGGACTCGGCGAGATCGACCCCAGCGAGTTCAAGCATTTCATCGGCCCCTCCATGCGTCTGACGCCGGTCGATAGCAGCCGCGACCACGGCATAGGAGAGACGCTCAGCTTCTACATGGGGCGCAACACGCCCGAGCGGCGTGAGTATATCATGGACAATCTGGTTATCACCGAGGACGCGTTGGCGTGAGCAAGGAAAAGCAGCCCCCGAAACCCCGTAGGAAATCCACGCGGAAATCCAGGCAGGAAACCAGTCCCGAGCCGCCAAGTCTCTTCGACGACCTCGACGCCTTTCTCTCCGCGCCGCCCGTGGCCGCGCCTGCGCCTGCCGCGCCGGTACCTGCCGCGCCTGCGCCCGCCGCTCCCGCAGCGGCTCCCTCCGCGCCAGGAAAGGCCTCTGCGAAGAAAGCTCCGGCGAAGGCTCCCGCGCCTGCCGCACCACCTGCCGCCGCATCGTCTGACGGCGTGGACAAGCCTCCGCCGCGCGACAAGAAGGAAGCCTTCGTCCACGGTGGCAAGGGGCCGATGCGCGAGCTGATGAACGAGAACTTCCTGCAGTTCGCCTCCTACACGATCTGCAACCGCGCGATCCCGACGGTCGAGGATGGCCTCAAGCCCGTGCAGCGCCGCATCATGCATGCGCTCTGGGAGAAGGACGACGGGCGCCTCATCAAGGTGGCCAACATCGTCGGCCACACCATGCAGTACCACCCGCATGGCGACGCCTCCATCGGCGATGCCATCGTCAACCTCGCCAACAAGCGCTACCTGATCGAGGGACAGGGCAACTTCGGCAACCTCTTCACCGGCGATCCGGCCGCGGCCATGCGTTACATCGAGTGCCGCCTGACCAACCTCGCGCGCGACGAGCTCTTCAACCCCAAGCTGACCGAGTACATCCCCAGCTACGACGGCCGCAACCAGGAGCCCATACTGCTGCCCTCCAAGCTGCCCCTGCTGCTGATGCTGGGTGCCGAGGGCATCGCCGTCGGGCTCTCCACCTCGATTCTGCCACACAACTTCATCGAGCTGCTCGAGGCGCAGATCGCCATCATCCAGAAGAAGCCCTTCCAGATATTTCCCGATTTCCAGACCGGCGGCATCATGGATGTCTCCGAGTATGCCGACGGCGTCGGCCGCATCAAGGTCCGTGCCCGCATCGAGCCGCGGCAGAACAACCGCCTCGTGATCGCCGACCTGCCCTGGGGCAACACCACCGAGTCGCTGATCGCCGACATCGAGGATGCCATCAAGCGCAAGCGGGTGCCTGTCAAGGAGATCAGCGACTTCACTTCCGAAAAGGTCGAGATCGAGCTCACCCTCTCCTCGGGTGCCACGCAGGAGAAGGCCACGCAGGCGCTCTACGCCTTCACCAAGTGCGAGTCGTCCGTCACGTGCCGTCCTGTGGTGCTCTACCAGAACCGCCCGCGCGAGATGGCCGTCAGCGAGATTCTCGCCATCTGCACGGAGCAGCTCCTCGACATAAGCCGCCGCGAGCTCGAGCTGCGCCGCGACCAGCTTGATGCCGCCTTCCATGCCAAGACCCTCGAGCAGATCTTCATCGAGCAGCGCATCTACAAGCGCATCGAGGAGCAGACCACCTACGAGGCCGTCCAGCAGGCGGTGCTCGATGGCTTCGTCCCGTACCGCGACCAGTTGCGCCGCGACGTGTCGCTCGAGGATGTCGAGGGGCTGCTGCAGATCCGCATCCGCCGCATCTCGCGCTACGACATCAACAAGAACCGCGAGGAGATCGCCGCGATCCTCAAGGAGGAGGGCGAGGTTGCCGCCAATCTCAACAATCTGCGCGGCTACGTCGTGCGCTACCTGAAGGGACTGATCAAGAAGTACAGCCGCGACTACCCGCGCCTGACCGAGATCGCCGCCCGCCCCTTCCGCGCCATCGAGGTGCGCGAGCTTACCGCCTCGGAACTTACCATCAAGCTCGATCGCGAGGGTGGCTTCATCGGTACCGATATCCGCGGCGGCGAGGAGCTTTTCAAGTGCTCGTCGCTCGACAAGATCCTCGTGGTATGGAACGACGGACGCTACAAGATGATGCCGCCGCCGGACAAGGTCTTTGTTGACCAGGACTTCATGGAAGTCCGGCTCCACGACCGCGATACAGAGTTCACGGCTGTCTATACCGAGGCGCAATTCGGCTTTACCTACATCAAGCGCTTCTCCTTCGGCGGTCTGATCCAGAACAAGGAGTACCGTCTGGCCCCCGAGGGCAGCAAGCTGCTGCTCTTCTGCGAGGGGGCGCCCGAAGCGCTCTACGTCAAGTACCGCCCTGCCAAGGGGCAGCGCATCAGGCAGCAGGTCTTCTCGCCGTCCGATGTGCTCGTCAAGGGCGTCTCGGCCCGCGGCCGCCAGATGACCTCCAAGCCCATCGCGCGCCTGACGGTAGACAAGCCGCGCGGATGGGATGCGGCGGGCAATGATGCTCCCAAGGGAGTCTTGTTATAAAATGGAGCAGGGGAGATAACGAAATGGCAGAACCGCGGCTGGGTGATACTACGGTACAATACGAGCTGATGTTCGGACGGCAGGCCATGGCACGCATCCGGGCCTTTCCTGTGGGCTACCTGCCCATAGGCTGTCCCGAGCGTCATGGCGACCACCTGCCCATGGGGCTCGACGCCATCAAGGCGCACCGCGTCTGCTGCCGCGTCGCGGAGGCGCTGGGCGGCACCGTCTTTCCGCCGCACCACTATGCCGGCATCCATGCCATGACCGAGGAGCAGCTCAGGAAGTACACCGGCGAGTGGGGCAACCTCTACACCGATGCCACCGCCGAGGCGCATCTGCTGGATGTGGTGCATCAGATTGCACGCACCGGCATCCGCACGCTGATTCTCTACTCCGGACACTATCCCGGCTGCCAGGTCGAGATGCTGGAGCGCATCCGGCAGCAGGCGCGGAAGGATTTCGGCATCCGCGTCGTCCCCTTCTGCGAGTCAATGATTATTTCCGGCGACCACGCCGGGCTGACCGAGACCTCGTTCCTGCTGGCGGTCGCGCCCGAGCTGGTGGACATGACACGCATCGGCCCCGAGAACTTCGCCGATCATGGCTGGAGCGAGGAGAAGTCGCCCCTGAAGGCCTCCCGCGAGCGCGGCGAAGCCGACATCGCGCTGATTATCGAGTGGATGCGCACGCAGTTGGCGGGCGAGGAATAGCCATACCTTTTTGCACGGCATTTTTTAACCGCAGATTTGCGCAGATTTGCGCAGATTAAAGCGCGAGACGGCCCCGTCCCGCCGCTATGCAGTGTGACCGGCGAGCCGCTTGCAGGAGCAGGAATGAAGACACCAACAGACGGATGCGCCACATGTCGCGCGGATGTTGAACCGGGTGCGGTTAAGCTGCCGGACGATCCCCGTCCGAGTGAAATCTATGCCGCGGCGGAGTTGAAGGCCTGGACGGAAAGGCTGGGCGCGACGGATGTCGCGGCGGAAATCGCGCGCGATGATTCCCTCGGCGAGGACGGTTTCCGGCTGCATGTAGCGGATGGCAGGCTCACGGTCTCGGGCGGCAAACGGGGCGTCCTCTACGGCGTCTACGAGGCGCTCGAGCGCTTCGGCGGTATCCGCTGGCTCTCGCTCAGCACGACCGTCGTGCCGGAGAAGGGCGGCTTCAGGCTTCCCGCAGCGCTCGACGAGGTACAGAAGCCCGCTTTCGAGCTGCGCCAGCCGCTGTGGTATGACGCCATGCAGAATCCCGATCTGGCGGCGCGGCTCAAGCTCAACTCCAGCCAGTTGCAGGAGCGCCACGGCGGTTGCTCGCATCTCTTCGACCAGGTGCTCCGGAACTGCCACACCTTCCTGCGGCTCGTCCCGCCGGAGGAGTACTTCGATGCGCATCCCGAGTACTTCAGCGAGGTGAACGGCAGGCGCCAGAAGGAGCGTAGCCAGCTCTGTCTCACGAATCCTGACGTCCTCAAGATCGTCACGGAAAAGGTGCTCGAGCGCATCAAGGCCAACCCGCAGGCGAAGTACTTCGGCGTCTCGCAGAACGACTGGCAGGGCTACTGCACGTGCTCGAAATGCGCCGCGGTCGATGCCGAGGAGGAGTCGCATGCCGGCACGATGATCCGTTTCGTGAACGCCATCGCGGACGAAGTGGCCAGGCGGTATCCGGACAAGGTGGTCGAGACGCTTGCCTACCAGTACACGCGCAAGCCGCCGAGGCATACGCGCGTGCGGCCGAACGTCATGCCGTGCCTCTGCTCGATCGAGTGTGAGTTCAAGAATCCGCTCGGGAAGAGCCCCTACGCGGCGAACCGGTCGTTTATCGAGGATCTCAAGGGATGGGCGGCGCAGACGGATCAGCTCTACATCTGGGACTACACGACCAACTTCGCGGATTACCTCTATCCCTTCCCGAACATCCACGCGCTGCAGGAAAACATCCGCACCTTCCGCGCGCACAAGGTGAAGAGCCTTTTCGAGCAGGGCGCGTACCAGGGCCGCCACGCCGACTTCGCCGAGCTGAAGACCTACCTCATCTCGAAGTGGATGTGGAATCCCGACCTGCCGATCGAGCCGCTGCTCCAGACCTTCTTCGATGGCTATTACGGCGCTGCGTCGAAGATCGTGCGCCGGTACTTCGACGAGCTCCATGCACTGCCGCGCGACCCCGTGAAGGAGCCGCTTCTGATCTACGAAAGTCCCTATTCGCCACGACTTCCGGACGCGTTCCTCGAGCACGCGGCAACGCTGTGGAACGAGGCGGAGGCGCTTGTGGCGGACGATCCCGTTTGCTCGTACAACGTCCGCATGGGACGCCTTGCCGTCGATACCACACGGCTCTTGCGCCATCGCGACCCGGCGATGCGCTGGGATGAGTGGCAAGCGCTCGCCAGGAAGACGCTGGCCGCGTTCGGGGAGGCCGGGGAGATCCGCTTTTCCGAGACGCGCAAATACGATCCCGAGATACTGGACGACTGGAGAAGGATCGCGGAACTCTCGTATGCCGAGGCGTCGTCCGACCTCTCGCTGACGACGCGTGTGCCGATCGTCCCTCTCGACCGCCTCCTCTTCACGCCCGGCCCGCTCTATACGCTGCAGGTGCATGTGAAAGGCGGCGGTTTCAAGGCGGGTGTGGACAAGTGGGACACGGTATACAACTGCGGCCAGCGCGATCTCAAGGCCGAGTTCGTCACCGATGAATTCGCGTGGTACGACGTGCTCACCTGGCACACCGCCCCCGGCGAGTACTTCTGGTTCAATCCCACCAGCCCCGCGACCGAGTTCGACGCCATCCGTCTTGTAAAAACCCCTTGAGGAGCGGGTGTAAGCGCGAAGCACTCACTTAAACCCACTCTTAATCTCACTCTTAAACGGTACGCTTACTCCACCCGCTTAATCTTTCGCCCTCGACAAAGTTACCGACAAAGCTCGTGACAAAGTGGGGGACTGCTGCCTACTGCCACTGCCTCCTGTCCCTATCCACACACACCACCAACCACCAACCACTTATCCTTCATCCTTCATCCTTAATCTGTTACGCTCTCCGCATGAACAAGCGCATTGGTTTCGTCGGAATCATTATCGAGAACCGGCAGAAGAGCAGCCCGGAAGTCAACAAGGTGCTCTCGGAGGCGGGGGAACTGATCCTCGCGCGTGTCGGTCTGCCGCGCCGTGACCGTGGTGTCTCGGTGATCACCCTGGTCATCGAGGCGACCACCGATGAGCAGGGCTGGCTCACGGGCCGTCTGGGTGCCATCGAGGGTGTTTCGGTAAAGTCGGCCCTCGCCAAGTCGTGAGCCGCGTACCGCCACCACCTGTCCCGCTGCCGGATTTGCCGGTGCGCGCCGTGCTGCCCGGGGTGGCGCGGTGCCTCGGCGACAACCGTCCGGTCGTGCTGCAGGCCCCGCCGGGCACGGGCAAGACGCTGCTGGTGGCGCCCTCTCTGCTTGATGCGCCCTGGCTCGAGGGGCGGCGCATACTGCTGCTGGAGCCGCGGCGTCTGGCGGCGCGCGCGGCGGCGCGTTTCATGGCACGCCTCTTCGGCGAGTCGGTCGGCGGGCGCGTCGGCTACCAGGTGCGGCTCGACCGCCAGGTCAGCGCCGCCACGCGCATCGAGATTCTGACTGAAGGGCTGCTGGTGCAGCGTCTCCTCAACGATCCCGGGCTGGCAGATACCGGGCTGGTCATCTTCGACGAGTTCCACGAGCGCAATCTGCCCTCGGATCTGGCCTTCGCCCTGACGCTCGACATGCGCGCCGCGCTGCGTCCCGATCTGCGCCTCGTCGTCATGTCCGCCACGCTGGATGCCGAACCGGTAGCGCAGCATATCGGCCGCGACACCGCCGTGATCACCGCCGACGCACGCACCTGGCCGGTCGAGACGCACTACCTCGAACGGCCTGCCGACGACCGTCCGGCGCCGCTGCTGGTGGCGCAGGCGGTCGTGCGCGCCCTCGAGGCGCATGCCGAGGGCGGCATTCTGGCCTTTCTGCCGGGGGAGGGCGAAATCCGCCGCGCCGCGGCCCTGCTGCAGGACTGGCGCCTGCCCGGCAACGTCGATCTACATCCGCTCTTCGGCGCCCTGCCGCGTCAGGCGCAGGATGCGGCCGTTGAGCCGGCGCTGCCCGGACGGCGCAAGGTTGTCCTCGCCACCTCGATTGCGGAGTCGAGCCTGACGATCCGGGATATACGCATCGTCATTGACGGCGGCTGGATGCGCGTGCCGCGCTTCTCCGTGCGCAACGGCATGTCGCGGCTCGCCACGCTGCGCGTCACACGCGACCGCGCCGACCAACGCCGCGGACGCGCGGGGCGCGTCGCGCCGGGTGTCTGCTACTGTCTCTGGGACACGGTGACCGACCGTCAGCTCGCCCCGCAGGCGCTGCCCGAGATTCTGGATGCCGATCTGGCTCCGCTGCGTCTGCAGTGTGCCGACTGGGGCTGCCGTGACCGCGAGGAGCTGCCGTGGCTCACACCGCCGCCCGATTCGGCCTGGCGTCTGGCCACGGAGCTGCTGCAGAAACTGGGCGCGCTGGACGAGGACGGGGCACTGACGGCACACGGTCGCGAGTTGGCGCGCCTGCCGGTGCATCCGCGCCTGGCGCACATGATCCTGCGCGGTGCGGCGGTTGGCTGTGCGCGTCAGGCCTGCCGCATGGCGGCGGCCATCGAGGAGGCTGCCGGCGAGGCCGACGCACGCCGGGAGACCGATGCGCGTCGTCTGCTGGAACGTCTAGACCGCGGGGCAGGGGAGGGTGGCGGCGGCGATGCCTGGGCACGCCGGGCAAGGCTGCTGGCCAACCAGTGGGGACGCCGCTTCCCGGCACAGGACCGGCAAGCGGTCGGGGCGGGGCGGCTCTTGTCGTGGGCCTTCCCCGACCGCGTGGCGCAGCGGCGTGAGCGTACCGGGCAGTTCCTGCTGGTCTCCGGACACGGTGCCGTGCTGGATGCGAGCGACCCTCTGGCCGGCGAGGCCTGGCTGGCGGTGGCCGAGTTGCAGGAGAGCGGTGCCGATGCGCGCATACGTCTGGCCGCGCCGCTGGAGCGCGAGGAGATCGAGGATGACAATGCCGCGCTGATCGAGACCGAGACACTGGTGCGCTGGGACCGCCGCGAGGAGCGCGTGACGGCGGTACGGCGACGGCGCCTCGGTGCGCTCGTCCTGAGCGAGGGCAGCCTGCCGGAGCCGCCGGCGGATCAGCTCCTCACCGCGCAGCTCGAGGGCATCCGCGCCAAGGGGGTTGCCAACCTCGGCTGGA
>LSQX01285979.1_pt1 | contig 12181 bp, 6 predicted proteins | sample 654561 | NCBI WGS metagenome assembly LSQX01 (sample SAMN04489861, study PRJNA283612) | anaerobic digester metagenome | isolation source: 4 biogas reactors fed with cattle manure at either 37C or 55C with and... | place: Denmark: Kongens Lyngby | collected 2014 | reverse complement strand
GTTCTGCCCCTGCATATCCGTCATCCGCAACATATACGCCTTCAATATACCGAAACAAGATGGGGATGTATTGTATGGTACTTTCTGTTACAACATCTTTCCAGTATTGATAACGATCCATGACTTCAGCATTGCTGAAAACCTGATCCCATGGACCGGAGCCACGGTATAATTCAACATAATCCTCATAATGGGAGCCCGGTTCTATGATATTGGTATGACCATTTTGAAGCTGATTCAGAATGTTCACCAAAGCTCTGTAGTATTCAAGATCATCCGCAGTGCCGCTGATCTGAGCCTCAAACTGATCATACATCGCAAGCCAGTCTGTACCAAACTGCCTTTTTTTTACTTCAAAATATGGAAAACCCGATTTCAAAGAATTATAGAGGTAGTTGAAGTCCTCCAGTTTTTGTTCGGTCGTGAGGGGAAATGATTGAACCTCTTTGGAAACAGAAATGTCTACCTTTGGGTTCCAATACAGGCCATAAATACCACCCGCCAGAACACCCAGCACTGTAAAGATGATCAGTAATGTCTTCAGCCACTTTTTCATTGCTCCAGCCCTCCTTTTGCCATTTTAATACATAGAAGAGCTTTACGCAACTTTGAATTTAATCAGAGTTTTTCTGACGCTGGAGTGGGGATTGCAAAAATAGTTCTATGTTATTTCTTTTGAAATTCCTTCTTTCCATTTCTTCTATAAAATGATACAATTAAGGTAGTAAGCAGGGAGAAAAAAGTAATGAATAACTATACTTACATAAATAATGAAAACGATGTAACCTATAAATCATTCCTTACGCATAAACAAACCTTTTTGCAATTGTTAAAAGGGTTTGTTCGTGAGGATTGGGTTAATGAAGTATCTGAAGACGGGCTAAGCCTGGAAAATCACAGTTTCATTTTAAATGATTTTCAGGAGCGCGAAGCGGACATCATCTATAAAGCAAGAATCGATGGGCTTGACGTATACTTTTACATACTGCTGGAGTTGCAATCCACCGTGGACCATACAATGCCCTTCCGGTTATTAATATATATGACCGAACTGTGGAAAAGGGTTTTTGCCGATTCTGATGAAAATGAAAGAAAAAGAAAAGACTACAGGTTGCCTGCAATAATACCAATGATACTGTATAATGGTAGTAAAAGCTGGACAGCGGTCAATAACTTTTTAGAATATCAAACTGGGCACAAATGCTTTAAGAATAATCTACTTGGTTTCCGGTATATATTAATCGATATCAGCAGCTATACTGAATCTGAATTATACGAGATTGGAACGCTGATATCATCCATATTCGTATTGGATCAGGATGTTGATCATGAAGAGTGGATAAAAAGGTTTTACAAGCTGATTAAAATTGTGCAGCGATTTAGCCCGGAGCAGTTTGTTAAGTTTAAAAGATGGGTATATAAAATATCACACAGAAATGTTCCTGATGTTAAGAGAGAAGAGCTTGCAAAGATAATTGAGGAAGCCGACCTGTTGGAGGTGGAAAAAATGGTAATGAATATTGAGGTAAACATGAAAAAATGGATGAATGAGGCAAAACAAGAAGGCAGGCAGGAGGGCAGACAGGAAGGCAGACAGGAAGGCTTTGAAGAAGGCTTGTATGTTGCCGCAAAAGCACTTATTCAATCAGGAAAGACCATAGACGAAGCCTCAATTTTGCTGAACCTCCCAAAGAAAATAGTGGATAGAATTAAAAATGAACAATAGGGTGAAACAGCATCTCCCGTCTTGGCATTAACAAGACGGGAGATGTCAGTTATTTCTGGTGCCTACATTACACCTTCTGCCGTTGTTGGCGTCGGTGAAGTTATTTACTCATAAGCACCGATATCCCAGGCGTTCCCCTGTGGCCTGGTTAGTTCTCCTCTTCCGCTTATATTGATCGCACCATTCAAAAAATCATCCAGAGAAACACCTTGATCAATGCCCGTCTTGTTCGCCCCAAATCAGGATGAATATATTACAGATGTCTCCATCCGCAAAATGATCAGGCTTTTCTACATTACAATCCACAGAGGTATACCCGGTATATAAGGTTCTAAATGTACAATGTTTCCTTCAATGGATACTATTTTTCTTGCCACACCATCTGCTCCGAGAACAAATGGAGAATACTCTATAAACTCATTCACCTTTCATCGGGATCTTCACCGCCGCCATATTCATATGGCCCAATATCCCAAACTCCCGTTCTGGGAGATCCGTCCAGATCTTTGGTGAAATCATACGAAGGGAACTTATCAACAGGCAGTAAGCCAGAAATATCAATACCCTCATTCACCGCATCACTCCCATCAAACAGGTGATAGTCGATGCTAAAATCATCTATTTCCTTCCATACCTCAACTGTTGCTTCTTTCTCTACTGTAGCAATCGGACTGTCCAGTTCGATCTTCGTTCGATAGTTACCTTTATAAATCACACGTGATACTGTGGTGATCAGATGCACCGTGTCCTGATCATACCTAAGATAATGACCTGGTTCGATAATGTTCTCATATCCCTCATCAGCCAAATATACTGTCGAAACATTCGTTGAGCTTTCAAACTTATGCACATCAGCCAGCGGCGCTCTGACAACCGGTGCTTGATGGAATATGGTTGACATGTCTGTTGCCGGTTTAGCCTGAAGATACAAATCCATACTCTCCGTTTTTGGGCTGTCTCCGGTCCCAAGGATGATATTATTTGCTGTATTGACATTGGTAGATTTATCATTAAGATACCAACTGCTAACCATGTTGTGGTAAAGATGCATGCCGTTCATACCACTCCAAACAGAAATACCGGTATTTCCATGACTGCCGATCAAGATATTATTGAACAAATAGATATCAGTGCTATGCTCCATGGTATAAGCAATGTTTGAATTATACTCCTGATTTTTAGCCACTAAAACATCCTTTGAATCGCCATATACCGATATCCCGTTGGAATGCTTCCCTTTGTTGTCGATAACGGTATTATTCAGAATGAACCCATTTGTAACACCCGTGAAGTAAATTCCCGTCTTCCCGGACTCTCGAATCGTATTGTTGCGAACAATATGCCCGCTTCCACCAAGACAGGAGATGCCACGCAAGGGACCAGCATTGTTATAAACCTCGTTTCCTTCCACCAACGCATTCATCATGGCACCCACACGGATTGATTGGCACCCGTCAGCACTTCGGCAGTACCGTATTTCGTTATCCCGTATAACACATCCATAAACAACGGGAGATTGGTTCCAGCATATTCCTGATCCTATAAATTTTTGAACGATGAAGCCTTCCACCGCTACATAATTATTCCCACTCCAGAATTCGATTCCACTGCTGCGAACCGATATGGAGACTCCCTCATTGTTGGGATCGGCACTATCAAAAGGCCAGATATATAACCTGCCGATGGCTTCATCGAAATAAAACTCTCCCTGACGGTTCAAAACCTTTGAATCAATGCTGTTTAGTATTGAATATTTTCCATATGGATTTGTTATTGTTTCGAAGGTAACACGGTTCGTTGATGGGTCAAAAGAAGCAGGCGTGCGTATAAGCACACTATTATTTCCACCCAATAGTGCAAGCCGTGAACCGGTTAAATTAATACCGCCCAGTGCATCAGCCTCCAGATAAGTTGTCGCATATTCATCTGCGACGGAAAAGTACGAGGTATCATCAAAATAGAACGCATTCGGTTGATCGGGATACTGGGCAACACTCATCATTTTGTCTGCCTGATACGGGTTCAGTGTCAGGGCGCGATTTTTGCCAGCAGTCCACTCTGGCGGCACTGTTGCATACCAGATATTTTCCCAGTTTTCATTACCACCGCATTCTTCAGCTGACTGGCATTTCGTCCAACCAGTCAGGGGTTCAGACCCGTCAATGATAGCTTTACCTTCTCCCCAGCCATCTCCTTTTAAGATAATTGGGTTATCTGCTTCACCTGAACCAAGAACCCGTTGTCCATATTGTTTGCTCGCCAGCATCTTCCCTCGATAAACCACATCCGATCGGAATAATATGGTGTCTCCAGGCGATAACTTGACTGCCAGGGAATTACCTTCAGCATTAATGTCAATCGGCGCATGCTTCCATGCGGTATTCAGGGATAAGCCATCGTGGTTGTCATTGCCGGAGTCATAATCCACATAATATGTTTTTCCTGCCGTGGGTGCCTTGGTTGGGGTGGGGGTGGGCGCCTCAGTTGGTGATGTAGTCGGGGTTGGTGCCTTGTATTCAAAAGCCCCTATATCCCATTCATTGTCTGTCCCTCTGACAGCACCATCCATATCCTTATTGAAGGGCTCCTCCAATACCATGCCTCCAGGCAATTCACGCGATAACCGGAAATTACCCCCTGCCGCATCGATAAATGGATCATCTGTCAGATTTTTTTTTATGTTATTCTTTTCTTCTATATTTCCTATGCTTGGGGCATTATCGCACTCGTGCCAGATATTGTTTGCGACCAGGTTGTTGTCCCCTTTATTTGCAAGGTTTATTCTACTGGCAAGCTTGCCATTCATATTGTAAAAGGTATTATTGTATATTTTAACATCAGATAGGAATGGACCCCCATTCGCGCCGTTACTTCCAATTGCCCGACTGGGGCCTGCCAATGGACTGGTTTCCTTAAATATATTCCCATAGATATAGTAGCCACTGCTATAGGTAGGGATATCTGGATTTCCACGATATCCTAAACTGATATACCCGGTCCCTCCGGCCGCCGCGAAATTCTCAAATGTATTATAACGAATATGTATATTCATGTTCTCCTTCTCTCCACGATGCCATATTCCAACTGAATGGCTGGCAGAAGACCCAGAGCCTCCATTCTTAAAATAGCAATGCTCTATCAGAAAATCAGATTCGGGGTTGGAAAACAACATCCATTCCTGGCCTGAATCATGAATATAGCAGTATTGAAATGTGATATGTGCTGTAGCACCTGTGGCATATATCGTTCTTGTTATGTATGCATCGTCCTTCCCCGAGCCTGCCCATCCGGCATCTTCCATTTCAATATGTCTTAATGTCAAATAACGAACTTGTGCATTATTGGGAATCCTCATGCAATTTCCGCCTAAATGGGGTGCTATGTTCATCGGATTATACAGCTTTATACCATGTCCGTTATCATCTTCTCCCGTTTGCCCATCAATGATGTAATACCCCTTTGTAAACGTAAAAATTGATCCCTGTTTAGCAGTAAATAATGCCACACCCGTCGCATAACCATTCTTCCAGCCAACAGCAGTACCATGATCATCTACTGTAGCCTTTTTTATTACAATATACGCATCCCCTTGCTCGGGATCATCAAAGGTATATGGAGGATAAGTGCCTGAAGCAATGTAATAGGTTGCTCCCCTTTCCAGGACATCCGGAAGCTTAGTCCAGGCATTGTTCCAATCAACCCCGTTGTTGTCACCGTTTGCGCCCTGGCGGACATAATAAGCCTTTTGGGAGCCAGGTGTCGGCGTAGGCGTTGGGGTGGGTGCCTTGCCCCATACTTTTGCCAAACGCTCAAACAGTGCCAACACCTCGGCACGGGTGATCGGGTCATTCCATTTGCTGTCTCCTTTATTACCAAGCAGTATTCCCTTGTCCTTCAGGCACAGGATGGCCGGATAGAAATCCATGGGCACGCCGGCTTTTGGGTTTTCAGCGGCGAGTACCAGTTGTTTGTACCAGCTGTAGGTTTTATGGCCAATAGTCCCAACGTCGGGATTTGAAATCGTAATAGTTTTCATCGTATCATAGAAGGCCGGATTATCATTGACTACAGCCATGTTATAATATTTTCCGCCTTCCTGGATATCTTCGTTCCACAGGAGATTAGCCAGTGCATAGATCACCTCTCCACGGGTCATGGGTTTCAGAATGGTTTCCTTTGTGTATTGATCCGGATGGACCAATCCGTCTTTGGCTACAACTACGTATTGGGTATACCAGTCGTTACCGAACTGTTCCACAAACCGAATCCAGGTTTCAGCATCCTGCTCGGCCTTTTGTTTGATCAAGCCCTCCGAGCTGTTGAACCGGGCCAGCATGGTCAGCATTTCGGCCCTGCTGACCAGGTTTCCGCCCCTAAAGGTTTTGTCCGGAAACCCCTTTACAAGCTTGCGATATACAGACAATGGAATATGGGAAGCATACCATTCATCTCCTCGAATATCTTTAAAGGTAAGCTTTGCCAGTTCCCGCAGCTTCTCTTGATATCCGGCAGTCAGGGTTATCACAGGTTCTCTTTTCATCATGAAACCATAGGTGGGGTTCAGAGTGTTATCGCGGATATCAGCACTTTGATATAGCAGCTCCAGAAGCCTGACCATTTCGGGATAATCTGTTGTGATCAAGTTCTCTGTCGATGGGGGATCTTTGCTATGCTCCTGCGGTGTTGGTGCCGGAGACGGATAATATTTATCCCACATTGGAGCAAAAAAGGCAGCGCTATAATACGGTGGATTAATTGCTCCCACATTATTTCCGTGGCGTTCAGGCCAGCGCCCTCCCTGAACACCTTCGGGGTAACCGAAATCTGTTGGGCTATTGTAATAAGCCAGCCTTGGATCTAAAATAGGCGTTCCCGGATTGTTTGGGTCATCACCGAAAAGAATGCCGTAATCATCCATATTGCCTGTGCTTGGTGCAGCAGGATCAAGTTGAGTTAACTGGCCTTGAGTAAACCACCTCTGTACATAATCAAATAAAAGGGGGTTGTTATACATCTGTGCAAGCTCAGGCATAATCGTTCCTGCGATTACCAAACCTTGCCATGGTCCACTCATGATATTCTGATAACCACTATATGATCGATTTAAAGACCCTCCGCCATCAATATATCCATATGGATCGGGATAACAAATATTGTACATATCTGTAGGGTTCTTATCCAACGTAATGTATTCCCAATAGCGACGAGGATTAAAAGACATAAATACCATATTCTCTGAACCGTACAGCGCTCGTGAGCTGTCCAGGGTACTGGGTTGTAAAAAATCGTGCTCAGAGGTTTTAAATACTGCCTCGTTCTTAACATATTTTTTTGCTTCATCATCCCCAAGCATAACTGCAAACCACGCCAGCGGCAAGCTGTGGCCAGGTTGGTGGCCGCCGCCGGGCCCATAATTTCTTCCCTCAAGGGTATTATGGTAAAAGTCGATGGACATCTGTGTAAAATGGATAAGCGCTTCCATTTTGTCTTCCAGCGGATCATTAAGCATTAGCCTGAGCGCAGCTTCTCCATAACGCTTTCCTACCGCACCGCCGTATACACTGTTTATAAAATTATCAAGAGGACGCATATCATAACCCATGGCCACGCCCTTATGCTCTATTTGCACCATTTTATACCATCTTGCAATTTGTTGCAGTGTTGGAGGCTTTCCAGCCGGTTCTACGGAAGGCAAAAGGTCTGTCCTCAAGTTGCTGACATAATAATATGGCTTGTTGATTGCCACATAAGGCGGTCTGAAAACCTGTGCGCCGTTACCAGGTGGTGGCTCGGCAACGACTGTCAATACCACCATGGTCTGAAGGGCTTGTTCAGCCCTGTTCTTTTGATCTTCTCTTGGCAGCACATCAGAACGAACGCTTTTTAAAATCGATTCCCCAGGTCCCGCCAGGTATGGAAGGTCGGGAACCAAATCCGGATCAAAACTTGCAATCTCAGAGCAAAAGCCTTGTCCCTCTTTTGTGCCTGCAGTTGGGTTTATCTCCCAGCCGTGAATCCATCTGTCTCCATCTTCCACATAATCCGGTGTTATTCTTGTGATCACCACATTCCCGCTTTCTCCTGTTTTCACCCAAAAGTCGCCATTGGCAAAAGTCCCAACGGTATAGAGACCATCAAAGATAAAAGTGATTCCATACTGGGTCACTTGATCTGTTTCGATAGTCTTTCCTTTTTCAATGACAGTGGGTACAATGATTTGCCGCCCTTCCATAGAGTTAATGGCGTAACAAATCGAGCTGGGAGAAACAAACAATGTAAGAAGGATACACATACTGAATGGGAGTAATAAAAACCTCTTTGTCTTTTTATTGGTCCCGTGCACAATCAATCCCATCACGTAAACCTCCGAAAAGAATGATATTTCATGTGGCTAAAAACAGCCCTGCTTCTGTTGTTATAACGCCTTATGAAACGGTTTGATGTGGTAAAACAAGTATATCATATATACATCCTGAAAATATTTATTTTAACTATTTTTCTCTCTTTTTCTTAATGTTGTGATTTATGCACACAATAAATATGACTTATGCACTTTTCCAGTGATTTTTGCACACAAAAAGAGCGGGGTCCCCCGCTCATGCTTTCAACTATACACTCATATCCGGCAACGTGATTACAAAATCCCAAGTATTTTTAGCAATTCCTTCGAGATATCCTGCAGGGGCAGCTGCTTTTCAACTGCGCCTATATCATAGGCTACCTTTGGCATTCCGTAGACCACCGATGTGGCTTCATCCTGGCCAAAGGTTCTCGCACCCTTTTTACGCATTTCCAACAGGCCTTCTGCTCCGTCTTTTCCCATACCGGTAAGCAGAATGCCAATGGCGTCACCTTTTGCTTTTTCAGCAACCGATTGAAAAAGCACATCCACAGATGGGCAATGGCCACTCACTTTTGCTTCCTTATTACACTCAACATAATAACCATCGCCTGCTTTCTTTAAGCGCATCTGATATTCACCTGGCGCAACCAGCAACCTGCCTGGATAAACCCGATCCCCGCTTTTGGCTTCCTTGGCTTCAAAGGCACAGGAATTGTTCAGCCGCTCGGCATACATTCTCGTGAATACGGGTGGCATATGCTGAACGATTACAATACCGGGGATATTTGCGGGAAGATCCTGGATCACTCTGAAAATCGCCTCGGTTCCTCCAGTGGATGCACCAATCGCAATAACTCCGTATTGCGGGTGCTTGTTCAACGATCTCTCGCCATATGGATTGTTCATCTTCTTCAGGATTGAACGGTTGGCAGTAACCGCTATTTTAAGCTTTACCTTCAGTTCATTAAAAAATAGAGTCTGACCCATACTCTCCCGATCCGGTTTAACAACAAAATCCAGCGCACCGGCTCCAAGTGCATCAAATACCTTTTTGTTGGCTGAGCTGACCACCACGACGGGTATTGCATAACCCGGCATCACTTTTTTCAAGAAATCAATCCCGTTCATTCCAGGCATTTCAATATCGAGGGTGATGACATCCGAGTTGAGCTCTTCAATCCTTTTTACCGCTGTAGCTGCATCCGCTGCTTCACCTGCTATTTCCATGCCCGGCTCCCTGGAAATATGGTACCGCAACGCCTCACGAAAAAAAACCGAATCGTCAACAACCAGTACGCGGATGACTTTTTTTATCAATATCATGGCTCCTTTCTGTAAATCGAGGGTTTAATGTATTGGTACCCCATCGTATTCCTGCCAAGGCTTTCTGAGTGCCCGATAAACAGATACCCTCCGGGCTCAGTCCATTGATAAAACTTTCGAATGAGTTCCTGTTTCATTTGCATATTGAAATAGATCATGACGTTCCTGCAAAAGATCACATGGAATTTCCGTTTAAATGGAAAACGTGGTTCATTCAAATTCAGATGGCGGAAGATGAGCTCATCTCTTATTCTTTCTCCAACTTGAACCGTACCGTTGTTCAACCTGTTAAAATAAAGCTTTTTCCATCTGTTTGGCATCTTCTCCAGGCTTTCTTCAGGATAAATGGCAGTGGTCGCTTTTTCAAGAATAGCTGTTGAAATATCAGTAGCCAGGAGCTTTGTATTCCACTCTCCCCAGGAATAATTAAAAAAGTCAGCCATAACCATTGCGAGGGTGTAGGCTTCCTCACCGGAAGAGCACCCTGCGCTCCATATCCTCAGGTCCCTGTCTCTGACCGTTCCCGACAACCATGGCAAAACAGTGTTTGAGAAAAAGTGGAAATGCTCCTCCTCCCGCAGGAAATAGGTATGATTTGTGGTCAGCTTTTCAGCCAATTCCCGCTCAAGCTCACCGCTCGTATCTTGTAAAACCACTTCAAGGTACTCGGAGAGACTGTCCATACCCCTCGCCTGAAGCACTTTTCCAAGCCTGCTTTCGACTAGAGCTCTCTTTTCCTCCTTCAGTTCTATCCCAAAACGCTCACTGAGGATTTCTCTTAATAAATTGAATTCTGTCCTGGTAATAGGCTTCATACTCCATACATCCATTCATGATAACGCTCTAAACCGGGGTTTTTAGCGGGAAACGGATTTCTCAGTAAACCTGCTTTTGGGGCTGGTTCTTAGTATTTCCCGAAATCGTTGTTTCCTTTTAAGTATAAGTTGTTTCCCATACCGTTTTCTGCGCTGCTGTTCCTGCTCTTCTTTCCCACGCTGCTCTTTTTTCTGATGTTTGAATTGATCGTGCTTCTCCCATGACCCTGAGTATTTCTTAACTCAAACCTGGAAATGCTGTCATTCAATAGCTGTGCCTGAGCCAGCAGTTCTTCACTGGATGCAGCACCTTCTTCAGCGGTGGCTGAATTGGTCTGAATCACCTGAGATACCTGCTCTATACCAATATTGATCTGGCTGATGCCATTGGCTTGTTGATTGGATGCGTCTGCAATCTCTTCCACCAACTCTGCTACGCGGGATGAGCTTTCTACGATGCCTAGCAGCGAGCCTGCTGTTTCATTGGCGATCTTTGTGCCCATATCCACCTTCTTCACCGTTGCCTCGATAAATTCAGTGGTCTCATTGGCTGCATTGGCACTTCTGGCTGCAAGGTTTCTGACCTCTTCGGCCACTACCGCGAAGCCCTTACCGTGCTGGCCAGCCCGCGCGGCTTCCACTGCCGCGTTCAGCGCAAGGATGTTTGTCTGGAAGGCGATATCGTCAATCACCTTGATGATTTTGGAGATATTCCCGGAGGCTTCATTGATGTCCTCCATGGATTTAAGCATATCCTTCATGCGCATGTTCCCTGTAACAGCATTCTCTTTGGCTTGCAAAGCATTCTGATTGGCCTGGACTGCATTGGCTGCATTGATCTTGATTTGTGAGGATATCTGCGCCATGCCGGAGGAAAGCTCTTCGATGGAGCTGGCCTGTTCGGTGGCACCCTGCGACAGATGCATGCTGCCTTCCGAAACCTGCTTGGAGCCTGCTGCAACCTGTTCTGAAGCCTTGCTGATGTCTCCCATCAGTTCATTCAGGCTATCGATGATCATGTTGAGGGATTCAGAAATACAGCTGTAATCCCCTTCATAATCCTGAATGGGATCGATATCCAGGTTTCCTTCGGATATCTTTCCCAGTATTTCAGACATTTCACCGATCATATTCTGAAGCACTTCAACCGTTCTGTTGATAGACCCTACCAGTACAGCATAGTCACCCTTATATTGCGTGTTTATCGTCACACCCAGATTTCCCTGTGATATCCCATCCATGACCAGGGCCACTTCGTTGATCGGGGTAACGATGGCATCAATGGTCGCATTAACCCCTTCGATAATTTTTCCGAACTCGCCCTGATGCCTGCTGGCGTCGGAACGGATAGAAAGCTCGCCGTTCATGGCAGCCTTCGTCAGTGAGTTTACGTCATTGGTCATTTGTGAGAGTGTTTCCTTCAGCTTCAGCATGCTCATCGCCAGCTTGTCCCTTTCAGAAGAAGCTGAAATGGTAACATCGAGATTCCCCTTTGACAGCTCAAACGCAGCATCTGCTTTTTGCTTCAAGCCGTCAACCATTCCAGAAAATGCCTTTTTCAATCTGCCTATCTCATCCGTCGAATCGATTGTAAAGGAGAAATCCGTTTCACCCTCGGATATCCTCTCAGCATATCCGGTAAGTTCCTGTACGGGTTTTGAAATCATTTTGATCATTCGCGATAAGAATATGCTTACCGCCACATAAACCAAAACATTCATGATGAGCATGCCCCATATGTTCCGATTCTTGCTCAATTCATTCAAATTGATAATGTCTTCGGTCATCGTGTCGATCATTTCACCGATCAGGTTCAGGGTTTCACGCGCGGGTTCGAAGCTTGTGGTTCCCAACCCGTCCCCGCTAACACCTGTGGACATATTGATCTCTTTTTCCCACTTCTCAAATAACAGGTTGAATTCATTAAAATAATCATAGATGAGCATATTGTTTAATGATTATGACGTTAACTCA
>LSQX01041959.1_pt3 | contig 12181 bp, 10 predicted proteins | sample 654561 | NCBI WGS metagenome assembly LSQX01 (sample SAMN04489861, study PRJNA283612) | anaerobic digester metagenome | isolation source: 4 biogas reactors fed with cattle manure at either 37C or 55C with and... | place: Denmark: Kongens Lyngby | collected 2014 | reverse complement strand
CCATTGGAAAAACCCCAGACCGCAATATCTTGCTGCCCAATACCCCATTGATCCAGTTCACCATCACCATCAGTATCCCGGGTTGCCCTGATGGCAATTTCCTCCATAGCATCATAAGTCCATTCACCACTTAGATAAAGTTCATCCAGGGCTGGTAATCCATCCCGGGCAAATATTTCTTTATTCCAGACAAGGAATTCTATAACACCAATCGGACTTTTACCTGCTCCCAGGGAATACTTTTCTCCTCTCTTGACAAAGGTATCTGTTACAACCCTCTGGGAAAAGAGGAGATCATCATAATAGGAGGCAGGCACTATTTCACTAATTGGGTATAAGGCATTTTTAGCAATCATACCCATAACTGCATTACTGGGCAGCATCCAGATGTCATAACCTGACTCATCACTTAAAAGGCGGTTCATCATATTTTCAGCTATTCCATCCCAGGGAAGTCCCAGGTAGCGGATTTCTCCTATATTAAACTTCTCCATAGCCTCTGCCAGCCGGCCAGGATAATCCCCACCTTCCATAAAACTTTCTCTGGGATCATAAAAGCCAACATAGGTTACAGTAGCTCCGCCAAAGTCAATATTACCGACATCAAAAGGCAGTTCATAGGCAAATAAGCAAGCAGAGAACAATAAGCCAAGAGCTAAGGTCATTAAAAACAACTTTCTCACTACACAATCCCCCTTTTTTTATTTTGTAATGAACCCTTAACAATCTCTTTATCTATCTACCATTAATCCCCCCTTGTATAAATGTATTTTTTAAATTCCTGTATAGATGACAGGAATTTATTAGCCTACAATACCGGTTCTCTGGATACTTTCAATAAAATACCGCTGCATAAAAGCATAGAGGACCAGCAAGGGAGCTATATAGAGAATCATTCCAGTATGCCTAATGATGGAAGCATACTGACTCTTCAATTTATTATGATCACCATCAAGGGCCTTCAAGGCTGCCCCCTGTAAAGCCTGTAAGAGAAAATTCCCCTGTCCACTTAAAAAGATAGTATTATAGAAATAGTCATTCCACTGCCAGACAAAAGAGAAGAGAAAAATTACTACTAAACCAGGAATAGCACCAGGCAACATAATCCTGTAGAAGGTTTTAAAAACACCTGCTCCATCAACATAAGCCGCTTCCTCCAGATCCCTTGGCATCCCCTTAAAAAATTGTCTCATCACATAGATAAACAAACCATTCCTCAAACCAACTGCTGTCGCAGAGATTAAAATAAAAGGCCAATAACTGTTTAATAAGCTGATCCCTGGTTCAGGCAACAAACCAAAGAAGGTAAAATACTTAAAATTAAGAGAAAGAGGTACAGTAATCATGGTAGGTGGTACTACCAGAGTAAATACTGCCAGGGAAAAAATGAATTTATTACCAGGAAATTTAAAGCGGCCAATTCCATAGGCTACAGCAGTACAGGATATTAATTGCAGTATACTTACTGTCAGGGTCAATAGTAATGTATTAAAAAAACTTACAGGATAATTCATGGCCTTCCAGGTAACCCTGTAATTATCCAGAGTAAAATTTCGTGGAATCCACCGGACAGTCTGGTCAAAAATGTCTGCTTCAGTCATAAAGGAGGTAACCAGTTTTTCCAATAAGGGCATCAGGATAATATAAGAAACTCCGATCAAAAATAAGGCCCTGATTATGCTTATTGAAATTCCTTTAATTTTCTTATTGAATCTACTGGCCCGGTTCCGGTCTTTTTCCCGGTTAATCTGATCCAGGATATCTGCTGCCTGGAGCCCGGCTGTTCTGACAAACCTGACCTTTACACCTGTATCAGTATTTGTTTCCATAATTATCCTCCCCTATTCCTGATAAAATACCCATCTGGAAGAAACTTTTATAGTAATACCCAGGATTATAAGAATCATCACAAAATACAAAACAGCCATTGCCATACTGACACCATATCCTGCTCCCATTATGGCTTCATCTCTCACTAACATCACCACTTCATTAGTGGTTGTTAAGAAGGTATCAATAATTGTATAAACTGCATTTGTCAGGATAATTGGACTCATCATCGGGAAGGTTATCAACCAGAATGATTCCCAACCTGTAGCTCCTTCCACATCTGCCGCCTCATAAATAGAAGGTGGGATAGACTGTAGTCCAGCCAGAAAGATTAAAATCTGAATTCCGGAAGCCCTGATAATATCAGGTATTCTGTCTACAGCCCCAAGAATAAACTCTATAAAACCCTCAGGCAGCTTGGTATTCATCAATAAATTCCTCAAGCCAACACCGGTAAAAATTAATTCTGCATTCCTGGCCCCATGGAGGAGCTGTGTAACCATATCATCGATATCCATCTGAATAATTATCCCTGCACTCAGGATAACCGGTAAAAAGAAGATTGTTCTGGCCAGAAACCGGCCTTTAAACCTCTGATTTAAAACAAGGGCTGCAAAAAAACTAAAGGCTAAAACCAGGGGTACATTGGTTATGGTATCTAAAATAGTTTCCACAAATATTCTCAAAAAATCAGGATGAACATTTAAAATATAGCCGTAATTATCGAAACCTTTAAAGTTTAAAACAAAGCCCTCCCTGCTTATTACCAGCTCATTAAAACTGAAAATAAAGGCCTGAATAAAAGGATAGAAAAAAAAGAGAGTAAAGCCCAGCAAAAAAGGCAGGGAAAATAAATAGCCAGCCAGTATCCTTCTTTGTTTAAAAGATAACCTCTTTTTCATTGCAAATCCTCCTGTATAACTTTAAAATCTTCCCCCTTTACCTCTACCCCTTCTACCATTACTGCCTCTTGATTATAATTAACTATAACAGCTTTACCATTTGCATAAACTGTTTTAAAGACATTATCTGCTAATTCCATATGGTCGATTATTCTCTGATTATAGGTTTCTTTTAAAAGTTCATTTAAAGCCTGGTACAGTTCAGCTGCCTCTGGCAACCATTGCCGATAATTCAGGGCATACTCGTTCTCAAAGACTGTTCTTTTAACTGCTGATGATTCACTATAAATACCCCGGTAATAGGGGATAGCTCCTGTCTCCATAGATTTTAGTAGGGAGTATTGATTATATAACATATTCAGGGGCTGGCCAGAATAATCTATATAGCCATGTAAGACAATTGGTAAAAAAGGTATGCCTTTATCAATAATATTGGCTCCAGTACTGTAAAGAGGCGTTTTTACTACCTGGTCTACATAGGGTAAAGTATAGGCATTTCCTCCTTCTACCAGCAATTTCACTTCCTGTTCTTCTTTTAACTTCTTCAATACATTGACTACATTATTCAAGGACTGTTGCCGGTCAATATTCTTAGCAGGATTAGTTCTATAATCAGAGTTTAATTGTTGCCCCAGGTGTCTTAAAGAAAGGGCGCCTATATTATATTTACTGTATTCTTTAAGAAAATTATCTACAAAAGATGAAAGAAACTTGCTGGATAATAGCAATCTTCCTCCCTTAAATTTTTCCTGTTTAGTAGCCAGATTATAATCAGGGATACTGGCTATCTTTCTATTTAAAAAACGGGCTGCATATCTCCTATTTAAAAAATCATTCCAGAGATTAGTTTTATATATATTATAAAAACTCAAATCCGGATATACTTCTATACCTTTGGCCTCCAGAAAAGTTAAGAGGTCTTTAAAATCTTTTTCAGTACCGGCTGTTTTTTCCAGTCTTAGTTTCCTGGGTAAATAATGGTGTTCTCCACCGGCCAACCAGCCTGTTAAACGTAATTTTAGATCCTTAATCCCCTCTTTATCTAATTCTTCGATGATTTCTTTAACCTGCTGAAAATTTGTCACTGCTTTTGTCAGCCTTCTGGGTATACCCAGGACAGGCTTTGTCTCATGAATAGAAGTAAGCAGTTCCAGCATAAAGGGGATATTTTCCCTTTCTTCCAGGGGGCTTAATTTATATTTTCCTACCAGATACTCCTGATATCTATGGGCCATGCCAACATAATTGGCCTTTTCTCCATTTAAGAAACTATATCTTATCTGGATATTTCCTTCAGGTAGGCGGGATTGAAAGAGGCTCATCTTTGTTTCTTCCCATTCATAGCCAAAGACAAGTTCTGTTCTTTGCATGGTAATAAAACTGGCCTGGACTGTATTATAGGAAGAGGTTCGCCCGGCTATATCTGCTTTAATATTAGCAAAGGCATCTCCCTCCTCTATAATGGCCAGAAAGGCTTTATCTCCATTTTTTAAGCCATAGACCGGAATATGTAATTGTTCAGTTATTTCAGGAATTCTCTCTCTCGGCTGCAGGGCATAATCCAGCCCATAAAGGTTTTTCCCATAGGGTTTTGCATCCAGGCGGCCATTATTTAAATAAATCAGGGCACCAGACCCATCAGGAACAAAGATATATCCTTCGGCATCACTTCCTGCAGCACCAAAGTAGGGTAATATATCCAGTGAATAAAGGGGATAAGTCTCCATAGAACTCTTACCTGCTACCAGGACTTTTTCAGGATAGGTAACCTTATCTAAGGGCACCCTGACCAGAAAATCCTTCCCATCCAGCAAATAGTCGATAGTAACATGAAAAACACGTTGATTAGGTACTGGAGGCTCCAGATTGAGTTCTTGATAATCTTTTGCCAGCTCCTCGGGACTATAACCACTATTCTGGAAAGCCAGGAAAATATTATCCCGGTCCCAGGCCCGGATAGTCCTCTTCTGTACATAGACCTGCTTATCTTTTAGATAATTTAAATCTTCTGCCTTGAGGTCAGCTATACTGGCCAGATCATTTCTGTTGTTAACATAAATACCCAAAAAGTGCAGGACCAACCTTTCAAAATCCCTTTCCCTCATCTCCTCTAAAGGAGTGGTAAAGGCATAGTTCCCTAAGACTCCATCTTCATCAAAGTTGTAGATATCAAGTTTCCTCCCCTCTGGGCCCAGGGGCTCCAGACCAAAGAGGTGATATTGGGAGAGCAAAAACTCCTGTTCCTCAACAGGCAAATTCTTCAAGACCTTCTCTTCCATACTTTTTTGTTCAATAATTAGAGGAATTAAGTCTTCTTTTTTCCACTCCTGGCCAACTACATAATCAATACTGACTCCATTTTCTATTAAATTAATCTCATATTGGTTAAAAAGGATACTATCGGAGTAATTATTCATAAACATTTGTCTATTACCAGGTAGATAATATGATAGGGAAAACTGGGCATTTAAGACATCTTTATCTGAACCCCTGGCCACCTTCTCTTCCTTATCCCGTCCAGGAGGATTGGAATACCAGATAATCCCACTATCTTTTTCCTGAACAGCCACTTCTGTTGTGTCATAATTAAGATAAAGGATTAAATGTTCATTTTCTGCCACCAGACTATAGGCATCTAAGTCAGCTGCCCTTAGGTCTACTGCAAAAAGGCCAGAAATTATATAGAAAGCAAGTAATATGGCCCAGAATCCTTTTCTTCTCATATACCACCATCCACCTTCCTCCTGTTTATAATCGCAGGAAAATTTCATTATATATTTCAGAAACAAACCGCATTACATGTTCTCCCAGATTGAAAAATAAGACCCCGATAAACATAGTGAAGGCGATTCCGAAAATAACCAGAATAGTGACCAGAATATTCTTGCTACTATCATACTGATGAATAGTCATGGTCCCAAAAAAGAGTAAGAACAATGACCAGAGTAGGGAAATTACTATAAATGAACCTATTAATACCCCTTCCTCTTCAAGGAGGAAATTACTGATGATTGTTACCGGTATATTGATAATAATAACCGGGGTAAAGGCATAGGCAGTAGCTATATAGATATCACTAAAGGTCCCTTTTCCCTCCATTAAGGTTGTTAAGGACCAATTGACTATGACCCAGAGCATAAAGGGGATCAAGACACTGCTAAATTCAAATAATATGTTCAGATTGGCCAGATCATTAGTGTTAAAAATAAAGCCCATATACTGTCTCTGGAATACATAAGTAAGTGAAAGGAAAATTAAGAGGACTGTGGCTGCAGGGAGATTCCCCCTTTTTTCATGTTTTAAATCCCAGAAGCCATCAAAGGGATGAAAAATTACATATCTGGCAAAGGATAATCCATCAATTGTCTTCACCAGATATAAATATAATATTCCCAGTTTTCCTTTTATAAAACTGGCCAGTGTCCATTGCTCAGCTTTGATATAATTCATGGCCGCAAGCTCCGAACTGGCAATACCCTTCAGGACCAGAGGTCTTAGCCCCTCTCCTATTTTTCTATAAATTTTTTTCCTAATAGATAGGAGCAAAATTAACAATACTGCAACAAAAATATAGGTATTTATATTGGCTTCAATTACCTCTTTACGATAGAGTTCAAAGGCCTTGGAGTAATTACTTCTATCCTGGCCAAGTTTGAAATTTACCATAGCCTCCAGAAAATTATCTGCCTGCAAATGGGCTTTACCAATCCCGGTGTAGGCAAGGTCATAATTGGCATTAATATCTTTTAACTGACTCCATACCTGGGCAGATTCCCGATATAAGCCCCGGTTATAAAGGTCGAGGGCGGTATGAATTAACTTCTGATAATAAGTTGGAGTAAAAACAGTAATACTATTCAATTGCTCATCCAGAACCAATATATAATCATCTAAAACGGTTAAGGCCACAGGTGAAAGAAAATTACCCCTGTTATTTCCCTTTTCCCCAAAGACATATAAGAGGTCACCATAGTAGTCATATGTAAATACCCTTCCTCTTTCCTTATCGAGGACACTATATATTCCATTTTCCCTTGACCAGATGTCCACAAAACTTGAACCTGGCAAAATATACTCTCCCTGGGCATTTCGCAGGGATGAACCGTGATCACCAATAGGAGGGGTAAAACCTTCTCTCTTCAGGACATCAGCACCAGCAGGGTTTAGTCTCCTGACAGCTTCTTCCTGCCGGATCTGGCCTGAAGCTACTGTAGTATAGATAAAACCTTTCTCATCAACATGAAGATTACTATACTCGGTAGGAAGAATCAGGGATAACCTTTCCTGCCTGGCCCTGGAAGAAAATCTTCTCCAGAGATAATCAATAATATTGGGATTAACCCTCGGTGCCCCAATAAAACCTCTAAATTTTCCATCCAGATCAAATTCCATAATTCCTTCATAGACTTTATCAGCGATTACATAAGTTCTCCCCACATTATCAACTGATATTTTTATCGGAAAATAATTGAAATTCTGATTAAATAAATCCTCATTTCCCGGGACCGGTGAACTAATTATACGAAGCAGTTCACCGGAACTATCCAATACCACGATACGGTTATTATTGCGATCTGCTATATAGAGGACTCCCTCTTCACTAACATGAATCCCATATGGCTGATTAAAGGTATCTTCCTGGCCATTGTTATTAAATGAAGAGATAACCTTAACCAGATTCCAATCTTTATCTATAACTACAATGCGGTTATTACCAGTATCCGCTACATAGACCAGGGAATTATTCCAGGCAAAAATATCCTGGGGTTTTCTAAAATTATCTATTTCCAGTTCCTTGCCACCTATTACCTTTAATGGTTGATAGGCCTGTGGTGCTGCTACCGGTTCAGACCAGAAGTCATAGGTATAACTATGGTAGGGAACTGAATAGGTAGAATGACCTGCCCCAACCAGGCAGGAAGATATCAGCAGGAGAACAATAATTAAGGCTAGAAGCCGCCCTGTCCTTAGCAAAAGCCTCCCCTCCTTTGCCAGATTATCTTAATATTAAAAGCAAATATATCATCTTTCAAAGAGCCTTTTTCTCAATTAATTAAATATTCACTTAATTATAAATACAACGAAGGAAATAAAATTCCTTCTTTTGCTATAAAATATTGAGAGCTTTACTCTCAGGCATAAAGGGCCTCCCCCTTTGTCTCGATGACTTTTTTGTACCAGTAAGCAGAATCCTTAATAATCCTCTCCCCTGTTTCAAAATCTACATAGATTAAACCAAAGCGCTCCAGATAGCCCTGGGCCCATTCAAAATTGTCCATCAAGGACCAGTGGAAATAACCCTGAATATCAACACCATCTTCTCCAGCCTTTTGCAATTCCCTTAAATACCTGTTAGTAAAATCTATTCTCTGGGGATCATGTACCTTACCATCCACTGCCACCCAATCTACATTGGACATACCGTTCTCTGTTATTATGACAGGTTTTTTGTACCTTTCATAATAAAATCTTGGTCCCCAGTAGAGGGCTTCAGGAGTAATAGGCCAGTAATAAGCATTTCTTGCATAACCTACTTTTCTCTCTGCAGGCACAGCCTGACCTTTATCATCCAACTTTACACAAACACCCTGATAGATATTTACACCAAAGAAATCAATTGGTTCTGAAATAATTTTAAAATCATCGGTTTTAATTTCTGGCAGATATTCCTCAAATATCTTTAAACCCTCTTCTGGATATCTACCCAGAATTACAGGATCCATCCACCAGTTTATAGCCCAGAGCCCTTTATCTTCCACAGAAAAACTTGCTCTTCTGGCAGCCTGAATATTCTCTTCACTCTTTGTTGCAGGAAAAACAGGAGAATCTGAAGGAGCCAAACCAATACGGCAATCCTGTACAGAGGTCTCTCTAATTACCCGGGCCCCTTTTCCATGAGCCAGGAGTACATTATGGCTTATCTGTAATAAATCTTCCATACCCAATTTTAAACCTGGAGCATGAACTCCATCCTTATGGCCCAGATTTACAAAAACCTGAGGTTCATTAATAGTTATCCAGTTCTTAACCCGGTCTGACAGCTTCTGGACAACAACTTCTGTGTATTCGGCAAACCAATCTGGACTATCTGGATTCAGCCAACCACCTTTTTTGTATAATTCATAGGGATAATCCCAATGAAAAAGGGTAATATATGGCTCAATACCATTTTCCAGTAGTTCATCTATTAATTTATCATAAAAATCCAGGCCTTTCTGATTTACTTTGCCTGTGCCATTAGCTAAAATCCTTGGCCAGGATAGAGATAGACGATAAGCCTGAAGGCCAAGCTCCTTCATCAGTTGAACATCTTCCTTATACCTGTGATAGTGGTTACAGGCAATATCCCCGTTGTCTCCATTTTCAATAGCTCCTTTTTGGCGGGTAAAAATATCCCAGACTGATAATCCTTTTCCATCTTCATAGGCGGCACCTTCGATTTGGTATGAAGCTGCTGCTGCACCCCAGACAAAGTTTTCCGGAAATTTCATGAGAAGCCCTCCTTTATTATGTTTATTCATTTGTATCTTGTTATATTTTAGTAATGATTTACCATTCCACTCCCTTTATAATTAATTTTGCCATCATTTCCTCTTTCAACACTTCCAGAGTATGGCCAGGAGTTAAACAATACACCTTTCCTTGTCCATATTGATGAGCCCAGCCAGCTATAGCATTGCCGTATTCCTCACTTTCTGCTTGCAAAAAGACTGTAGTATCTTCTAGATCTACATCAACAATATATAGTTCATCAACAATCTTAAATTCTTCTATTTCCTCTACAGGAAACAAATCATTCTTCACAGGACTGACTAAAATTTCTGGATGTTCTTCCGGGTGTTCAAGAAAATGGCCCTTGACAACTTGCCGTAAAATTCCCTCTGTCGAAAAATCAGCCAATCCACAATGTAATACCAGTAATTTGCCACCACTGGAAACATAATTATCGATAAACTCTTCTTCTTCAGTGGTGATCCAGATTTCATCATTTGGGTTTAATTTCCCAGAGCAAGCCAGGATAAAAACATCATATTCCTCCAGTTCCTGCCAGGGAATCTCCCGGTAATTATCTTTAATATCTAAGGAATACTTATCTCTCAAAATACCTTCTAGCCCTTCCCTTAAATAGTCTGCCCCATGGTAAAAATCACCTGCTAAAGCCAGTATTTTCTGCATCATCTTTTCTTCCTTTCTAAAATTATCTTATGTAAAAATAGAGGTACCAGAAAATATAGTACCTCTCTAATGATATTTCAATAATAAGTCTTTTTGCCTTCATCCTTTAAACTGCTTCAATTACTTCAGCATAAAACTCTATGGTTTTTGTAGGGCACTTTTCTGCACATAAACCACAATTGGTACATTTCCCATAATCCATAATAGCCAGATTATTTTCCATCCTTATAGCATTATCAGGACAGACCTTAGCACAGATCCCACAACCTATACAGCCTACTGAGCAGATCTGGCGCACAACCTTCCCATGATCATGGGAAGAACACCTGATATGGGTTCTCATACTGATTGGAGCCAGTGTTATTATACTCCTGGGACAAGCCCTGACACATTCCCCACATCCTGTACATTTATCAGGGTCTATTTCCGGTAAACCATTATCATTCATTATAATAGCATCAAAAGGACAGACAACAGCACAATCACCTAAGCCCAGACAGCCATACTGACAGGCTTTAGTCCCTCCAGGAACCATATTGGCTGCCTTACAGGTCTGTATGCCCTGGTATTCAGCCCTGGCAAGGGTTTCCTTTAAACCACCTTTACATAATACCTGGGCTATTTCTCTCTCTCCTACAGTAGCAGTAGTCCCCATTATTTCCGCTATGGCCTGAGCTGTTGCACTGCCTCCAACAGGACAACCTTCTACCGGTGCCTCTCCAGAGACAATTGCTTCAGCCAGGGCAGCACATCCTACATAACCACAGGCACCACAATTTACCCCCGGGAGTGCTTCTTCCACCTGGCTGACACGTTCATCGACCTCTACTTTAAAAGCTTTAGCAGCAAAGCTTAGTCCTACAGCCAGGAGTGCTCCCAGCCCCCCCATACTGATCAGAGAGGCTATATATATATTATTCATCATTTCACCTCCAGGATTACTTAGAAAAAGTTGGTTTCTATCTATCCACATCCATAGATACGATATTTACTATAAGTTCTATATAATTCCAGATAAATTTACATGGAAATTAAACCAGAGAAGCCCATAAAGGCCATAGCCATGATTCCGGCTATAATAAGGGTAATGGGAACACCCTTTAATACTCCGGGTACATCGGCAAACTCCAGATTCTCTCTTAGGCCGGCCATCAAAACAATTGCCAGGGTAAAACCAACACCGGCAGCAAAAGCAAATATAACACTTTCAATAAAATTATATCCTTCTGATGGTATCAATAAAGCCAGACCCAATATAGCACAGTTAGTAGTAATCAGAGGCAGGAAAATTCCCAGTGTTCTGTATAAAGCCGGACTGGTCTTTTTAATAAACATCTCTACAAACTGGACCAGGGCAGCTATTACAATTATAAAAATCACAGTTTGGAGAAATTGTAAATTAAATACCTCCAGTATATAGGTATTAATCAACCAGGAAGCCATACCGGTTAAAGTCATAACAAAGGTTGTGGCCATACCCATACTGAAAGCTGTTCCTATCTGATTGGAAACACCCAGAAATGGACAAATTCCCAGGAATCTTACCAGAATAAAATTATTTACCAGTATAGTACTTGCAAATAAGAGCAAAATATGGGTAAACTGTTCCATTTACTTCACCCCTTTGCTTGAAATATAATTCATCAAGGCCAGCAAAATACCCAGTGAAATAAAGGCACCTGCCGGTAACAGCATTATAGCCATCTGTGGATACCAACCGCCCAGAATTTGCACACCAAAGATAGAACCACTACCCAATAATTCGCGGATTATACTCAAAAGCAAGAGGGCCCAGGTAAAACCTAAACCCATACCTAAAGCATCGGCAATTGAATCCAGGACACTATTTTTAGAGGCAAAGGCCTCAGCCCTACCAAGGATAATACAATTAACTACGATTAAAGGTATAAAAAGGCTTAAAGCACTTGCTACACCGGGCAGAAAAGCCTTGAGAATATAATCAACCAGGGTAACAAAGGTGGCAATAATTAGTATATAACTGGGTATACGGACATTTTCCGGTATCAGCTTTTTAACCAGGGAAATAATTATCTCAGATGCCAACAGGACAAAAGCTGTAGCCAGACCCATAACCAGGCCATTTACAGCTGCATTGGTAACAGCAAGAGTCGGACACATCCCGATAACAATTCTAAAGGTTGGATTCTCATCCCATAAACCATTTTTCAGGATTTTCAGGAATTTCATTAGTACTCACCTCCGCCAAGACTGGTAGCCCCTGTTGTGACTGTTGCTCCGGTAGTAATTGTAGC
>LSQX01331928.1_pt1 | contig 12182 bp, 7 predicted proteins | sample 654561 | NCBI WGS metagenome assembly LSQX01 (sample SAMN04489861, study PRJNA283612) | anaerobic digester metagenome | isolation source: 4 biogas reactors fed with cattle manure at either 37C or 55C with and... | place: Denmark: Kongens Lyngby | collected 2014 | reverse complement strand
ACTGTTACCTATGTGCCCGGTCTAGTTTGTTACCATTGTACCCGGTCTGTACCACAAAAAATGGCTTCCCTTGGGGGAAGGTGGTATTTACGAAGTAAATGACGGATGAGGGCAAATATTCCACCTGTTGCCGAAGCAGCATTTAACACATTTTACCCCTCATCCCAAGATTCTTCGGCCGCTTGTGGCGTCCTCCAGAATGACAAATAATAATGCCCTTTACGACAGAGAATGCGTAAGAGTTCCCACCCACAACTGTCATTGCGAGGAAGGAGTGCAAGCGACTGACGCGGCAATCTCTCTCGAATAGTCCCAATATCATTCGTAGGGACGGGCATTGCCCGTCCGCCCTGTCTGTATTTTCAGAGGCAGAACAACCGTAAAAGTTGTACCTTCACCCGGCTTGCTCTCAACGAAAATATTGCCGTCATATCCTTCTACTATACTTTTGCATATTACAACAAAAGATAAATAAAATCCTTACAAATTTCTGTTAATGCAACAATTCGTTAACTATTTAGTGATATAATCTAATCGGGTGCGATAAGGTATGCAACCAAATGCGAATGAAAACGTTATATGTATAGGAGCCTATAAATAAAGGAGGTGTTTTTAATGTTCAAAAAACACAAAATCATCTGTTTAATGGCATTATTACCTTTTATTCTTCTTTCAGGCACTCTTGCTGGCTGCGCAGATAACGGAAACGGAGCACAACCGGCAGAAACACAGACAACAGACCCCATAAATTATGAAGCTCAAATATATGCCGAACACTATGGAATTACCATTGATGAGGCTTTACGCCGTTTCGAATTGCAGTATGCCGCCGGGGATCTGGGCGCTGCATTGACAGCAAACGAAGCTGATACCTTTGCCGGATTATGGCTGGAGCATCAACCGAAATTCAAGGTCGTGGTAGCGTTCACGCAGTATGGGGAGACAACTATTGGGAAATATCTGACGGAAGAACTGGCTGATGTCGTCGAAGTACGCACGGCAGATAAAACCGTTACCGAATTAGAAAAGATACAAATGGATTTTCATAATATTCTTCGCTCCCTGAACATAATTGCCGACTCCTACGGCAATATCCCGGAGAGCAAAGTAATATTCCTAATAAAATATTCGGATAAAGACCTTTTCAACTCCTATGTAAATAAAGGAGATATAACAATTCCAGATAAGGTCTATATCGAGTTTGTCGAGGAATTGATACAACCTGATATCCTTCAAAATGAGCAACCCATTAAAATCATTTCCGTAGAAGGTCCCCTCGAACCCATTAATCCGGGAGGACCGGTAGTCGGCATAATCCTTAAAAACATAAGCAACGACGATATCATTTCTTTAAATGCCACTCTCGAATTGGAAAGAACATTCAGCTACGAATTCGATGTCTCTGCCAATAACCCGTTGCTACCAGGCGACACCATTTACGCGGAGCGGATTTTAATTAACGGCGGATTCGCAGATGATACTTTATATCAATTGGAAATAAGCGGAATATGCCAGGATGAGGCGGCATTCTCTTACACGGAACAGGTGATAATTGAAAATAATTGATATAATTCTTTGGATATGTAGCAACTGTTTTAATAAAGAATAAATCCGGGGGGCTTGGCAGCCCCCCTTAAACCCATTACTTAATCTTTCTTGATTCCAAGTTTCTTATGCCCGAACGGCCACCAGCTTGCCCGCCCGACGATGTTGGTTACTGCCGGCAGAAGCAAGGTAACAACTACAAATGCCTCCAAAAAGATACCTATGGCAACCGCAATACCGAGCTGGAACATCGACTGTATCGGTGACACAATCATAGCCGCAAATGTGCCTCCCAGTATCAGCCCGCAAGCGATAATAACACTATTGGTACTCTTGATGGCATTACGTATTGCCTCTTTCATCGGCTTATCCTGGGCTTCCTCGCGAATACGGGACATCAGGAAAATATTGTAATCCGCGCCAAGGGCAATCATCAAAACAAAGACCACAATCGGAACAATAAAGCTGACACCGCCCTGCCCCAGTATATCTGTAAACAGCCAGGATGAAATACCCATAGTGGCGCCGTAAGTAAGTGTAACCAGGGCCATTATGAAAAACGGGGCTACGATGCTTCGAAGCAGCAGGCATAATACCAAAAAGACACCGACAAGCACCACAATCATAATCTTCTGGAAGTCCGATTCCAGTATGGAACGGACATCCTGCATGGCGGAAGTAGCCCCACCCAGAGCAGCCCCCTCTATGTTGAAATACTGAGAATCCGTTTCATTATGAATAATCATACCTATCTGTTCGGTAGTATCGATAGCAGCCTCGGAATAAGGATAGTCGGACAGGTTTATGATTAACCGAACCGCCTCCGCATCTTCGGATATAAAGGTGCTGATAAGCTGCTCAAGTTCGGGATATAAAGCCAGTAAGCTCTGCGGGATGAAATAAGGATTACCCTGTGCCGAAAAATAATCCCCCAACCCCATCAATGCCTGCACAAATTCACTTATATATTGCTGGAATGCCATCTGAAGATTAGCCATAGCAGCCATATCTATGTTTTCCAAGTCGACAGAGGCCAGCGCGGTGCTCATATCATTCAAAACAGTTACGGCACTGATATATGAAGGCTCGGCAGTAACTTCAGGAAAAGCAGTTCCCAGTTCAGCCAGATAAGCTCCCAAAAGCTGGAACATCTGCGCCGTTTCCGCACCGAACAATGCCGCCGGGTTTGAAACAGCCCCTGCTATAGCATTGTTTAATTGCTCTAAAAGAATAGAAATCTGTCCGACTACCTTAAGCGCCTGCATAGGCTCACCCGTCCCGTAAGGTGATACGACAGACAAAACACTGGCGACCCCGTCTATCTGTAGAAGTCGGGTATTTATCTCTTCTATTTCCATTAACGCCCCGGAGGATGTAGCACTGCCGGACGAACCGGTCAATACCAGAGTTGACGGCATCATATTGCCGATATCGAAATGCTCCGAAAGTATCTGGAAACCCTTAACCGAATTCGAATTATCGGATAATTCTGCCAGCGTATCGTAGGATGTGCTCATCTTGAAATACGGATAGTACGGAACCGCCAAAACCAGAATAACCACAATCGAAATAATCCACGAATGATTGGTTGTTATGTTAGCTACACGGTTCCAGAACTTGCTCTCGTGTGCCTCAGTTGCAACTGCTTTAGTTTTATCCGCCTGTTTGCTAGGCCAGAACATAAATCTGCCAAAGAGAGAGGCAAGCGCCGGATTTAGAGTAAGAGCGGCTAGAAGGGTAACAAAAACCGCGATGGCAAGCGCCAGACCCATCGTTTGCAGCATACCGAATTCGGCAATGGTCAAGCCCGCCAGGCCGATAATAACAGCAAAGGCGCTGGCAGTAATCACAGAACCGATCGAGCCTACCGTTGCGCGTAAAGCCTCAAGGCGGGTTTCACGCCTTTTCAGTTCTTCCTTGTATCTGGAAACCATAAACAGGCAGTAATCGGTGCCCGCTCCAAAAATAAGTACGATAATAAATACATCCAGCTGAGACCACAAGCTGATACCCCACTCCCCCATATACCCCAGTATACCGCGGCTGATAAGATAGGCTATGCCGATAGTGCTTAACGGCACCAGTACAGCAACAGGGGACCTGTATATGATAAAAAGCAGTACCACTACCAGAATAATAGTGACAATAGTAGTAATATCAATACTCTCAACCAGAGCATAAGTGAGGTCGTTCATTATACCGGCTTCACCCGATACATAAATCTCCAATGCATGGGAGGTGTTGTTGCTGTCTATATATGAATCGATTGATTCCAGTATTGCGGAAGACGATGCGCCGGATGTGGTTATGTTGATGCCGATATTAACCAGCATAGTGGTATTATCGGGAGATATCAGACTGGAAGCCAGCGCCGGATTGGTATAAACAGAGGTAACCGTTTCTATCCCCGATGATTCGCCTTTATCAAGAAGCCACTCGGAAAATGCGGCGGCAAAGGCGTTATCCGATTCGTTTAACCCCGAGTCGTTATAAAGAACCACGGTAACAGATGAATCTGTGCTTGCTTCCGGGAAATACTCTGAAATCAGTTCGGCAGCCCTACCGGATTCACTGCCGGAAGGAAGAAAATCTGATGTATCAAGCTTACCGGTTTCGCTTAAAGTGGGAGCCAGAAGCACCATATATACGGCCAGCGCCACCCAGAAAAGAATGATTAAATACTTAAATTTGGAGGCAAACTCCCCCAATCCCTTGAACATAAACACCTCCCGAATGATAGTAAGTAAACTTTGTTTAAATAATTATGTTTGAGACGGGAACGTCCCGCCTGATTTTTCTTTCCTTTTCGCCCACGCTCTCTGAATGATATCGATAGAATCTCCGATAATATCCAATTCTTCCAAAGTTATAAACTCCGATAGCGATTGCGCATTTTCCACCACCACGTGCCAGATAGTATCGGTAATCTTTAGCCCGTCTTCAGTAAGACTGCAGTAAACAACTCTTCTGTCATCTTCTCCGCTCTCTCTTCTAACCAGATTCTTGACTATTAGCCTGTCCAGCAAACCGGTAGCGGTGGAAACATGTATATTTAATGCGGAGGCTATCTGCGCCATCTTCATTTTCTGGTTCATTTTAAGAAGCAAAAGCACACGCAACTGCGACATCGTAAGGTTATTTTCGGATTCGATAAGTATCGGACCGTCCGATAACAATTCGCCTACAAAATCATTCAGTTTTTGGAGATGAAGATTAAACTTCTTCGCTTTTTCATCCTGTCGATTGTCCATAATACATCCTTAATGTTATTTTATTATGCATTGCCAATAATATTATTATAATACAAATATTATCTGTGTCAAATAGCATTTTATGTTTTATTTAAAACAACAATTTGTACACATAAATAAGTATTGACAAGTACACATTTTTACTGATATTATAAGCATTCTCATATAGTTGAATTTTAATATTTTAAAAATTAGAGAATTTTCATTTGAGGAGGTTCAATATGTCTCAAGACAAGTCCGCCCCCCCGAAAGAAAACCCCAGCGGCATTCCTTCCATACTGGTTGCCGAGGCTGATGCCAGCCTGTGCAGTTCTGTTAAAGATTACTTAGACCAAAGGAACTATTGCACAACAGCGGTTGCCGGCGGAACGCAAGCCGCCACCGCACTCACCAAAGAACGCTTCGACTTAGCCATACTCTCTCTGGAAAACGCTGCTGAGATTGGGCTTGAAATGCTTTCCGAAGAAGCTAAAAAACGCCCCGAATTCAAATTTATTATTACATCAAAAAAGCCGACCGCTGATTCTATTGCCGAATGTATGAAACAGGGTGCCTTTGATTACCTGACCTTACCACTCGGCGATGATGAATTGGCTAAAGCGGTAGATGAGGCATTGGGTAATAAGAAAATCGTTAAAGCAGATGAACCTGCCGACTCCAAACATGCCGAAAAACATCAGGAAATAACTTCCATGATGGAAGAAAAAAGGGTATTTTACCCCCCGCAGAATTTTGTCGACAAAGCTGCCGTCTCAGGTATGCGACACTATAAAGCTCTATATAACTGGTCGTTAAAAGACCCGGACGGATTCTGGGGACACCTGGCAGAGCAGCTGGACTGGTTTAAAAAATGGGATAAAGTCCGTGATTACACATTCGGCGGAAAAGTCGACATTAAGTTCTTCATCGGCGGAAAGCTTAACATCAGTTATAACTGTCTCGACCGCCATCTGAATACCTGGCGCAAGAATAAAGCGGCAATAATATGGCAGGGCGAAGGCGAAGATGAAGTAAGAACATTTACATATCAGGAAGTACATCACGAGGTATGTAAGTTTGCCAATGTATTAAAAAAGCTCGGTATCAAAAAGGGTGATGCGGTTACGATATACATGCCCATGATACCCGAGGCGGCATTTGCTATGCTTGCCTGCACACGCATCGGAGCCGTTCACAGCATTGTCTTTAGCGGATTCAGCGGAGAATCATTGAGAGACCGCATACTGGATTGTAATTCCAAGCTGGTAATTACCGCTGACGGTTATCATAGAAACGGTCAGATTATCAGGTGCAAGGATGCGGCGGACGTTGCAATGAAAGACTGCCCCAATGTAAAAGATATGATTATCGTGAAAAGACTTGGGCTGCATATTACTATAAACGAAGGCAGGGACCGCTGGTGGCATGAAGAAATGGAAGCGGATGACATTTCATCGGTTTGCGAACCGGAAGTAATGGATTCCGAAGACCCGTTATTTATTCTTTATACCAGCGGAAGCACCGGCAAACCCAAGGGTGTTATGCATACACAAGCCGGATATCTGATGCACTGCCTTCAGACGATGAAATGGGTGTTCGATATCAAGGATGAGGATATCTTCTGGTGCACAGCCGATATCGGCTGGGTAACCGGACACAGTTACGTTGTATATGGGCCGCTGGCTACCGGAGCAACCAGCTTCATTTACGAGGGCACTCCCACCTATCCGAAGCCCGACCGTATGTGGCATATAGTAGAGAAATTCAAGATAAATACTTTCTATACGGCGCCTACTTTAATCCGGGCTCTTATGCGGGACGGCGAAGAGTGGCCCAAAAAGCATGATATATCCTGCTTAAGACTTCTGGGTACTGTGGGCGAGCCTATCAACCCGGAGGCATGGATGTGGTATCACCGCGTTGTCGGTCGTGAAAAATGCCCGATTGTCGATACCTGGTGGCAAACCGAGACCGGAGGACATTTAATTGCACCGCTTCCCGGAGCTGTGCCCACCAAACCGGGTTCTGCTACGCTTCCGTTCCCCGGTGTAGAACTTATCATAGTCAACGCCGACGGGAAAGAAGTCGATATCAATGAAGGCGGCTATCTGTGTATTAAGAAACCGTGGCCCGGTATGATGCGTACTATCTACGGCGACCATGAAAAATTCAAGAATACTTATTTCTCACGCTTCCCCAATATGTATTTCACCGGAGACGGAGCCAGGAGAGATGAAGACGGTTATTTCTGGATTATGGGACGCATCGATGACGTGCTTAACGTTTCCGGACATCGTATCGGTACGGCAGAAGTGGAAAGCGCGCTGGTTTCCAATTCCAAGGTGGCAGAGGCAGCTGTTGTCGGCATCCGCCACGAGATAAAAGGTCAGGGAATCTATGCTTTCGTTACCTTGAAGCACGGCGAAAAGCCCAGTAAAGCCGTTGAAAAAGAGCTGAAAGACCATGTCAGGANNCGGATAAAATCCAGTTTGCGGAAGGCCTTCCCAAGACACGCAGCGGCAAGATTATGCGCCGCATACTGGTAAAAATCGCCAACGGTGATGTCAGTAATCTGGGGGATATTACCACATTGGCAGACCCGAGTGTCGTCGAAACACTGGTTCACGAAAGAGTATAAGTATATTCTATTTGATTAAGTAACACAAAATTAATACCCCGAACCTATTATGGTTCGGGGTATTATATACTTATATATTAAACCGTACTATTTTTCGGATTCTTTTTCTGCCTTTTTGGCTGCTTTCTTATCGGCAATGGATTTTATGATATTTTCACCCATAGATAAAATGAAATCCGCTTCATAGTCTTCCACCCTGCCCTCATCGCAGAGTTTTGCCAGGTTCGGGTCAACCGGAATCTGTGCCAAAAGCGGCGCATCGGCAGCTTTAACCATCATATCGGCTTGGCTGGCACCGAAAAGCTCCATTTTTTGATCTAATTCGGGTATGTATATATAGCTCATATTTTCAACGACACCGAGAACCGGTTTTTCCATGTTCTTCGCCATGCTGAAGGCTTTGCGAACAATCATCATAGCCAAATCCTGCGGAGTATATACAACCACGGCACCGGTTATGGGAATCGACTGCATAACTGTCAGAGCGGCATCCGAAGTTCCCGGAGGAAGGTCGATAACCAGATAATCGAGGTCACCCCAGTGAACATCCTGCCAGAACTGCTCGATTGCCCTTGCAATCAATGGACCGCGCCAGATAACGGCATCGTCCTCAGCGGGCAGTAAAAGATTGATGGACATCACATTGATACCGGATTTCGATAAAACCGGCAAAATACCGGTTTCGTCTCCGGCAGGCCTATCGCTAACACCGAACATCTTGGGAACGCTGGGTCCCGTAATATCGGCATCCAGAATACCGACTTTGTATCCCATTCTTTTAAGAGAAACGGCAGTTAAACCGGCTACCAGGGATTTACCGACGCCACCCTTGCCGCTCATGATAGCAACTATATTTTTAATTTTATTCAACACACCGGGCTTAACGTTTTCGTAGTTTACTTCAACTTCGGCATCACTATCCAACTTGTTAATAATCTTAGTGATTTTGGCTTTTAATACTCCCTGCACCAGCGCCGTCATTCCTGCCGCAGCCAGCGTTAGAGCAACCTTCTTCTCCTCGATTTTAACATCCATTATTAGGTTCATGCTGCCTACGGTTCTTGTAAGACCGGGAACAACCAAATCTTTCAGTTCTTCCCTGATCTGCTCATCAGTTACCATTCAATACCCTCCATATTTTTTAGTTTATATATATTCTGTATTTAATACAGTCTATATCCGGTTATACCGTTTTACGTTATTTATTGCGTATCGGACAATTCTTGGGCAATTGGCTGAAAATATTCTCACCGGTAGCGTACCACCTGATACCCATAGGACAAGAGAAACGCCTTATGGCAGACACCTCGAAATTTCCGCCCTCAATCACTATCGCCTTGCCGTTTAAGAGTGCATCGGCAATGCTTTTACGCGCTGAATCCAGTATACGAGAAAAAGTGGTGCGCGAAACGTTCATCTCCTGAGCACAATCCTCAAGCTCCAGTTCCTCGACATCTTTCAAACGAATAGCTTCCAGTTCTTCAACGGTAAGTTTTACTCCCTGCATTAAAGAAAGCTGCCTTCCCGTTGGCGTAAAACTGCTTACCGGTGGAATAAAACCCACCCTGCGACGCAGTGGCTGTCTACCCATTTGCTTAAAAACTCCCGATAACCTAGTTTATTTCGCCCATATGTCCACTATTATAGTTTTTTAAGGAATTGATGTCAACCACTGCTTATAATGCCTATCTATCAAACTTAATGATTCCGCTTTTAGAGCCTTTCCCGATACAAAGAGAATCAGAGCGAGCGCATTTTTGTCTCTTGACGTAAATAAAAACTATAGCCGCTCGTAGTTAATCCCAAAAGCCGCTCGTAGTGCATGTCCTGAGTATATCGAAGGAAGCCTGTCGAACCCGAAGTACCCTTTAGGGTGATAACGGCGACTAACCTCGAATTGCATTTAAATCCCTCTTAATCTCCCTTTTCCAAAGTGAGAGAATCGACGAGTGCTATTTCCTGCCTTTTTTTACAGTTGCCATTGCGAGTCTATTCACTCTCCTATTTACATTAGATTCTTCGCTACGCTCAAAAAGACAAAGTGTAGGGACTCCTCTTAACGGGCATTTATGTAATGTCATTCTGATCCCGATTTATCGGGACTTCGTTCGACCACCATTTATACTTAGCGAAGCTAATGTACGAATTTGGCATGACAAATAAAAAACGTAGGGGCGACCATGGGTCGCCCGCCCTTTATACGAACATGGCGGACGGAACAATGCCCGTCACTACGGGGTCAACGATTAAATTGTCATTTTCGGCAATTCGACGACTTCCCTGCATGATATTAATATTCCTGATAGAGCATCAAGAAAAGTTCTCTTATCAAAGATTCCCGTTACTATAAGAATTAAAGAAACTATCGTATTTTTATTTTTATATACAACTCTTTATAATACAGAATTAGATATGGATAAAAAAGACCTTGAACTGCTGGAATTCCCCCGCATCCGTGAAATCATCGCCGGCTACTGTTCCTTTTCAATCAGTAGCGAAATGGCGATGTCGCTATCCCCTTCTACGGATATAGACGTTATCCGGACCAAGCTTGATGAATCGAGAGAAGCCTCCGGACTTATGGAAGAGGACAGTTCTGTTTCGGCAAACGGAGTCGAGGATATTTGCGATTATGCCGTTGCCGCCTCGCGCGGTCAAGTACTCGACCCGAAAACCCTTAGAGTTATTTGCACCTCGCTGCAGGTAATGCGCCTGCTGCGAAACGCAATTACAGACCATCCCGATAGATTTCCCGCATTATCAAAATACAGTGATAATATAAGCGAATTTACCCCGATTGAAAAAGCCATCGACCGGGCAATTTCCATAGACGGAGAGATTCTGCCTAATGCTTCGGCAAAACTGTTATCCATCCGCCGCAATCAGCAGGCAAAAAAAGCCGCCCTGATGAATACTTTGCAGGGATTAATCTCTACCGGCACCCAGCAGCACTATATTCAGGAAGCGTTAATTACCGAACGCGAAGGACGTTATGTCATTCCGATAAAGAGCGAACACCGCAAAGAAATCAGCGGGATTGTCCACGATGTCTCGAACTCAGGGGCTACCCTGTTTATCGAGCCGTTGCAGACACTGGAAATGGGCAATGCCTTAAAAGAGGAGCAAATCGAGGAAAAGCGTGAAATCGCCCGCATTCTTACCGAAATCAGCGAACTTATCGGCGGTGTCAGCGAAGATATAATCGACAGCATCGAAGCCGCTGCCGCACTTGACCTGACTCTGGCAAAAGCGCGCTTTGCAAGGCGTTTCAAAGCAAACGAAGCCACTGTCTATAAACCGGATACTTCCGCGCCGCCCTTAATCAAACTGGATGACGCCCGCCACCCCCTGCTGGGAGATTCCGCCGTTCCGCTCAGTATCGAAATAGGCAATGACTTTTCGGTATTGATTATTACCGGACCCAACACCGGAGGAAAGACAGTCGCCTTAAAAACAATCGGGTTGTTATGTTTAATGACACAGGCAGGACTGCCGATTCCGGCAGCACCAACCAGCCGGCTGCCGGTTCTTGACGGCATTTTTGCCGACATCGGCGATGAGCAGAGCATAGCGCAGACGCTCTCGACTTTCAGTTGGCATATGAGTAATATCGCCCGCATCCTGAAAAGACTATCGGGGCATAACCTTGTTCTTTTAGATGAACTGGGAGCCAGCACCGACCCCAACGAGGGCTCTGCTTTGGGCAGGGCGATTCTGCTGCATATCCTTGCCTCGCACTCTCTGGCAGCCATAACAACCCACTATACCGACCTTAAAGTGTTTGCGCATGTAACGGAAGGATTGCAGAATGCCTCTTTTGATTTCGACCCCGAAACTATGACACCGACTTACAAGCTGACACTGGGAACTCCCGGAGGCTCCAACGCCATTGCAACCGCCGCTCATTTCGGCTTGCCGCAAGAGGTTATCAGCACCGCCCGAAGCTCACTTGAAGAAGGCTCCCGCCGGCTTGAGGAACTGCTGACCAACATCCAGCAGGAAAAGCAGAGATTGGAGACATTAAACCGCGAACTGGCGGACGAAAAGATAATATACACCCGTCAGAATAAAGAGCTATCGACCGAACTAACGAAATTTAAGGAAGAAAAGCAAAAATTGAAGCAGAACGCCCGCGATTCAATTATAGAAGAGGTAGCGCGGCTGGAAAAAGAATTAAAACTGGTCAGCTCCGAAATGCGCAGGGCAAAATCTCAGGAAGCTATTAAAAACGCCCGCCAGACCTCGCAATCAGTTCGCCGGCAAATCAGGGAAGGCATTCTGGCGGAAGAGGAAGAAACACTGCCGGAAGAAGACACTGTCATTGAAGTCGGCGACAATGTACTGATAAAGGAAGTGGGCGTTAAGGCAAAAGTTGTTTCTATAAATGACAAGACCGGACAGGTAAAAGTATCGACCGGTTCGATGAGTTTTAATACCGACAGAGAAGGCCTTATCAAGCTATCCGGGGATGAGATAAAGGACAAAGCATACGAGGTGCAGGTACAGGTTCCGTTAAGACAGATGGCGATGGAACTCGACCTGCGCGGCAAACGAGCCGACGAGGTAGAGGTGCTTTTAGATAATTACTTAAATGATGCCGCCGTTTCCAACCTGAAAAGAGTGCGCATCATCCACGGTTACGGCACGGGGACTGTGCGCTCGATGGTACGCGACCTGGCATCGCACCATCCGCTGGTTAAAAACTTCGAAGCCGTACCGGCGGGAGAGGGCGGGGACGGGGTTACGGTTATCAATTTGAGGTAGGGGGG
>LSQX01116300.1_pt1 | contig 12183 bp, 9 predicted proteins | sample 654561 | NCBI WGS metagenome assembly LSQX01 (sample SAMN04489861, study PRJNA283612) | anaerobic digester metagenome | isolation source: 4 biogas reactors fed with cattle manure at either 37C or 55C with and... | place: Denmark: Kongens Lyngby | collected 2014 | reverse complement strand
TGTACTTGACATAGGGTATACTTGCTTATATACTTTCAAAGAATCGTGTGTCAAACTAAATCTTCGCATCTGTTTGGATGCATGAATTTATTTGACCTTACGAAAAGAAAACATATGGAGGAAAGCTTATGAAGAAATTCCTGGCACTTATCCTGGGTCTTGTTATGGTTCTGTCCATGTTTGGCGGTCTTGCTGCTGCGGCAGAGTCCAAGGGTCTTATCGGTATTTCCATGCCCACTCAGTCCAGCGAACGCTGGATCAAAGACGGCGCCAAAATGAAGGAAATCCTGGAGAGCAAGGGCTTCGAAGTTGACCTGCAATACGCCGAAGATGATATCCCCACCCAGAAGTCCCAACTCGAAGCCATGCTGACCAAAGGCGCTAAAGTGCTCGTGGTCGCTGCTATCGATGGATCCACCCTGTCCGCTACCCTGGATCAGGCTGCTGCCACCGGCGTCAAGATCATTTCTTATGATCGTCTGCTGGTTGACACCGACGCCGTTTCCTATTATGCAACCTTTGACAACCGTGGCGTTGGCAAACTGCAGGCTCAGTCCCTTGTGGACGGCATGAAGGCCAAGCGCGGCGAAGGCCCCTACAACATTGAGCTGTTCGCCGGCTCCCCCGACGACACCAACTCCTTCTACTTCTTCCAAGGCGCCATGGATATTCTGCAGCCCATGATCGAAACCGGTGAAGTGGTTATCGTCTCCGGTCAGAAGACCCAGGAAGAAGTCGGCACCCTCCGTTGGGACGGCGCTGTTGCTCAATCCCGTATGGACGCAATCCTGGCTGGCAACTACTCCGATGGAAAGCCTCTCCATGGCGTGCTGGCTCCCTATGACGGCATCTCCCGCGGCATCATCTCCTCCTTGGTATCCTTTGGCTTCGCCCCCGGCTCCGACAACTGGCCCATCGTTACCGGTCAGGACGCGGAAGCTGCTTCCATCAAGCTGATCATCAGCGGCGAGCAGTATTCCACCATACTGAAGGATACCCGCGACCTGGCTGCTGTGGCTGCCGGCATGGTTGAGGCAGTGCTGAATGGCACCGAGCCCGAAATCAACGACACCACCACCTACAACAACAACGTGAAGATCGTTCCTTCCTACCTGTTGATCCCCTACACCGTCACCGTTGACAACTATCAGGCATTGGTTATGGATTCCGGCTACCTCACCCCTGATGACATCAAGTAATCAGTGAGGCAATGAGATTGGCGGCAGAGCGACTCGTTTTGCCGCCAATTTTTCTATCCAATGCAAAAGGAATTTTCTGGTCGGGGGTAGAGTGAACATGCAAGATACCATTATGTTGGAAATGCGGAACATTACCAAAAAGTTTTCCGGCGTCAAAGCGCTGGACAACGTTTGTTTTAGCGTGAAACAAGGGCAGATTCATGCGCTTGTCGGCGAGAACGGCGCGGGAAAATCCACTTTGATGAATGTTTTAAGCGGTGTGTATTCCCATGGAAGCTATGAAGGTGACATTATTTTTAAAGGCGAAACCTGTACCTTTAAGGATATCAAAGATTCCGAGAAAAAAGGAATTGCAATTATCCATCAGGAGCTGGCGCTTGCGCCTAACCTCACGGTGGCGGAAAATGTATTTTTAGGTCACGACCAAGCCAGATACGGTGTTGTCGACTGGAACAAAACCAGAGTCAAAGCTACCCAAATGCTGGAAATGGTTGGCCTTGATGTAAAAACGGATACCTTGGTCAAAGACATTGGTGTAGGCAAGCAGCAACTCATTGAGATTGCGAAGTCTTTGGCAAAAGATGTAGAGCTGCTGATTTTGGATGAACCAACGGCAGCCCTCAATGATGAAGATTCCAGCCACTTGCTGGATCTGCTGGTGGGCTTGCGTGAAAAGGGAATCACCTGCATCATCATTTCTCATAAATTGAACGAAGTGACCAGGATCTCGGACGATATCACCGTGCTTCGTGACGGTCAAACCATTAAAACGCTCACCAAGGGACAGGATGACATTTCCGAAGGACATATCATTAAACTTATGGTGGGACGGGAACTGACCGACCGCTATCCCAAGCGCAGCCATATCGTGGGGGACGTGGTCTTTGAGGTCAATGAGTGGAATATTTCAGACCCTAAAGACCCCAGCCGCAAGATCGTAGAAGACGTGAACATCAATGTCAGAAAAGGCGAAGTTGTGGGCATGTACGGTCTGATGGGCGCTGGCAGAACCGAGTTCGCCTTAAGCGTGTTTGGTCGGGCTTATGGCACAAAAATTTCGGGAATCATTAAAAAGAATGGCAAAGAAATAGTCTTGAAGGATGTAGCGGACGCCATCAAGAACGGTCTTGCCTACGCCACTGAAGATAGAAAATCCTTCGGTCTGGTACTGATCCACCCCATCAAGCAGAACATCACCCTGTCCGCGCTGAGGTTTATCAGCAAGCGGAATGTCATCAACGACAACATGGAAATTCTCAAGGCGGAAGAATACCGAAAGAAGCTGAACATCAAATCATCCAGCATTCTTCACCGTGTGGGCAATCTGTCCGGCGGCAACCAGCAGAAGGTTATGTTCAGCAAGTGGATCTTCACCGAACCGGATGTGCTGATTTTGGACGAACCCACCAGAGGCGTTGACGTGGGTGCCAAGTACGAGATTTATACCATTATCAACGAGCTGGCCGAGGCGGGAAAACCCATCGTGATGATTTCCTCCGAATTGCCCGAGCTGCTGGGGATGTGCGACCGCATCTACATCATGAACCGCGGCAGGATCGTCGGCGAGCTGCCCGTGGCGGAAGCCACCCAGGAGAACATCATGCACCACATCATGCAAAGCAACGCTTGAGAAGGATAAGGAGCTGCGACTATGGAAACAAATCAAAAAAAGTTTAAAATCAACATCCGTGAATACGCCATGATGTTTGCCTTGGTTTTCGTGGTATTGCTGTTTCAGGTGATGACCAAAGGAATTTTGCTGACCCCCATCAACATTACCAACCTCATTCAACAGAACAGCTATGTCATGATCCTGGCCTGCGGCATGCTGCTGTGTATCCTGACAGGCGGAAACGTAGACTTGTCCGTCGGTTCCGTCGCGGGCTTTATCGGCGCGGTTTCCGCTGTATTCATCCTGAAAATGGATATGGCCATCCTGCCTGCCATTCTGATCTCTCTTGGCATCGGCTTGCTTATCGGCATGTGGCAAGGCTGGTGGATCGCTTATGTTGGTGTACCGCCTTTCATTGCGACTTTGGCGGGCATGCTGATCTTCCGCGGCCTGACTATGGTTACCTTAAAGGGTACAAGCCTTGCGCCTCTGCCTGCCGCCTATAACTTTATTGCCGCGGGCTTCATTGCGGATCCATTCTCAGCGGAAGGCTCGACACTCAATATTCTAGCCATTATTGCCGGTGTTTTGATTTCCATTTACATTATTGTCAATGAATTTCTGCAACGCAAGAGCCAGAAAAAATACGGCTTTGCCACCCAACCCATGGTGCTGGTGATTTTCAAGCTGGCGGTCCTTTGTGCCGTTGTTAACTTCTTCACCTACAAACTGGCGCAGCGCAATGGTTTGCCCGCTGTATTGGTTCTGGTGGCAATCCTGGTACTGATTTACACCTTCATCACGATGCGCACCACCTTTGGCCGTCACATCTACGCCTTTGGCGGCAATGCCAAGGCCGCGCGCCTCAGCGGGATTAAGACCAAGCAGGTGATGTTCTGGGTATACGCCAACATGGGCTTGATGGCTGCCCTGGCAGGCATCGTTTTTACTGGCCGCCTGAACTCCGCCACGCCCAAGTCCGGAAACGGTTTTGAGATGGATGCCATTGCGGCCTGCTTCATTGGCGGCGCTTCCACCTCAGGCGGCGTTGGCACCATCATCGGCGCCATCGTTGGCGCATTGATGATGGGCGTTCTCAACAACGGTATGGCCATTATGGGCGTCAGCATCGACTGGCAGCAAGTCATCAAAGGCATGGTGCTGCTGCTTGCGGTTGCCTTCGACGTACTCTCCAATAAAACATCCAGGTCTGCTTAACAAACACTGGGGAAAACACGATACGCACACGGGTAAAGGTTCTCTGTGCCGGCTTTAGTTAAGGGAATATGGTTCGCTCCCTTAACAAGAGTGCAGTGTATGCTTATGCCCGATGGGCTATGTGTTTGACAAAACATCATGAAAAAGACTATCAGATAAAATACGATCGTATCAATCTGATCGTCTTTTTTTGTATCTTTTGACCCTTGAGTACCTCGGCAACCTGTGTTAGGATACGGCTAAGCTTAGTAAGGGCTGCTTGAAAACTATCATGCCGAAAAGAACTCTTCATACAATCATCAAGGAGGTCAAACAGTTGCATCGGTTCATCGTTAAAAAAGGATGGATATGTCTTCTCGTGTCCACTCTATTCATGCTGGCATTAATATCCCCCGCAATGGGAGAGACTGTGAATACCGCCAGACAGAGGATCTGTTGAACATGAGGAACAGACCAGCCGTTAAGCGCCTCGCGCAGGGCATTCTTTTCCTTTGTATCGCGCTTCTGCCGGCATGGGGGCTGCCTAGTGCCGCCCTGGCTGCCGGGGATCAGTTCGCCTATACGCAGGTGTACGAGCCGCAGACTTCCCTGCCGCTGGCGGCCACAGTAGTCTGGCAGGCGGACGCAAATGCCCTTGCCGTTGCCAGGGAAGCGGTACGGCCAGCGTCCGCAGCGGTGTACCTGGATGACTCCCTCCGTGTGTTGGCAAGAGACGGACAGGAAATCGCCCCAGAACTTTCGGAGTACCTGGACAGCACGGCGCCATCCATGATCCCAGTCCTCCACCCCCTGGATGAAAGAGCGGCGGACGCGCTCCTGAAGATGCTGCGGGAGAGCGGCCGCAAGGACCTTTTTGTTGCGGTACCTGGGAAAAACGCAAGCTGGCGCACAAGGTTCACAGCGCTGATGCACATCCGCGGCCTGGTGGACTTCACCGCGAATGAAATCTCGGGTGAGGACGACCTTGAGGAGATCATCCGCGTGACCAACAGCAGCGGCGCCAAGGTTGCCATCCTCCCGAGGGAAGCAGCCACCCGCGCCAATGTCCGTTTCCTGCAAAGCCGGCTGATTACCGTATGGGCAGAATCAGGCAGCAATGAAGCCGCTCTCATCGGCACGCTGACTTCCGGCGTCAATGGCCTGGTAGTGACAGATTACCAGGCCGCGTACAGGGCCATCGGCTTCTTTGCGGACGAAGCCCCTTCGATGCTCCGCGTGCCCTTCATTGCCGGGCACCGCGGCATGCCCAGCGAATATGCCGAAAACACCCTGATGAGTGCCCAGGGCGCTTTTAGCGCCGGGGCGGATATCATCGAGAACGACATCTGGCTCAGCCGGGACGGAAGACTGTTCATCAACCACGACAAATCTCTGAAGCGCTTGTTCAACCGCGAGGACATCAGCGACAGTGAGCGCTTGACCCTCGCGGAATTGCAGGAGATCCCCTTTTCCTTTGAGGGGATGTCGGGCGTGCCCGAATCCAACAACCAGCCGGCTAAAAAGTCACGGAATGGCTTTATCCGGCAGGATCCCTCCCTGCGCATCCCCGCCCTGGATGAATACTATGAAGCGTTCAAGGGCACGGATATCGTACATTTTGTAGAAATCAAATCCCACAACCCGGCCATTGTCCCAGCGCTGAAAGCCCTTAGTGAAGAGATGGGAACCGCAGGGCAGACGGTCGTTATCACCTTTAATACTGTCATCCTGGAGGCCATGAAGCAGGAGTGGCCGGAAATGTCCCTTGGTGCGCTGGGCACCGAAGGGGGCAACCTGGGGGACGGCCGGCTCAACTTTCCGGATTACGCCGCCGTTATCCGCCGGGAAGGCGCTGAAAAGGCGCTGGAGCTGCTTTATCGTGTGCTCCAGCCCTGGAATGCCACCTACAACCCCAAATTCAGTTTTACCTATGAACTGGCACGGGTCGGCCGCCACCGCGGGCTGACCGTCTGGCCCTGGACATACAATGACCCGAAGGTTTTCGCGGACGCCTGGCTCAGTGGCATCTACGGCCTCACCACCAATTTTGCCTGGTGGGCCTCTGATTTCGTGACTGAAATCACGGGCAAGGATGAGCGCCTGTCTTTAGGCGCTGCGCTGCCCAAGCCCCTGCTCACCACCCGGAACGGGGTAACCCTTGAAACCGGGGATGCCCGGGCCATCACTCTGTCAGGGACGGCTATACGGGACGGCATCGCAGTTTCCGCAGGAGAATCGCTGCTTCTCTGGCGCGTCAAGCAGAGTCTGGTGATCCAAGGGAAGGATTACGGCGCGTATTACTTATATTCCGAGCCGTTTAGGGTTTTGGTGGAATAAGGGGACTCAGCGGCCTTGCATTATCCTAATTCTCAGGGCGCATCGTTTCACTTTTTGTTGACTCAATTTTTGAGCAGCCGGGGTCACTTAAAAAGCAGCTGCGACCAAACACATCGATGCCAATATCGGATAAGTCTGTTTCTGCCATATGATTGGGGAGACGATGCTTCTTTTGGAGTGAAATCAGATAAATGGTTAAGCCCCCCATCAATATGGCGGATAATAAACCTGGCGCAACCGATGACAAGCTGCCGATCAACCAACCGCCCAATGCCGGTGCCGCGATACGTGTAATGCTCTCCATGGCAGCTGATATGCCCATGATCTCACCGGTTTCATTTGCCGGAACTGCCTTGGATAGACCCGACCGGAGCAGTGTGCTGAGAATGCCGCTTGATATCGACAATGGGACCAGAACGACCATTAACACAGGTACACTGGGAGAAAAAGCCCATCCTGCATAAGACAACGTTAATGTGATCAGAGCAAAGCGAACCAGTACGTGCTCCGGGAACCGTTTTGTTAATGCCCCCATACCGCCGCCTTGAATGCCCGCAACCAAAACACCAACATAAGCCAGTATAAACCCTGTAGATTGCGCTGATAACTCCAGCCGTTGTTTGGCAAACAGAGAAAACACCGATTCAAACATGGCCATTGACAAGCTGAAAACGATCATACTTCTTAAAATAGGCCCGGCAATAGGTTTAGCAAACGCGGCGGTAAGTCCATGCAGCGGATGTTTGCGTTTTGCTTCAGATAAATGCAATACTCGTTTTTCTTTCGGAAGTGATTCAGGAAGCAAGAAGGCAATCATAAATAAGTTAATCAGTGATAAACCCGCTGAGAAAAATGCGGGCACCGCATACCCCCACTGGCTTAAAAACCCACCGGAAGCAGGACCGAGAATGAATCCAAGACCAAAAGCGGCGCCGATCATGCCCATGCCCTTTGCGCGGTTTTTTTCATCTGTCACATCAGCTATGTAGGCCTGAGCAACCGTGATATTCCCGCCGGTCAGCCCGTCTAAAAAACGACTGATCATAATCATGGGGATACTGCGCGCAAAACCCAGCATCAATAAGGATAAGAATGTTCCTCCAATACTGAACAACAATAATGGCTTTCTTCCAAACCGATCCGAAAAAAGACCTACCAAAGGTGCGCCAAAAAACTGACCCAAGGGATAGGCAGCACCAATCAATCCGATAATGGCAGGTCTGGCTCCCCAGTTGGCAGCAATATAAGGCAGCAGCGGTAATATGAGTCCAAATCCGAGCATATCGACAAATACGACAGAAAACAGCGGCAGTAAAGGCCTTTTCTGTTTCACAATAGTTTTCCTCCCGCTTTGAGTTCCCACTTCCAGCTAAAGATGTTCAGTCATTACGGCCAATACTTTGTCAAGCGGAGCATCAGAATATTACCCACGGGCCGGACAGTCAATCATATCTCTCTTATGCCTGATCAGTATATCTCGGCATCAGAGAAGTTCTTTTCAGATTACGCTAATGAGTGTTCAATTCTCGCCCACGTTGCCTTAAAAGCGCATAAAACAATTGACAGATGCAAGAGCCTCTCCTACAATAACCGAGTCTATCATACTTTGTTGACGCCCCCTCAACCGCCTTGTGTTAATCGGCACGTCAATATAGAAGCAACAAGAGGTGATCTGATGAAGTCTATGGCAATTTGTCCAATGCTTACAGCGTTTACTGACTCCGGAAGTCTGGATTTCGATGCCAATGAGCGTCAGATAGAACGTCTTATAGCCGGCGGAATAGATGGTATTCTCTTTTTGGGGAGTATCGGGGAGTTCTCAGCTATTAGTATGGAACAGAAGGAAGAGTTCTCGAAGTTCGCCATTGGGCGAGTTAATGGCCGCGTGCGAACGCTAGTGGGAACATCTTGTGCTTCTATGGAAGACACCCTCCGAATGAACAGCGTTGTTTGCGAGGCAGGCGCGGATGCAGCAATGATTCTTCCCCCCTATTACTTTGCAGCAGATGAAGAAACATTATACCGTTACTACTCCACACTTGCGCACAAGACTTCATTTCCCTTTATGCTGTACAATTTTCCCGCTACAACCGGCACTAACATGTCAGCCGATCTTGTGTGCAGATTAGCCCGTGAGTATCCGCAAATTATCGGTATCAAAGACACCGTGGAAAATTTCGGCCACACACGCGCACTGATCCAGTCCGTTCACGCCCTGCGCCCCGATTTTGAAGTTTTCTCTGGCTTTGATGAATACTTTCTTCTAAATTTGATGGTGGGCGGCAATGGAGTCATAAGCGGACTAAACAACATCATGCCTCATGTGTTCCGCCAGCTGCTTGATGGATATGCGCACAACAACTTTTTTGCCATGAGGTCTGCACAACAGAAAATATCCTCGCTCATGGCGCTATATCAAGTGATGCCCTCCTTTGTGCAGAGTATAAAGATTGCTGTATCTATGCTGATTGATGACTATCCAACCAATATGCAGCTTTTCTGCGCTGCTCCAACTGATGCCCAGACTGTCCAAATCCGACAGATTCTCAATGAAGTGCTGCTCCAATCTAGCAATCATAATCAGTAGAGCAAATAAAAGATAAACAAACTGTCTTTTTATGTATGATCTCCAGATAATGCCCTGATAGAATGCCATATTGATCAGAACGGTGATCCGAGTGTTTTCCTGCTGCTGCCCTGGCGAAAATGATACAGGCCCGGTCCGGGGAGTCCCCGGGCTGGGCCTGTTGCAGCACGTCACTTGCGGATGGCGTTTTAATTGATCGCTATGATCTTTTGTTCCCTGTCGGATTGATACGCATTCTCCAGCAGCTCCGTGAGCGCCAGGGCTTTTTCCAGATCAAAGGGGATGGGCGTGCCGTTGATGATCCCATCCAGCCATTGACGCAATGCCGGAGCCTGCTGTTCAGGGAGTTTGTCAGGAATGTACCAGCCGCCTTCGAACTTGCTGGTACGCATTTTCAGGTCTTTGCCCACCTGTACGATAGCGCCTTGCGTGCCCAGAAGTTCAAACATTTCACCGCCGATAGAACCTACAAAACCTGTTTCCAGTACGGCGATAGCCTTGTTTTCAAACTCCACAACGGACACGGCATTATCATCCACGCCTCCCGGTGCGCAGGTATTATTGAAGACGGAGCTGATGCGCATCGGTTTTCCAAGGAGGTAGGAGGCGATATACATGGGATGGCAGCCCAGGTCCATCATTGCGCCGCCGCCGGCCAGGTCTTTATCATACCAGTAGTCCGGCAGCCAGCCGCGAAGCGCGCCATCATGGGCTACGCGCATGCGCATATAGTGTACTCGTCCCAGCGAGCCCTCATCGATAGCCTTGCGGCAAAGCTGGGTCAGAGGCCAGGTGAGGCGAGGGAATGAAATGCAGAATTTTACACCGTTTTCATTGATCGCCTGAGCAATTTCACGGCAGTCTGCCATTGTCGTGGCCAGTACCTTTTCAGTGAAGATATGCTTTTTTGCTTTGGCTGCCTTGAGTATCACCCGTTTATGATCAGCTGTAGGTGTATCCACGACCACTGCGTCTACATCTGCGCGAGCCAAGGCCTTGTCGAGATCAGGTTCGAAGGCTGCACCAAGTTCCTGAGCCCAGGCCTGGCCGCGGGCAGCATCCTCATCCCACACGCAGGTGATCTTCGCATCAGGCTGAGCCTTGACCATATTTGCATAATCCTTGGCATGCACATGCCATTTTGACAGCATGAGAATATTAACCATACTTTTCCCCCCTTTTCTGTTCCTGCGATCATTCTAAAGAGCGCAGGTATCTGATGCAGATATCTGTCTCGGAAAGGCCGCTTGGCTTCAGTGTTTCGCTTTCAACCACCATAGGGATGCCGTATTTTACAGCAGCCTGGTATACTGCCTTTACCGGCGCTGTTCCCATGCCAAGGGGCATCCCTTCGCCGTTTTCATAGCCATCTTTGATATGGATGACCGGCACCCGGTCATGGAGCCTGTCAAGCAGTTTCACCGGATCGATTCCTGCGGCGTAGGCCCAGAAGGTGTCGATTTCCAGGTCGAGCTCTGTACGGTAAATAAGCTGCTCGAAAGCCACAGACCCGTCTGTATTCTGCTTGAATTCGTGGGCATGATTGTGATAGCCTAAGCGAATTCCGGAATTTTTTAGCTTTTTCTGAACCGAGTTGATGTTTTCGATGAAAGTATCCAGTTTTTGCTGGGTATCAAGTTCCGCATAGGGTATGAAAATATTGGTGTTTCCGATTTGCTTGTGGTAGGCGATCGTTTCCTCGGTTTTCTCCAACAGTTCCGCAAGCCCTGTGTGGGTGCCGGATACTTTCAGCCTGTATTCCTTGAGCATCGCAGAGATCTCTTTCGCGCCTATGCCAAAGAACCCCGCGAATTCCACGAAGGAATACCCCTGCTGCGCAACACTGGATAGCGCACCGCCCATGCTGCTTCCTGTTATGTCACGTACGCTGTATAGCTGTACACCGTATTCCATGGCGCAGCCTCCTTACTTCTTGTTGAAATACACAGGTTCGCCCGTCTTGGCGGAGGTGTAGATTGCCTCCAGAATTTCTGACACCACGCAGGCCTGTTCGGGCAGTACAACGGGGTCCGTATCGTTTTCAATGGCATCGATCCAGCGCCGCGCTTCAGTGATGGGCGGAGTTTCCTTCACGCCGTCATAGAAGGCCACACCGCCGGCGGATACGTCAGGCCTGATCTCGATCAGGCGGCCGAATTCGCCTTTGTTGATGGAAATGCCGTTCTTGATCTGAGCACCGGCTTTGGAGCCGCACAGCTGCGTGCTGCCTTCCTGAATGGGCTCAATGGTGTTTAGCGCCCAGGTGGCGTCCAGGGTGATAGTCGCACCGTCTTCCATTACAATAAATCCAAAGGCGGCGTCTTCCATGCCATGCTCGCAGGGACCCCAGGGGTTGCCGCAGTTGGGATCTTCCAGCTTTTTATACTTGGTGCCTACCACCATGCGCGGTTTATAGTTGTTCATAAGGTATAAGGTCAGGTCCAGGGAGTGGGTCCCGATATCGATGAGCGGCCCGCCGCCCTGCTCGTACTCATTCAGGAAAACGCCCCAGTTGGGTGTGCCCCGGCGTCGGATCGCATATGCTTTGGCATAATAGATATCGCCCAGATCGCCCCGATCGATCACGCTCTTCAGATACGTGCTCTCGGGCTTATGCCGGTGCTGATAACCAATCGTGAGCTTCCTGCTTGTTTTCTTCGCGGCCTCTACCATGCGCCGGGCATCAGCGGCAGTCTTGGCCATCGGCTTCTCGCACATGACATGCTTGCCTGCATACAGGGAATCGATTGTAATTTCAGCATGGGAACGGTTTGGGGTGCACACATGTACCACATCGATGGTTTTGTCGTTGAGCAGCTCCTTGTAGTCTGTATACACCTTTGCGTCGGATGTGCCGTATTCGGCAGCGGCTTGTTCTGCCTTTTCCTTGATGATATCGCAGAAAGCCACCATGTCTGCCCGGTCGATCGCCTTCAGAGAAGGCATGTGTTTTCCGTTAGCGATTCCGCCGCAGCCTATGATTCCGATACGCAGCCGATTTGCCATTGCTCTTTCCTCCTGATGATTGATTTTCTTAATTTCCTGTTGGATCTTAATGAAATTATAACATTCATGCATCAAGAGATGATATAATGCTTTTGTTCAAAATATCATTTTTTTGCATGAGGGCTTATGAATGGGTTTTATCGGGAAGAGCGGCTTCCACGGGGAAACATACTTTATACCTATGATTGCAGCGTGCAGAGGACCCTTGGGCGTGCCCCGGCCTGACTTTTACAGATAAAAAAGAG
>LSQX01114080.1_pt1 | contig 12183 bp, 13 predicted proteins | sample 654561 | NCBI WGS metagenome assembly LSQX01 (sample SAMN04489861, study PRJNA283612) | anaerobic digester metagenome | isolation source: 4 biogas reactors fed with cattle manure at either 37C or 55C with and... | place: Denmark: Kongens Lyngby | collected 2014 | reverse complement strand
CCTTGTCTCCCACACCTTGTCTCCACACCTTGTCTCCTACACCTTGTCTCCACACTTTGTCTAAAGCGCAAGAGCAAGCAAAAGTTCCGGTTACCCGTTCGCTTCCGATACGCTATGGAGCCCGCGGTCTCCGCAGTGTACCGGGGAGCGCATGGGGTGGCGAACGTCCCGCCGGGGACGGCGGTCTCCAGCGTTCCGGCTTTTCCGTTCACTTTCATGACGCCTGTACCGAACCACCCCGCCCGACAAGCCGACACAAACTCGCGGTACAGCGAGCCGCAGGGTAGGGCGAGCCGTCCCCGTCACGCCGCTACGCGGTGTGACCGGCGAGCCACACACAGGTGATAAACCGCCAAGACGCCAAGAGTGAGTTTAAGAGAGGTCAGAGATTTCGCTCTATGATCTTCTTTACGTAAGCTGGCATGTCTTGCTGGAGTTCCTCCGTCTTCTTTTTCAGGCGCTCATAGACCGCAACTTCCGCACCCATCCACATGAGATCTTGGAGTTGACAATTTCCTGCCACAGGTCAATCAGGGGCTTGTTCAGGTCGTTGATGTGAAACCAGTTCGCCTTTCCCTTTGCGGCAGCCGCTAGCGAGATGGCGGCAGACCCGGCAAACGGTTCGTGCAGGGTCTCAACGGTAGCAGGAAAGTAACGCAATATGGCGCTTGCCAGATTGCGCTTGCTTCCCTGGTACGGTATAGGATGCGGTACATTCATCTTGTCACTCATCAAGTCATCCGACAGCAAGGAAAGCTTAGGACGAGCGGGCTGAAAGGTCAAGGGGGAACGAAGGTGCGCATTGCGATGTTTGCATTTCATGGGGCTTCCCGCTACAATACCCGCTCATCGGCTTTGATTCTTGTTTTTCGTAACGCCATTGAAGGGAAACACCATGCAGACCGCCTCACGCCGCACCATCGTTTTCAACCTCCCCTGGGATGATGCCCCGATCGACCTCCGCCACATGTTCGCGGATGAGAAGCCCGCCGGCAAGCGCGGCTTCCTGCAGTGCCGCGACGGCAAAATGTTCTTCGAGGACGGCACCGAGGCGCGCTTCTGGGGCACCAACTTCAACAGCGTGGCCAACTTCCCCTCGCACAGCTACAGCGAGAAGGTCGCCCGGCGGCTCGCCAAGTTCGGCGTCAACCTCGTGCGCTTCCACCAGCTCGACGGCGACTGGTCCACCCCCAACATCTTCCAGTTCACCAAGGGCAAGCGCCTCGACAACACGCGGCAGCTCGACCCCGAGAGCATGGACCGGCTCGACTACCTGATCCACTGCCTCAAGCAGGAGGGCATCTACGTCTATCTCGATATCCTCACCTACCGCCGCTTCCGTACCGGCGACGGCGTGGCCGAGCCCGAGAAGCTGCGCCCGGCGGCACGCCCCTACTCGAACTTCGACCCACGCCTGATCGAGCTGCAGAAGGAGTTTTGCACCCAGATCTGGACGCACGTCAACCCCTACACGGGCCTCGCCTACAAGGACGACCCCGTCATCGTGCTGAGCGAGATCGCCAACGAGAACGAGATGTTCGGCGAGCTGGGCGGAATCTTCGAGCCCTACCGCACGCAGCTCGAGAACCGCTATCTGGCCTGGCGCCGCGAGCGCAAGCTGCCCGAGCCGGAACTGCCCGTCAACTTCAAGGTCCTCGACGCCGAGCTGCTGGAGTTCGTCGTCGAGACGATGAAGGCCTACTACACGGAGATGTATGATCACCTGAAGGAGATCGGCGTACGGATTCCCATCACCGGCACCAACTGGCAGGTGGGCGGTGCCGCCCTGCTGGAGTCGCAGCGCCAGTTCCCCTTCATGGACAGCCACACCTACTTCTACAACTGGGGCTGGAAGCCCTACGAGAAGCGGGTGATGACCGACTCGATGCTCGGACGGCTCGACCCCTGGTACCCCTCGCTCACCATGATGCGCGTGCTGGACCGTCCCTTCTTCGTCTCCGAATGGGATCACCCCTGGCCCAACGAGTGGCGCGCCGAGAGCGTGCTGAACCTGGCGGCGGTGTCGGCGCTGCAGGGCTGGTCGGGCACCGCGATCCACACCTACCGCTACGACAACCGCGAAATCTCCGACATGATCGCCATCCCGGTGACCAGCGATGCACTGGCGGGCATCCCCTACCGGGGCGGGGTCTTCGACACCTTCAACGACCCGGCCAAGTTCGGCCTCTTCTACCACGCGGCCATCATCCTGCGCCGCGGCGACGTCAAGGAGGCGGCCAGGACCCTCGAAGTGGCGCTACCCGGCCTGCGGATGGCTGACCATACCGGCAATGCCGACACACCGGATCTGATCGGGGGCTGGAACTGCACGGCGCTCCATGGTGCCGCCGAGACCAGCAAGATCGGCGTGCGCCTGCCCGGTGCGCCCGAGATCGCGGAGCGGCAACTGAAGATCGACGAGCGTATCGTGCCCGAGACGGCCACGGAACTGCGCTCCGACACTGGCGAGCTCTACCGCAACATCAAGGAGCGCTACGCCACGATCGACACCCCGCGCACCAAGGCGGCCTACGGTTTCCTGGGACGCGCGGGAACAATTAAGCTCAAGGGCCTCACGATCCGCAGCCTGAGCGACTTCGCGGTCATCGCCTTCAGCTCGCTCACCGACGAGCCGCTGGAGTCGAGCGACAACATCCTGCTAACCGCCGTCGGACGCGCCGACAACTCCGGCGCCACCTACAACAGCAACCACACGCTGCAGTACAGCCGCGGACACGCGCCGATTCTCGCCGAGGTGATCGAGGCGGAGATCGAGCTCGACACCAAGCTCACCGGCCTCAAGATCTCCGGCATCAACAGCGAGGGCCTGATCTGCGGCCCGGTCGAGGAACAGATCGCCGACGGCAAGCTGCGCTTCACACTGGGCGGCGACTTCCCCTCGATCTACTACCTCATCCAGAAGGTGTAACCACAGCGAATGGGATATACGGCATTCCCGGCTGTCTTTTGAATCAGGAACTCAGGAAATCAGGAAATCGTGAAGCAGCGCATTCCCGCATCCTTTCTTGAGTTCTTGAGTTCCTGATTAATCCGCATGGATAATCACCAACCCAGAACGATGAAAGGTTCTTGCAAACCCCCTCGTGGCATGGGCGTCCCGCCCATGAAACACGGGCAGGATGCCCGTGCCACGTGTGCCCGGCGAAGGGTTTTGCAAGTTACTCGATAAGAAAGGCGTTTTAAGCAAATGCAGACTGATGAGATTCTCCAGGACCTCGAGTCCACCGGCGCCCTGCTGAGCGGCCATTTCGAGCTGCGCTCGAAGCTCCACAGCGACCGCTTCTTCCAGTGCGCGCTGCTGCAGCGCCACCCGCGCGTCTTCGCGCGCCTCTGCGCCGCGCTGGCCGCGAAGGTCGAGGCCGCCGACCTCGGCGGGCTCGACTGTGTCATCGCCCCGGCCCTCGGCGGCATCGTCGCCGGCCATGAGCTGGCCCGCGCGCTCGACCTGCGCTCGATCTTTGCCGAGAAGGTGGACGGCAAGCTGGTCATGCGGCGCTTCGCCATCGAGCCCGGCGCCCGCTACCTCATCGCCGAGGATGTCGTGACCCGCGGCGGACGCGTCCAGGAGACCATTGACCTTGTCCGCGAGGGCGGCGGCAAGCCCGTCGCCGTCGCGGTACTGGTTGACCGCAGTGCCGGCCAGGCCGACTTCGGCATGCCCCTCTTCAGCCTGCTGGAGATGGCGCCGCAGGTCTGGGAACCGACGGAGTGTCCGCTCTGCAAGGCGGGCCAGCCCTTTGTCCATCCGGGATCATGACCCCTGACCGCGCAGGCTTCTCGCTGATCGAGGCGCTGCTGGCCTGCGCCCTGCTGGCCATGGTGCTGGTGCCGGTGCTGGTCACCTTCCGCACCCATCTGGGTGCCGTCGACCGCATGTCGGCGCGCCTGCGCCTCGAGCACACCTGCCGCGCGCGGCTGGACGCCAGCGAGGCACGCGTGCGCGCCGGCATCACCGATCCCCTGCCCTCCGGACGCCAACCCGGCGGCCTCGTCTTGCGCGAGATCCCCCCCGCCGCCGAGCCCTGCGGGGCCGGCCATTTCTGGCACCTCGCCATCGAGGCCACCGATCCGGGCACGGAACTAACCACCGCAGGCGAGCGCTTCCTGATTCTGATGCCGCAGGAGGCGCCCGAGGGGGAGGCGCCATGACTCCCCGGATCAGGCGGCGCGCAGGCTTCTCGCTGGTCGAAATCCTCGTCGCGACCGCCATCCTGCTGGTGATCGGCGGCGCCGCTGCCACCCTGCTGCTGCAGGCCTTCGCCCTCTGGGAACACGGCGTCACGCGCACGCGCCGCCTTGTGGCGACCGACTCCTTCCTCACCGCCTTCGCGCGCGACTTCACCGCCGCCCAGAGCGGCCTCGGCTTCACCGGCGAGGTTGCCCGCTGCCAGTTCTGGACACTCGAGGTGCCCGCGGAGCAGTCACCACGGCTCGCGAGGGTCGAGTATCTCCTCGCGCCCGACGCCATCCTGCGCCGCGCGGACAGTGACGGTACCGAGCCGCCGCAAGTGACGCGCTTCGCCCCCGTCGAGCCGCTGGAACTGGCCTATGCGCTACCCGTGCCCGGCGACAGCGACGACGCCTGGACGGCGGAGTGGGCCGTGGCGACCAACGCCCCGCAGCGCGTGCGGTTGCAGCCGCGTCCGGGGGCAAGGCACATCTCCCGGCCATGCGTGCTGACGAGGGCCACGCCATGAGCCGCCGTCCGGCCTATCGCGTACCGCACCGTGACACCAGCGGCAGCATGCTGCTGCTGATGCTCGTGACCGTCTCCGTGGTCTCCATGCTGGCCCTCGCGCTGGGCGGCTGGATCCGCGCGCAGGCCGTGGCGCTCGAGGCCAACCGCTACCGCCGCGAAGTCCGTGAAGGTACACGCCAGGCGGCGCTGCGGTGGCTGGCCGGGCATGTCGTGCCCGACACCAACGGCTGGGATATGCTCACTGAAGCGTGGGCCGCCGACCCATGGGAGCATCGCGAAGGTGGCTGGGTATTGCGCGTCTCGGGAGACGGCTGGCGCGACGAGCCCGGTGCCACCACGGCGCCGATTGACGAGAGCGGCAAGATTCCGCTCAACCAGGCGCCCGTGCCGCTACTGGCCGCCCTGCTCCGCGAGGTGGGCGGCCTGCCCGCGGATATGGCCACAGAGCAGGCACGGCGCATCGTTGACTGGCGCGACGAGGACACGCGCGCCGCCGGCAACAACACGCTGGACGAGTCCGCCGCCTACGGTACACGCGAGGCGCCGTGGCAGGCGCCCAACCGTCCCTTCGTCTGCGTCGCGGAGATGGCACGCGTGCCGGGTCTGGCACCCGCGACATGCACTGCCCTGACGCCCTGGGTAACGGTCGAGGGTTCGGGTCGGCTCAACCTCAACACAGCCCCCGAAACCACCCTGCGGGCGGCACTGACGACACTGGGCGGCGGCGACACCCGCGCCGCGCTGCGCCTTCTGGAGCGCATACTGGCCTTCCGGCGCGCCGGCCACGGATTCACCCAGGCCACGGCCATGGCGATCACGCGCGACCTGGGCGGCCTGCCCGCCGACGAGGCCGCACTGCTTGGCCGCATCGAGGCCTTCATCACGGTCACGTCAACGGCGGTCAGCGGCGTAGCCGAGGCGACACCCGCCGCAGCCTGGGCGGCGGGCCGGCGCGGCGGCCGCGCCCACTTCACATGGCACCGCGAGCGCCACGTCTTCACCCGCTGGGCGGATGAGTAGGAACTTTTTCCGGCAGCGGATATGTAATCAAATAGACCATCATGAGCAACCCTGGACGCAACGATCCCTGTCCCTGCGGCAGCAGTGGCTCGACCAGAGCCCAGAACTCGTCACTAATCTCACAAGTGCGTATTCTCGCCATAAGTCCATGCTCCTGATTTGGTCGGATGACAGGTTATCAGGGAGCGCGAGAAAATGAAAGGCCTATTTGAGGATAAGCCCTTAATCGGAACACATTTCCTTGGCGCTCTTGGCGTCTTGGCGGTTCATCGACTTTGTGCGGCTCGCCGGTCACACCGCGTAGCGGCGTGACGGGGACGGCTCGCCCTACCCTTCGGTTACCGTACCGTGGGCTTCCGCCGGGGCGGCGGGCGGGGTGGTTCGGTACAGGCGGGGGACAGGGGATAGCAGTAGGCAGCGCAGCGCTTTTACCCTCTAAATTGCGAGCCACTGTGTGGTCGCAATAATCGTCCCTGCCACTGCCCCCTACTGCCAACTGCCGCTGGCGAAGCCGACATACTCATCGAAGAAGAACTCGGCATTCTTGTCCATCAGCACTGTCACATCCGGGCCGTCGAAGACGAAGTTCATCTTCAGCGTACCGAAATAGGCATCGGTCGCGTAGCAGATGACCACCAGCGAATTTTCCAGCACCCACGCTCCGGAGGTGTGGCATCGGTAGCCTTGTCCGTAGGGCGTGCCGATACGCGCGCCGAAGTAGTGCGTCTCGGGGAAGCGCTGCTCGTGGTGTGTACCGAAGCCGAAGCCCAGCTCGTGCTTCCCGGTGGCATTCTCGTAGATGAACTTGCCGGCACGCCCCTCGAAGTCGAAGCGCACCGTCCTGATCCCCATCGCATTCTCACCCATGACGTAGGTGCGGCCATGGACACGGGCGGCGGTAGGCGATTCGGCGGCACCCGGTACCGTCAGCAGGGCCTGTCCCGCCAGTCGCGACTGAAGGGCCGCATGCGCCCCGGGGTTCGGCGGCAGCGAGGACTGCTGTCTGAGGTGGGGCAGGATCTCCTCCCAGAGGGCATCGTAGATCGCGGCGCATGCCGAGGGAATCGCCTGCGTGTCGCCAAGCGTGACTAGGACGAAGTCGTGATCCGGCAGGCAGACGGCAAGCTGGCTGCCCATGCCGCGGCAGGCGAAGCCGTTGTGGCGCGTGCGCCAGAATTGGTAGCCATAGCCGAACTGGTGCTCGGAATCGCCGTTTGCCACGATGTTGTCGATCTGGCGCGATGTGGCGTCCGCCATGTACGACTCGGGCACGACCTGGTCATCGCCCACGCGGCCACGGTTCATGCAGAAGAGGGCAAACTTGGCCAGATCGCGCGCGGTGAAGAGCACGCCGGAGCCGCCCCAGGCGTGGCCGCAGGGCGTCTCGACGCACCAGGCCTCGGGGGAGATGCCGAGCGGGTCGAGCAGGCGCGGACGCATGTAGTCCAGGAACTCCTTGCCGGTGACGCGCCGGACGAGGATGCAGAGCATCACCGTGGCGGTGGTGTCGTAGCTGAAGATCTGGCCGGCACGGTGCGTGGGCGGGGTCTTGAAATAGGTCTCGGCCCAATCGGGATCCGTGAACTTGTAGGTGCAGGCCTCGTGGAAGTGGGGTGCGGCCATCATCAGCAGGTCGCGGATCGTGGCTCCGGCCACGAAGGGATGCAGATTCTCCGCCGCCCGCTCGGGAAAGTACTTGATGAGGGGATCGTCCACCTTCACCCGTCCCTCGCCCACCAGCATGCCCACCGCCACGGAGACGATGCTCTTGCTGGTGGAGTAGAGGCGATGGAGGCTGCGCTCGTCGAAGGGACGCCAGTAGGCCTCGACGGCTAGTTCGCCCCGGCGGAGCATCAGCACGCTGTGCATGCAGAGGTTCTTGGCCTCCAGCCGCGACAGGAAGCGCGACACGGCCTCGGACGGAATCCCGACCGCCTCGGGCGTCGTGACCGGAATGGGATGCGTCTCCTCGCTCGTCTTGCGCAAGTTCATCGTGCGTTGCAGGTTTGCGGCTTGATTCACTATTTCACTCCCTCGTTTTCCCCGAAAACAATCGCCTCGAACACGGTGAACGAGGCACCGGACTTCCAGTCGTCGGATCCCAGCCCGGCCTTGAAGGCGAGATGCGTCAGGGTCTCCTCCAGCGTCCAGCCCTGTTCCGGTGCCACCTGCGGTAGGAAGACCGCCGCATGGCCGCGCTTTTCAAGCGTCATGCCGTGGCGTCCGATCTCGATCTCGCGCCAGGAATCGACCGCCCGCCTGGGCGTCAGCACCGAGATTTCGATGGTGATCGCCTCGTACTCATCCGCCCGCAGGGGATAGAAGCGCGGATCGGCAAAGGCCGACTGTACCGCGAGCGCCGTCACGGCCTGGTAGAGCGGCCGGCGCGCCTCGATCTCGCCGATGCACCCCCGCAGCTCGTCGCGGGGCTTGAGCTTGAGCGTGACAAAGCAGCCCGACGGACGCCGCAGGCTCTCGGTCGCCTCCGGCGCGAAGGCGTCGGGCGGCAGCGGCTTGCGGGTGTCGAGAACATGGCGGATCGACTTGCGCGCCATCTGCAGCAGGGCGCGCTTCTCGTCGGCAGTCAGGTAGTCGCCATAGGCTGCGGCAGTCGGCTCCACCGAAGACGCCGGCCACTCGGCCCATCCCGCCATGCTGAGGTAGCACACAAAGCGCGATTGATCGCCCGAGTCGTCGGACGAGGTGGCATAGTGAAGCCGCTCGATGCGCGTGCGCGGCGGCAGAAGCTGAAGCATGAGGGCCAGCGGGTGGCGGCCGCAGATTGTGGTCCGTTCACGCTGCACATACTCCAGAAAGCCATCCAGATCCTGCTTGCGGATCAGGTCACAGGCGCCCATGTCGACCTGCCTGACGCGCTCCATGGCATCATCGCCGAAGGGCGCGTATTCGAAGTCCACGCCATAATGCGTGAAGTCGGAGCTGACGACCAGCAGCGTTTGGGAATCCATGAGGCGCGCGAGGGCGGCTGCGGCGCGTTCCAGCGTGGCGCGGTTCAGCTCGCCGACAATCAGCGGCACGAGCTTGAAATTTTCAAGCGCAACCTGCAGCAGCGGGTAGAGGATCTGCGTGCTGTGCTCGGCGGCATGTACCGCGTCGTTGCAGGCCAGCGGCATGGTTTGCGCGAGGGTTTCGATGGCCTGGCGGTCGATTGCCACCTGCCCCAGCGGTGTGCTTACACCGGCGGCGGCGGGTGCCACCACCTCGTTACGCAGCCAGACGCGGTGGCTTGGAGCCAGCAGCACAACGCGGGTGAAGGGGGCGTTCTGAATCAGCTTGATGCCATGGGCGGCGGTTGGCAACGAGTAGGCATAGCCGGCATGCGGCAGCACGAGCACATTGGGCGGTGTCTCCTCCGACGCACCGGGCACGCGCGCCAGCGCCCCCAGGATGGTATTACGCAACGCCGCCGCATTTCCCGGATACCAGGAACCGGCAATCGTGCTCTCAAGAATGCGCCCAGACTCTGCCGACTGTACACCGCTCTTCTTCATGTAGGCATTATATAATGGCCTTGAATGCATATCAAGCAGACGGCACAGACAGCGCATGGATGGAGGGATGGAGGGATGGAGGGATGGGGGTATGGATGGAGAACGGCAGCGCCGGGGACGGCGGGCTCCAGCGTTCCGGCTTTTCCGTTCACATTCGCTGCCGCCTGTACCGAACCCTCCAGCCCACCACCACGGGGTAAGTTCACGGTACAGCAACCGAAAGGTAGGGCGAGCCGTCCCCGTCAGGCCGCCAAGCGGCGAGACCGGCGAGCCGCAGTGAAATGGCCCCGCGAATGGACGCGGATAGACGCGAAGTGGGGGAGTAAGCGGGTAGATGAAGCGTGCCGATTAAGTTTAAGAGAGGGTGTAGAGTGGGTGCTGCACGCTAACACTTTGTCCCCGCACTTTGTCTCCACGCTTTGCCGGCTACGCTTCGTCCCCGCACTTTGTCCCTACGCTTTGTCGAAAGCTAAAGATGGGGTAGCTGGTAGTGTCTCAGACAGTTGTTTTGCCCACTCATCAGGATGTTGTTCTCCTCTTTCTCAATGCAAGCCGGATACGGGCAGGATCCTGCCTCAGGTCGAGCACTCGCCAAACAATCACCGTGTCCTCTTCCAAGGCGTAGTAGATGGTGTAGGGAAAGCTTCACTACGCTTTCATTACACGCGGCCCAGTTGCGGCAGGGCATCGAAGTGCGCATCGCGGGAGAAAAGCAGAAGATTGTGCTGCTGTACCAGAGCGGCTATCCAGATGTCGTTGGTCGGTATCGGCGTGCCTTGCTCGCGTAATTGCCGAAAGATGCGCGCATAGTGAAAAGTGGTCTGTTCATCGGCAAACAGCATCTTGACGCGGGGGCTGTTGAGGAAAATGGACAGCGCTCCCTCATTCCGGCGCGCCAGCGTACCGCAGGCGAAGCCCGCCCGCAATTCCGCGAGCACGCAAAATGGCATGCAGATTTGAGATGCCCGCCGTAGACAACTCACGGCATCGTCCCGTCCCTCGCAGAAGTCTCGGTAGCGATTCGTGTCGATCGCGATCCTCATGCCCACAACTCCGAATCCACCTTATCCATGTCCTCCAACGCCTGATCACAGGCGGGATCCGGAATCCAGCTTCCGATCAGGCCATCAAGGTCATTATACTCCACAGCATCCGCCTCCACTCCCAGACCGCGCAGGAGCGCCGTGAGCGCGGCCTCGTTCAAACTGATTCCGTATGCGGACGCCGCTTCGCGCAAGCGGGCATCCGTTCGTTCCGGCACGTTGCGTAGGGTATATTGAATACTGCGCTTCTTCATGCAGGCATTATATGAATGCGCTGCCTGCATGTCAAGCAGGCGGCGCATGGAATGTTGTCAGAGAGTGCGCTCCACAATAGTGGATGCGCACCCAGAATCCAGCAAGGCATCCAGAATTCAGAAGGAAATTCGCATCCTTTCGCATCTCCTTTAGTGTCCGTACAATCGAGACCACATCTTTGATGGGCGATAAAACGCGCAAATTGCTGCCGTGCAATATTCTGGATGCTGGATTCTGAATTCTGAATTCGGTGCGATTCAACAAAGTTGAATCGCACCTGTCAGATGATCTCCAGCCCGTCGCGGTCGGGCAGTGCCGGGAACGGCGCGTGCGGCTCGGTCTGGTACCAGAAGGCGGTCGAGGCCATGTCGTCCTGGTTGGGCAGGTAGCGTCCGCCGGTGCGCCAGCCGAGCGACTGGATGGTTACGCCCAGATCCTGCCTGAAGCGCACCGGATCCATGATGTGCCAGCGGTAGAGGCTGAAGCGGGTGTTGGCCTGGTAGCAGCCGTCCGGCCGGACGACGTGCGGCACGCCGGAGTAGGGGGTCGTGAACTCGCGGTAGGTCCCGGCGGCCCTGTCCTCGAAGTTGTACGAGCCGCCGAAGTAGTCCTCGGTGCCCGTGCCGCAGATGGTGGGGAAGCAGTCGCCGCCGTGCTCCCTGACGTTGCGGCCCACCACGCCGCCGGGCAGGTCGCCATCCAGGTAGAACTTGATCTCGCCCTCGCCCCACCAGCCGTTGTTGTTCATCTGCCAGGCCATGTAGGTGCCGACGTAGTGCCCCTCCCCGCGCACGCCGTCGAGGATCGTGTAGACGTCCTTGTAAGGCAGCGGATTCGTCCGGCGGAACTGCGCGTGGAAATAGGCCGCGTCGTCAGGCACGGCGGTGAGCGTGCAGTTGATCTGGTAGTAGAGCGACATCGGCTCGAAGCCGATGTTCTCGGCGGTGATCCGGCAGTGTTTGCGGAACGGCATCTCCCAGTAGCAGTTGAAGGCGCTGCCGGGATTCACGCAGACCGGCAGCGAGACGACGGGGCGGAAGTTGGTGAGGCTCGCGTAGGCGCTGGCGAAGAAGTCGCCGACCGGCACCTCGACCGAGGGGGTCTCCTCGCCATCCCAGTAGAAGCGCAGAATGAGGAAGCGGTAGCAGCTGCCGGGGGTCATCCAGATCTGCTGGATGGCGCCGGGGCCGTCCACATCCGCCAGCGTAAGCGTCTCGCCTGGTTCCACCATGACGCACGGCCGCACCTTCCAGCCGGTACCGAGGTCGCGCGAGGGGCCGTGGTCGGGGTCAACATGCCGCCCGCCCTGTCCCCTGGCGCCGGTGGGATTTTCGGCCGAGATCGAGCGCGTCTCCGCCGCCGAGAGGCGGGACAGGTTGCCGAGATGGAGTCCGAGTCCGTTGAAGGCTGTGTTTGTCATGCAGCCAATTATAGCCAAGTCAGGCCTGTTAGCAACCCCGACCGGCGTAATCGGCTAGCGACAGGGGGTGCGCAGGGAGAACTGGGAGAACTGGTAACCACAGCCCCTGCCTTGTCGCGAGCCTTGTCGGTAGTGCACCAATCGAAGCTCGGCCCATCTTTCGGGGTGCAAGTCCCAGCCGGGTAAGGACTAGCCATCCACTCGTACCGAGTG
>LSQX01075599.1_pt1 | contig 12183 bp, 12 predicted proteins | sample 654561 | NCBI WGS metagenome assembly LSQX01 (sample SAMN04489861, study PRJNA283612) | anaerobic digester metagenome | isolation source: 4 biogas reactors fed with cattle manure at either 37C or 55C with and... | place: Denmark: Kongens Lyngby | collected 2014 | reverse complement strand
ATATGCGCTATATGACTTGTTTTTTTTATGCCCAACAGCCGACACATACTATATGTAGTGGTTATTCTGCATTATTCAACTATATATTGTATTTTTTAATGAAATTTAATTCTAAATTTTATATACTGATTGCAAGGTAGAAAACAGCCTTTAGTAACGCATTAGTAACAAAACGGCTTGAAAGCCCTTACAAATCAAGCCCTTGGAACTATTGCCACATAATTTTGAAAGGAATGAAACAGGATGCCAAAGTATTATCAAACAGAAACCCCGATTGGCGTATATTGCGAAGCGGGAAGCATCGAATTTTACCCCAAGGCAAAGCGGCTTGTGTTTGCCTTGCCCCCTTGGTTCAACTCCAAAGGGGAAAAGTGCCGGGGGAAAACTGTGGGCTTGCCCATTGAATCATTCAAAGACCAGTATCAACAGGTAATTGACCTTTTAGATAAGGTCATTGCAGAACTTCAAAGTATTGGGGGCGGTGCTGATGGATAATAAGCCGGATGCCCCCGACAAGTACAAAGTTAAGTTGGATTATGAGATTCCAAAACTAAAACCAAAAATCATAGGCGGGAAAATGCTTCTGCCTGAAAAAGAAGAAAGGAATGAAAATCATGTCACTGAAAACGAAGGTCAATACTCTTACTGCATCTTTTAAGGAAGCGGTGGACAAGTACAAAAAGGACAAAGCCGCATTGCAGGAATCCAAAATGTATTCAGCCGAGTACATAGCGGCTGAAATCGCCAAATTGGATACGGCATTGAATACTCTTGTTGCTGATTCTAATGCCATGTTACAGACAATCTTTCAGGAATCTATTGATGAAATCAAAAGCAACAAAGCGGGGGGCAGTGATTTTGAAAGTAAACTTTCAAATGCTCTAACCTTCATAAATGCGCTTGGTGACAGGCTAACCGATGAAACCGCCTTTGCACTGGTACAGCCATTCTTTGGCGATTATCAGACCATGCACAGGCTTTCAATGGTGCTTGCCGGGAAGCAGGGAATCCCCGCCACAATGCTTGCAGTTTCCGGCTATGACAACGCCATTAAACTGCTTCAGAACATAAGGACAAAGTACAGGGGAATGTTCAATAGTTTTCGTAATGATGCCGGGATGCTTGGGCTTGTTACAAATCAGTATTTAATGACTGAAATTGATGCCTACGAAGCTTACATTGCAAGGTTGCATGAATACCTTTCCGCTTCTGCTGACGATGCTGAAAAGGTTGTTGCCAATCATCAAACCTTTAACCTTGGGTTGGGTGAATCCGCTGATAACACTTCTGTTGTTACTGCCGTGGATAATTCTGAACCCAATCAGGGGGTGTAACTTATGAACTATCAGGATGATTTACAGAAGGGCTTTGTAAATGCCCAAGCCGTGGGAATCCGTACCGGTACAGCTTTGGCTGATGCACTTGCCCCCACCGATGATGGGTATGACCATTTACGGGGCATTAAACGCATGGGAACAGTGCTTCGGGATGGGGCGCAGGATGCCTATAATCCGGAACCCAAGGAAGATTAAACTGAACGCTTTGAAAGGGGGCAATCAGTTATGGAATCAAAAAAGACAAATGAAGAATTGGTTGCCCTCATTCAGAGCGGCATTGATGTTCAAGAAAACATGACTTTGCTATTGGAACAAAACCAAGGTTTGGTGATGCTGATTGCCAAGCAAGTATCTATATCAAGTCATATGGTTGATATAGATGATGTGATTCAGGAAGGAAACATAGGCTTGATGAAAGCGGTTGAATCCTATGACGAATCAAAGGGGGCTTTCGCCACTTATGCGGGGGTTTATATCAAGGGAACTATCATACGGAACACCGAACCACTTTTATATAATAAAAGGCTTCCCTCACATATTCATCAACTAATAGGAAAGTATAGGCAGTTTTCCCGCAAATATCAGGCTGAATATGGTGAATATCCGTCTGATGAAGAAGTTCTTCGGCATTTGAACATTACTAATACAGCCCTGAAACATTTGAAGCGTACACTTCAGGAAGCCAATTCAGTAAGTTTGGATGATATTGTTCCCGATACTGAAGATTTAACTGTTGGTGAACATATTGCTGACCCTGTTGAAGTGGCTGATATGGTCATTGAAAACCTTTATCAGAATGAATGTGGTCAAATTCTTTGGAAGCATCTTGAAGCATTGCGGGGCTTGTGGGGTGTGGTGCTTGTGGAACGCTTCTTCAAAAACAAGACCCTTCAGGAAATCGCTGATAAGTATAATCTATCAAGGGAAAGGATTCGGCAAATTGAATTAAAGGCATTGAAATTGCTGAAAAAACAGGATGAATTAAAGGCTTTGCTTGATTCCGATTTTGATTATAGAACTCAAGCTCTTAAATATACAGGGTTTAAGGCTTGGAAAGAAAACATGGAATCATCGGTTGAAAGGGCTGTTCAGAAAAAAGAAAGTTGGGAAGCGAATAGGAAAAAACGGATTGATGAACTGGAAAGCGCAATAGTCGCTGAAAAAGAAAACTTGGAAACCCTGAAAACCCGCCTTTTAGAATGTGAAGCAGAACAGCGTAAACAGATTGAAGAACTTTTTCAGCATCAGTTTGATGAGATAGTTCCTCACATCTTGCAACTGTCCCCAAAGGCAATGCAAACCTTCATCTTAATCTATGTTTGTGGGATGAAAGGTACAGAGGTTGCCCAAAAAATGAATGTTGGAAAAAGTGCAGTTAGCATGAATAAAACATATGCAATTTCCAAGATTCAAGAAGGCTTGGCGGTGTAATAAGAAACAGGTTAGTAACAAAAGGGGCTTAAATCCCTGTAAAATCAAGCATCCAAAACTATTGTAAGATAAATTCAAGGAAGGTGAACAAGAATGAACAGAAATATTGAAGTGATAAATCCCTATCTATGGGCGGTCAAGTTCTCTTGGCTTCCTTGGATTTCGGATATAACTATTGAACGCAATCCCAATATTCCACCTGAACGGGAATTAGCAAGAACAACTAAAGAAGGCATTCTAATTTTGAATGCTGATTTTCCGCATTATGAACAAGCCAAAGCGGGATTTTTACAGATGCAGAAGGCTTCTTTGCAGGAATTGAATGAATCGTGGGATGCCCTGCATTCCATTTCAGATAAAACGGCGATTCAAACACTGGTACAGGCTATGCTTGCATTGGAAATTGACCGCCGCAATGCACAGATAGCCTTTGAAGCAGAGCATCCGAAGCCCAAACAGCCATTGTTTAGGCGGGTGCTGAAATACTTAGGATTGAAATAAGGAAGGGGTGAATTACCATGGCAACCATTCAAAGCGCAATCAGAATACATGATGGGTATTCCCCCATCATCAAAAACATGATTAAGGTGAACCAAAACATCATCAGTTCTTTTGGTGCTACTGAACAGGCTTCAGGGAAAGCTTTCAACCTTCAGGCAATCAAAGCGGCGCAAAGTGCGCTTGCACAGGTGGAAACTGATTTTGACGATGTTGAAAGGTCAATCCGGGAAGCAGATGAACAGCAGAAAAAATTTAATCGAAATGTTAGGAATGGCGGCGATTTTGCCAACGGCTTGAAAAACAAGCTTCTTGGTGTGGGTGCGGCTATTGGTGCGGCATTCAGCGCAAAAAAGATTATTGACCTTGCCGATACCATGACCAACACAAGGGCAAGGCTGAATTTCATTGTGGATGATGGTGGTTCAGTTCAGGAATTGGAAGAAAAAATTATGGCTTCCGCTAACCGGGCAAGGGCTTCATATCAGACCACAGCAGATGTGGTTTCCAAGCTTGGAATGCAAGCCGGACACGCCTTCAGCAGTAACGATGAACTGATTGCCTTTTCCGAACAGTTGAACAAAAGCTTTGTCATAGCGGGTGCAGACGCACAGGCGGTTGAATCTGTTATGTATAACTTGACCCAAGCCCTTTCAAGCGGGGTTCTTCGTGGGCAAGACCTGAACGCCGTATTCAGTAATGCCCCAAATATCATTCAAAACATTGCCGATTATCTTGATGTTCCTATCGGTAAAATTCGTGAAATGGCGGCTGATGGTGAACTTTCAGCATCCGTTGTAAAGAATGCCATGCTTGCGGCGGCTGATGAAACCAATGCCCGGTTTGCCGAAATGCCTATGACATGGGCGCAAGTGTGGACGATTGCTAAAAACATCATATTGGAAGCCTTTGAACCTGTCATTCAGACCATCGGTAAGGCGGCAAGCTATATCTATGATAATTGGTCAACCATAGCCCCGGTATTCTACGGTATAGCGGCGGCAATTGGCGTTGTTGCGGCGGCTTATGGCATTTGGAAGGTTGTTACCTTGGCGCAAACCGTGGCGCAATGGGCATTGAATTCAGCCCTTCTTGCGAACCCAATCACATGGATTGTTCTTGCAATTGCCGCTGTTGTCGGTGCAATTGTGGTGTGGATTAACAAGATTGGCGGCTTGAAGGTTGCTTGGTTAACCGCCGTGAATGCCATTATGACCGCTTGGGATTGGGTTAAAATCGGCTTCTTCACCGGGGTTTATTGGGTGATTGACCTTTGGGAAAAAATGAAGCTTGGGCTAATGTCAGCGGGTGTTGCAGTTGCAAACTACATGGGCGATATGAAAGCCAATGTTCTAATGATTCTTCAGAACATGGTAAATGGGGCGATTGATATAATCAATGGCTTTATCGGTGTTTTGAACAAGCTTCCCGGCGTTTCTATTGAAACCATTTCAGCAGTAACCTTCGGCACAACTGCACAGCTTGAAAATGAAGCGGCAAAACAGGCAAGAAATAACGCCTTGGATGCTTACCGGGCTGATATCGAAGCCGGAATTGCTGACCGTCAGGCACAGCTTAATCAAATGAAAGCTGATGCACGAAGTGCAACCGCTGACAGGTTGGCACAAATTGAATCGGTGAGGGCTGAACAGGCAAATTCAAAACTTCAAGGTGGTTCAGCCGGGAATCAATGGGATGAACTTTTGCGGGGTGTTGACGATATCGCCGGGAACACCGGGAAGATGAAGGATTCCCTTGAATTTGCTGAAGAAGATATTCGATATATGCGGGATATTGCGGAAAGGGATGCTATAAACCGCTACACCACAAATGATATTCACATTGATATGTCCGGTATGAATAACAATATCAATTCTGAACTGGATTTAGATGGTGTGGTTGGATATTTGAACAGTGGACTTGAAGAAGCCATTGTTATTGCATCAGAAGGCGGGCATGAGTAATGGCAACAGTTCCTTCCTTGTCTTGACGAATCCAATTAACCGAAGCCCCAAGGATGGCAAACCCGCCTTCCTTGGGGCTTTCTTCATGCCTTGATATAATTATGGTGTTGCAGGAAAGCCCTGCAAACACTATAATTCGGAGGTTTTGAAGATGAAGAAAATCACAAGCGTATTCTTGGCATTGTGCCTTATCGTGGCACTTGCGGCGCAAATTGCGCCAACATGGGCATTGGCTGAAGATGCCCCGGATGATGAACCCATTGCAGGAGAATCCCCGGTTGAAGTCAGCAACTATGAAGAATTGGTTGAAGCTATTCTTGACGCTGAAGAAGGCGATACCATCATTGTTACTGGGGTTATTGAAATTGCCCCGTATACAACTTTCAATGACATGGGGAAAAACCTTACTTTGCGGCGGGATAATCCAACAGCGGCTTTTGTCTTTTCTTTTTTTGATGATGATGGCATTCTATCCGAAATAAGCGGCTTTACCTTTGATGGGGCTGAAATTGAATCCAGTATGGCTTACATAAGCCTTTGGCATGGCGCATCTTTCCATGGAACTTCCTTTGTGAATTGCATAAGCACAAACCAAGGCGGGGCGGTTGATATTGGGAATATTGGAACGTCTACATTCACTAATTGCCGCTTTGACAGCAACACAGCAGTTCAGGGCAGTCATATAAACATCGGCGGGGCAACAGTATCAGTTATAGATTGTACATTCAACAATGGTAAAGCCCAAAACCGTGGCGGCGCAGTAGCAAGCACTTCACAACTTACGATTTCAGGAAGCACCTTCACCGGGAATCATGCCGGGATTCTTGGCGGTGCAATATGGGCTTATGGTTCTTTAAGCATTGAAACAAGTAAATTCATTGGGAATTCGGCAGACATTGAAGGTGGTGCAGATATTGCCGCTGATGGAACAGGATTGTTCAAAATGAAGGATAATCTTGAATCCTTAGCTTCACTTTATGCCCCTGATGGGCTTGTTCCTCTTGGTTGGGTTTACGATTATGCGGAAAGACCAATGACATTCCGGGATACTGTCTATTTGCCGCAATATGTTCAATTGAAAATGAAGTTTCAAAATGATACCCCGCCTGTTGACCCTGAACCCGTAGAACCTGAAGAACCTGTTGACCCTACACCAACAGACCCGGAAGAACCTGACAAGCCTGACCCCGATGAAACCCCTTCCCCTGAACCATCAGAGCCTTCATATAGCGGCGGCAATGGGGGTGGGTATGTTGTACCAAAGCCTATTGAGAAACAGCCCACACAACCCCGCCTTGCTTGCGGTGAAGCTGTTCTTGACCCTTCAAGGACTGATTACCTTGTCGGGTTCGCTGATGGGGCTTCAGGGCGCAATATGCCCCTTACAAGGGCGAAGGCGGTTCAGGCTATTTTTCGATTGCTAACCCCGGACAGCTTGAAGAAGGTTTATTCTGAATCCGGGGTGTTCGTTGATGTTTCCGCTGATGATTGGCATTCGGCGTTTGTTAATACGCTTCAGAAATCGGGGGTGGTGGCAGGATGCGGAAACGGCTTATTCAAGCCTGAACGGAATCTTACATGGGGCGAAATGGTAACGCTGTTCACACGGTTTACCAATGCCAAGCCGGACAAGCCACTTCCCCTTCAGCATTGGTCAGCCGATGCGGTGAGCGTGGCGGCTTCCTTGGGGTGGATGGAATACCACAGCGGCTTCAACCCGGATGCTGAAGTAACCATTGAGGAATTCACAGATTTTTCTTCAGGGGTGCTTTCTTGGGCAACTACACCATAGGGAAAAGGAAGGCAGGGCTTTCAGCTTTGCCTTCCTTTCGCTTATATGGCGTGTTATAATTAAAGGGTACTTGGATATAGGCGGCTTGTGTTTCGCCGTTTATATGAGGTTATATGAGGTCATTTCAAGGGGGCAGGAAACCGCATGACCGTTGAAGCGGTCAATTCAACCTTGATATGGTTAATCATATTTTGGAAGGGGTGAAGTAATGAAAATAGGAAAAATCAGAGCCTTTGCTAAAAAACAAGGTTATGACGATGTTCTTTATTTGAACAAGTGGCGGGGGTATGATGTGTATGAGCCTATTTTCAACGATGATGAAGTTCACATCATCGGAGTTCCCCTTGTCATTCTTGTAAAGGATAATATCATTCGAATGTCCACAGTCGAAGAAGCGTTTCAGCAATTGAATGAATCTACAAGTAATGATTAAGCCGCCGGGAAAATTCAACAAACTGAACATTTCCGCTGAACATCATTTTGATTGCTGAACTGAAAAAACCCTTGATATTACTGCATTTGCGGCGTTTTTCTCTATTTTGTAAGACCATGTTTTTCCTCGAAACTAACAGGTAACTAACAAAAAGCCCGCAAACCCTTGATATTACAAGGGTGTACGGACTCCAAATGAGACGGATCAAATTATCTCATTGATATTCTTATAGGCGAAACTATATGGAGCAAGGAAAACGTCCGCGGAAAAGTGGAAAACGTTTATTTCAATAATATAAATGTCCTCGGCGGAAAATTTCCTGGTTCCCGCATTTACGGGTACAGCAAAGACCATATGGTCAAGGGCGTAAATATTAAAAATATCACTATTCTGGGCAAAAGAATTAGCGGATTAGCAGACGGAAAGTTTGTAACCAATGAATATGTTTCCAATATTGTATTTGAGTAATTTTAGGACGGGGGATAAGTGTGAAAAAATTGTTGGCGGCTCTTGCATTGGTTGTTATATTCTGTTTTTGGTGGGCATCCGCCGAGGAGGTTAATCTCGCCAAAAACTGCAAGGTTGAAGCCTGCGGATACAACTCTAATGGCGGATTGACCGGCACAGAAGTGGAAAACCCGGAGTTGGCGGTTGACGGCAATTCCGACACAAAATGGGACTGTAACGTAAAATCCCATGATGAATTGGCGGATAGCGGAAAGCTTCACTGGATTATGTTGGACCTTGGCTCACAGAAGGAATTCAATAAAATTGTATTAAAGCACGCCTCAAACACCACTATCGACAAGGATTTTCCAACTTATAACACCAGGCAGATGACTCTGGAATATTCAAATGATAAATCAAACTGGACTCAATTCCTGACAATCCTTAACGGAGACCAAAAGCCCGTCAATACCCGTTATTTCGACAAAATAACCGCCCGGTATATCAGGCTTAATATCCAGATTTCCGGCACTATTGATACTGATGCGCGTATTGCAGAAATCGAAGTTTATAATTCATCTGAAACTCCGGTTAAAGAGGAGGATGTACCTCTTAATGCAACAACCAAGGCGCCTGTATCAAGCAGTTCTACGGCTCCTGCACAAACAAGTCCTTCTTCAGTTTCGGGCACTTCCTCATCAGCACCTGTTTCTCCGGTACTTCTTATTATAGTTGTATTGGTAGTGGTGATTTTCGTTGCAGTTGCGGTTGTATGCACCGTTTGGGTTTTGAAAAAGACAGAATCTAATAATTAATTTGAAATTATGGGTATCTCATTAAAGCAAGCTAGTTGTTTCCGTGATTAATCAATTGCTTGTAAGTCGTAGTTTCGATTTGAACGGCATTTTCCAGTAGGCGCAAGAAAAGTAGTCCTCTACTTTTTGATTTACGGCGATTGTAGCGAAAAGTATATTCATCCAGATAATAAGAGAAGTGCTCTCTTGAACAAGAGCCCTGCAACGTCCCCATAAGCCATCTTTTTAGCAGAGATACCGTTGTATGAACATGTGGCAACAAACTATCCTCGTCTTCAGATTTCTTCACTTTATTTTCCTGAGGGTAGCCTTTTGAAGTTAGTCCGCTGTATCCGCTCCAACCATCGGTAATGATAGTGCTTCCTTTTTCGACGGTTGATTCGATAAACCCATGTAGACTTTGAGATGACGCATCATCGATAACGTTCATGCGGATTCTACCAATTTTATTATCGCTCACCTCGACGGCAATAGCGACCAACACCTTGTTTTCCGCACCCCTGCCACGTTTCCCGCCCTTGCCGGGTGCTCCGATGAAGGCTTCATCAACCTCTACCGTGCCTTGCAGCTTATCTCTGCCGGGACGAACCATTGCACGACGCAATTTGTGAAGCATTGTCCACGCTGTTTGATAACTGCCAAGTCCAAGAATACGTTGCAGATTAAGCGCATTTGTACCATGCTTTTGAGCTACCACATACCATATGGCTCTAAACCATAGGGTGAGTGGCGTATGACTGCCTTGAAATATCGTTCCCGCCATAACAGATGTGTCTTTCCCGCAGCTTTGACACTGGAACTTTCCTCTTCCTGTGTGCCAAACTTTATTAAAGCCGCATCTTGGGCAATGAAAACCATCGGGATAGCGTATTTGGAATAGATATTCTCGGCATTGCGCATCTGTCGCAAATTTCTTCTCAAAATCCATCAGTTTTTTCGGATACTCCATATCTTTTGGCATACTACATCATTTAACTTGCGTCAACAGGATACCCATATTTGAAATTTACGGATGGCTGGTATTGTATTCTTGCTGGCCATCCGTAAACTCATATCCACAGACTTAAAAATTATTTATGAAGGAATTCAGAACCTTAGACATAAATCGACGGTTTAATGCAAGATTCATTAAAAAATAATTTCAATGCAATAGTATTTATGATATAATATACAATATCTGAGGTCGTTATATCCTTTATATAAAGGGGTGAAGCCATGATGAGCAAGTTCGCCTATAGGATATTTTCCTTAACTGCTGCAATAGTGTTATGTTCAGTGGGTGTTTCATGTTCAAAAAGCTCGAAAAATGATAACAGCAGTATGCCTGAGCAGCCTGTAAAAATTACTGTCGGCATCTGGCCACAGGAAACAGATAAATCGGCAACATCGGTTTGGGAAAAATACGAGGAGATAATGAAAAAGAAATACCCTAATATAACCCTTGTGCCGGAGAGCCTTTCGTATTCATTTGATACTTTTATAACCATGGCGGCAAGTGGCACATTACCAACTATTTTTCAGACATATTTTACTGAACCTAAAAGGCTGATTGCCAATAATGTTGTAGCTGATATAACCGATTACGCCGAAAGGTACGGTTTTATCGAAGGGCAGCGGGAGGATATACTCAGTATTGCGACAGAAAATGGGCGGCTGTATGGTATTGCCAGGGATGCATATGCGCTTGCCCTTTTTATCAACATGAATCTTTTTAGGAAGGCCGGGTTGGTGGATGAGGATGGGCTGCCTGTTTATCCGAAAACCTTTGACCAGCTTGCTGAGATAGCAAAAACTATCAAAGAAAAAACGGGCAAGCCGGGCTTTTTCCTGCCTAACCGCGACGGTATAGGAGGATGGCATTTCTGCAATATTGCATGGGCTTTCGGCGCAGAAATGCAATATCAGGACAGCGACGGGCGCTGGAGGTCGGGTATTGGTAGCCTGGAGGCCATCAAGGCTCTTCAGTACGTCTATGATTTAAAATGGAAATACGGGGTTGTCGTCGATAACAGCAGCCTGGGCTGGGGCGATTGGATTATGAATTTTGCAACTGACGAGGTTGGAATGGTATTCGCGGCTCCTGACGCGATGCGCAACCTGGTTATCAACTATTCAATGAATAAGAACGCCATTGCCGCCGTTCCCGTACCCGCAGGGCCGGGCGGGCATTATGCCTTGATGGGAGGGACATTTTACATGTTTGCGGCAAACGCCACCGAAGAGCAGTTGGATGCAGGGTTCAAACTGCTCGAAATTATTGGTATGACACCGAAAGCCACCGAACAGATGATTGAGTCGATTGAATACGAGCTTGAAGCTCAGGTAAGCCAAAACATACCTGTAGGGCCAAGGACAATTAATGTCTGGACAGACCAGAACCGTATTAAGGTTGAACAGGATTTGTATGATAAGTACACAAACGTCGATATGAGGCTTTTCCGGGACTACTACGATGGGCAGGAATCTAGGGTAAGGAAGGAATATCCCATGTACTGCCAGGAAATGTACCGTACCCTCGACAACTGCATAAGGTCAGTGCTCACAGACAAAAACAGCTCGCCGGAGCAGCTTTTGGCAAAGGCATCGCAAGAGTTCGAGAATTTCTATCTTTCCGGGAATAACTAAAGAAAGTGTGGGTAAGAAAATTGCTCAAGCTGATGGTTGTTGATGATGAGTATTATGTAAGGCTTGGTATCCGTGAGACCATTGACTGGGGTTCATATGGCGTGGAGCTGGTTTGTGAAGCCGAGGATGGCAGAAAAGGGTTAGAGTTGGCTTTAAGATTTTTGCCCGACATAATTATTACGGATATTAAAATGCCCGGTATTGACGGGCTTGAGTTTATGGAAAAATGCCGTGAAGCCGGGATTCAAAGCCAGTTTATCGTGTTGAGCGCCCACGAGGAGTTCAGCTATGCCAAAACCGCCTTGAAGTATGGGGCTTCGGATTACCTGATTAAGCCAATCCACAATGAGCAGCTGATAGAGGCGGTAATTAAGGCAGGGAAGAAGGCGATTCAGCAAAACGAAACCCGCAGCTATTACAAAAAGCTTGAATCCGGGATTTCAATGGTTAAGGAAAAAGCACTTATTGAAATATTGCTCGATTCCCGCATGAGCCCTGCAGAGATAAACGAAAAACTTGAAATTTTTAAAATCAAGCTGCTGGAAAATGCAAATTATGTTGTGCTTATACGCATACAGGATTATCATCTTGCACTGGAAAAGCTGTCGCCAAATGGGTTGAAATCAATCAGGGAAACTTTGTTTGCCATTGCCGGCAAACATCTTAACCCAAACAATGACTGCCACACATATATCATCAACAAGGATGAAGAGGAGATTGTCGCAATCATTCACACTGATTTGGATGACGAGCAGTCAGTTTCAAAGATTAGCGAAAGCTGTCTAAGTATTCTGAAGGAAATGCTGGAAGTATGCAGGGATTTGACAGTTACTGCCGGAAT
>LSQX01329958.1_pt1 | contig 12184 bp, 10 predicted proteins | sample 654561 | NCBI WGS metagenome assembly LSQX01 (sample SAMN04489861, study PRJNA283612) | anaerobic digester metagenome | isolation source: 4 biogas reactors fed with cattle manure at either 37C or 55C with and... | place: Denmark: Kongens Lyngby | collected 2014 | reverse complement strand
CAAACCAAAACGCACACTCAGATGAGCATTAAATACAATAATTGCTAAACCTGTTGTGCATTTACTGTCTTTGTAAAAACAATATCATAATAATAATGAAAACTCTTTATCAGAAATTTGAAATTCTTTTACAAAGTACATCTACAGATTTTAAACGTTATTTATACAACCAGATCTCGTGGGATAACAGACTAATAGGGATTATTGGAGCCAGGGGGGGTTGGTAAAACAACTATGGTTTTGCAACATATCAGAGAGAATCTAGACAGCAAGAAAGCCCTATACGTATCTGCTGATGACATGTATTTTGGGGACAATAAACTTTATGATTTAGGAATCGTTACGAAATAACTTGACAGTTTCAATTTTCTGTATTATCTTTGCTAAATGGAAGATGATATAAAATTAGCAGAGAAAATAAATTCTCTTTTGCCATATTTTAATGAAGACCAAAAGAGAATTTACTTAGCCTCCGAAGCTAAGTACCTTGGTCGGGGAGGAAAGGCAAGAATTCAAAGACTTACCGGGACTTCACATAATACTATTAATCGAGGGCTAGAGGAGTTGTCAGCTGGCACTGTCCAAAAACCGAATGAACGAATAAGAAAAGAGGGCGGTGGGCGCAAAAAAGCAATCACTCCTGCTATATGGTCTAATATCGAAGCGTTTATAGAGCCTCATAAGCGAGGAGAACCCGAGTCTCCACTACAATGGATTAGTAAAAGTCTTCGTAACATTGAAGCCGAATTAAAAAAACTTGGAGTTAAAGTCAGCTATCGAATAATTGGAGACGCACTCAAAGAAAGAGGGTTTAGTTTGCAATCGAACCGTAAAACATACGAAGGCAAAGGTCATAAGGACAGAGATGCTCAGTTTGAATTTATCAACCGAAAGGTGAAAGAATATTTCGCTGATAATCAGCCGGTCATATCAGTAGATGCTAAGAAGAGGGAACTTGTCGGGAATTATAAAAACAATGGCACAGACTGGTTCCCATCTGGTTTCCCAGCAAAGGTCAATGCTTATGATTTCCTAACCGATGCTGAAGGTGTGGCAATTCCTTACGGTGTTTATGACATGTCTCTAAACAAGGGGTGGGTAAATGTTGGTATTACTAAAGACACAGCAGAGTTTGCAGTCCAAAGCATCAAAAACTGGTGGTACAAAATGGGAGTTTATTATCACAACCAGGCTACCTCATTGATGATTACAGCCGATGGAGGAGGTAGTAATAGTTCTAAGGCAAAGCTTTGGAAATATGAGCTACAGAACCTCGCAAATGAAACAGGCATGAGTATCGAAGTAGTTCACTTCCCTCCGGGCACGAGTAAATGGAATAAAATTGAACATCGTTTATTTTCATATATCTCAAAAAATTGGAGAGGAAAGCCATTAGTTAGCTATGAGGTTATAGTTCAATTAATTGCTTCAACTAAAACTAATAAAGGGTTGCAAGTAGAATGTGAAATGGACGAAAGTAATTATAAGACGGGAATAAAAATATCCAAAAAGCAAATGAAAGAAATTAATATCGAAAGAAATTCGTTTCATGGTGAGTGGAATTATACTATTTGGCCTCAATAACGGTCAGGTTATTTAATAACAGGACCTTAGTTGGAGACAAATCAAATATTGGAAACATACGAGAAACTTTCTTTTTCAATCAAATGCGAGTGAAAAACGAAGTAATATCTTCAAAAAATGCAGACTTTATTATTGATAACTATACATTTAAAGTTGGTGGAAAAAACAAGCAACAAAACCAAATAGAAAAAGATGGTAAGTCATTTATTGTAAAAGATGATATTGAATTTGGATACCTTAACGTAATACCTCTTTGGGCTTTTGGACTAAATTATTAGAAAACATAATTAATAGGAATTGCCAGGCGTTAACATTATAGGAATTAAGGCACACTTGAGCCCTGAAAAAAGGTAGTAGGATGATTTTTCTGCTGCCTTTTTTGCAAAAATTACTATAATCGGCAATGTTTCCCAAAGCCAAAAAAAGCTGAGGTACAGAATAAAGGCAGAAACTAAAAAAAATAGATAGAGGTAATGAATCAAGTGAAATATTTTTTATTTATTAGTGTTTATGAAATCAGAAATAATTGAACTAATAAAGCACGCAAATTATAGTGCTGAGTTTATTGCTTATGTTGAAAAAGAATTTCCTGAAGATTATTCGGGAAAATTCATTCAACCGTATCACAAGAAAGTGGAAGATAATCCTCTTTTAGGTTTAAGTCCGAAAGAGCGTTTGTTCTCATCTTTAGTTGAACTTCTGAACGTAAAAAATTACTATCACAACAAGCAGATTCCAATACAATATTTATACGACAGTATTAGTGATTTAAGTTTCAGATTAGAGCGCTTCCACGCCAATAATAACATTTATGGCTTAAGCGAAAGAGACCTAAGATGGCTGGCCCCTTTATTTAAAGCCGAGATAGTTGATTTGGGCTCATTGAGGTTTCAAAGAATTTTGTTCTCTTTTAAAGGGATAGAACGCGAAGGGTATGATTTTATGCCCTTGAGCGATAAGTGGAAGAAACGCTTTCCGGAAGGGACACCGGTTATAGAGATTCATATACAAACGGACACGGACTTTAGAAAGGATAAAATTGATGAGGCTTTTGCACTTGCCCGCAATTTCTTTGAACGTTATTTTAGTGAGCACGAATATGAAATATTTATCTGCAGGACGTGGCTGCTTTACCCAAAGACCCGGGATATTTTAAGTGAAGATAGCAATATCGCATCATTCTCTAAACGCTTTGAAGTGATCGCTTCGCATCAAAACACAAAACAAGCTTTAGATCGTATTTACGGAACAAATGATTTGAAGGAAATAGCATCCATGGAGAAGGACTCCAGCTTAGCCCGGGTGGCATGGAGAAATTTAGATAAGCTTGGTGTTGCCGCCGGAATTATTTATAAATAAGAGAAATAAAAGCAATTGTTTGGGTGTTTCAATGTTTTGTTTGCGGTAGCGCCTCGAAAAAATGCCGTAGCACCGCACTTTGAAAAAACCTTTTGGCAGCACATGCAACAAAATCCGGCGGTCGGTGATGGCAATGCGGAACACGTAGCGCGAGAGGTATTCCAGTAACTTTCACGTATTTCTTACTTTAATTGCGTAAAACCGTTTCCTGTTCAAATCTTTTTTTAAATTTGTCANNTTTTAATTTTAATTGGATGAAATTTGAATGGTTAAATGCCTCAAAGATACTGGTTTTCGGTGGCCCAAAAAACCACCGAGCGCAGTGAGGTTAAGTTCAATACAGGACAAAGACATTGCAATGGAAAACAATAACGACACGACTACACCCGACAAATTAAAAGTTCGGGAAAAAGAATTAAAAACTCTCGAAAAAGATTTTGATTTTGAGAGATTGGAATTGAACTTAAAACTGCCGAATATCTTTAGGATACTCAAAATTTCCAAAGCAGAAATCAGGCATTCTAATTTTCTTGCTTGGTTATTAAACCCCAACGAAAGTCACAATTTAAGAGATACATTTTTAAAACATTTTCTACTCGACATATCTGTCGATTTTGACAAATTAAATTTTCAAGACTTTGAAATACGTCGAGAATGGAAGAATATTGATTTATTAATAATTACAAGTGGATTTGTAGTTTGTATTGAAAACAAAGTTGAGTCTCAGGAACATTCAAATCAACTACTTCGGTATAAAGAGATTATAAAAGAATCGTTCCCAAAACATCGACAATATTTTGTTTACTTGACAACAGACGGAGATAAACCTTCTAAAGTTGAGTACCAAAAATATACATATTCTCAAATAGTAGAGACTTTAACCCATGCATTACAACTTTATGAAAGGATGTTAACTTCAGAAGTAAAACAATACATTCAAGATTATATCGAAATACTAAAAATTGAAATAATGAAAGAACATGAACTCAATGACCTGGCATTAAAGATTTATAACAATCACAAAGAAGCACTTGATTTTATTTTTGAAAACAAGCCTGACTTAGCAACCGAGTTCTACAGATTTTTTGAAAAAAAAGTAAAGGACAAAGGATGGTTGATTGGCTCACCCAATAAAGGATATGTACGATTCCTGACTAAACCATTGAAAGATATTTTACCCAAACTGAAAGGATGGAGGCAAATGGAATCTTTTAGCTTTGAGACAGATTATTTCTGGTATAATCAAAAGCAAGTTCTTTTTGCCACAGTCATTGCACCCGGTACTGGTTCCGATGAAGATAATCAAGTTGTCAATTTATTAGATGAAAGCTTAAACACACTTAATAGCCATAATGACTGGAAAAAACCTCAAGGAAAAAAATGGTTAGTCCATTTTAGAAAAAGGTGGAAGTTTGATTTGGAGGAAATGAGTGAAAAAAATGACAATGAAATTTATGAGGCAATAGATAAATTCTGGCATGTTATTGAAAGTATTGTTTCACTCACGGAAGCCGCAATCCTAAAAAGAAAAGATCAGTTTATTGAATTAAAACAAAAACAAGAAGCATGGGAAAATTAGATATTTCGCACTACATCGGCTGTTTAGTTGGAGGTGCTGTTGGAGATGCCTTAGGTGCGCCAATTGAATTTCTTTGTCTTTCTCAAATAAGAGCAAGATTTGGAGAAAATGGAATATCAGATTATGTAGAATTTGCGAACAATACCGGAGAATTTACTGATGACACCCAAATGACACTATTCACGTCAGAAGCCTTGCTCCGTGCTTATCATAGGGCAATGCTTAAAGGAATTGGAGGTGCGTTGAACGCAATTGCTCATCATTCGTACCTACGTTGGTTGCATACTCAAAATATTGGTGTAAACATTGACAATATTAAGGATGGAAAATACGACATCGAGAAAGGATGGCTTATAAAAGAGAAAGTATTGTATAATAGACGTGCTCCCGGGAATACCTGTATTTCTGCTTTGAGTAGTGGAATTGCCGGAACAATTGAAAATCCAATAAACGATAGTAAAGGTTGTGGAACTATTATGAGAATTGCTCCAGTTGGATTAATGTTCGAAGGTGATAGAGAAACTGCTTTTAGAGTAGCATGTGAACTTTCCGCAATTACTCACGGTCATTCAACAGGATATTTAAGTGCAGGTTTCTTCGCTTCAATAGTTTCTGACTTATCAATTGGCATTGAACTCCGCAAATCAATTGACAATGCAATCCAAATTCTCGAAAATTGGAACAGTCATGAAGAAACTAAAAATGCAGTAAACGCTGCAATTGATTTATTTGGAAAAACTAAATCGCACAGCGATAAGATAAGTGCTGAAACAATTGAAAAATTAGGTCAAGGTTGGATTGCAGAGGAGGCTTTATCAATGTCTTTGTACGCAAGTCTGATTTTTGAAAGAGATTTTAAAAAAGGAATTCTTTTTTCTGTAAATCACAGTGGGGATAGTGATAGTACTGGTTCAATAACTGGCAACATCCTTGGTTTGATTAACGGTATTGACAAAATTCCAGAACAATGGGTAAGAAATCTCAAAGGCAATGAAATTGTAAATCAAGTTGCTCAAGACCTGTATATTAAGGTTAAGGGTGACTCATTCAATACAAATGATGAGTGGTGGGAAAAATATCCGGGATTTTGATCCTACACACAATCAGACACATTTACTGGTCGCACAAGCTAACCCTCAACCAGAACCTTTAAAAATGCCTGCTTTTTCCGCTGCTTTGACTGAAAAAATAAAGCACTAAACGTTAACATTTTAGCGTTAGCAACAAGCAAAAAATCGGAGTGGATTATTGAACTCGAAATGAAGAAAGTAGCATTAAAAACCCTGTAAAACCGCTACAAATTGATAATTTTCGCTATGATGAAAAAAAGTTTGTTTTTTTGAATTATGTGGATAATTGATAAAATATTGACAAGATTAGAGTCTTATGCAATAAACATAAAGTGGATAAATTATTTGTATTCGGTTCATCAAAGGCACACCGTGAATGGCACAAATCGAACCGAAAAAGCCAACCGGGCATACTTTTCCAGTTTAGCTGAAAACCGCCCGGTTTTGGCTGTCCATGCACATGTGCAATATTTTCAAAGGACTATGGTTTTAGCCGGTACTATCAAGGTTCCCACGGAACATCTTTAACCAAACCGGCAAAGCTGGGCAGGGATGTTCCATCATTTTCTGCCCAGGTGTGAAACACGGTTATCAGTCCGGCTTCGGTTTGGTACGACATCATCGGGGAAGGAACAAATGAAATCCTGTACTGTATTGTCCACTTATAGCACCGCATCGGTCAGAAATGACAATCAATGAGAAACGGGATTTTAAAAAATGAGAATTAAATTTTTTGTATAATTGCACTTCTTTCAAAGTGGCACCGTTTCAACCAAAAAGGCTGGCATGGGCTGATCGAAATCGCCACCGAGAAACAGCTCACAACTAAATAATATCTTTGCCTTTAGTTAAATAAAAAAATCAAGATGGATATTGAACAGAGAATTTCGGAATCAGTAGAAGATGCTTTAAAAAGTTTGTATCATATTACACTTGAAAAAAGTTTAATTCAATTACAGAATACCCGGAAAGATTTTGAAGGTGATGTTACGCTGGTTGTTTTTCCGATTTTAAAGTTTTCAAGAAAATCACCAGAAGCAACAGCTTCGGAGATTGGAAAATATTTGATTGAAAATGTATCGGAAATTGTAAAATTTAATGTTGTAAAAGGCTTTTTAAATCTTGAAATCAGTAGTTTATACTGGATTGATGTATTGAAAAATGCTTGGAGTGATGATTCTTTTGGAAGAGTGCCTGAATCTGCAAAAAGTGAATTGGCTATGGTTGAATACTCTTCTCCGAATACCAATAAACCACTCCATTTAGGACACATCCGCAATAATTTACTTGGCTTTTCAATTTCGGAAATTTTAAAAGCTAATGGGTATAAAGTAGTTAAAACCAACATTGTAAATGATAGGGGAATTCATATTTGTAAATCAATGCTTGCCTGGCTAAAATGGGGAGAAGGGCGAACGCCTGAAAACTCAGGAATAAAAGGCGATCACCTTGTGGGAGAGCTCTATGTGGAATTTGACAAACAATATAAACAGGAAATAGCTGGCTTGACAGCAAAAGGGCTTTCTCAGAAAGAGGCAGAAGATCAGGCACCTTCAATTCTTGAAGCAAGAGAAATATTGCGTAAATGGGAGGCTGGCGACAAGGAAGTGGTTAAACTCTGGAAAACCATGAATCAATGGGTATATGAAGGGTTTGATGTTACCTACAATAAACTGGGTGTTGATTTTGATAAAATTTATTACGAATCCGACACTTATCTTGAAGGAAGAGACGAAGTATTACGTGGATTGGAAGCCGGAATTTTTTACAGGAAAGATGACGGTTCAGTGTGGGCTGATTTGACAGAAGACGGACTTGATCACAAAATTTTGCTCCGCAGTGACGGCACGTCTGTTTATATGACGCAGGATATTGGTACAGCAAAATTGAGATTTGCCGATTATCCAATAAATAAAATGATATATGTGGTTGGTAATGAGCAAAATTATCACTTTCAGGTATTGGCAGTTTTGCTTGATAAATTGGGTTTTGAATGGGGAAAAGAGCTATATCATTTTTCTTATGGAATGGTTGAACTGCCTTCAGGTAAAATGAAATCAAGAGAAGGAACTGTTGTGGATGCAGACGACTTGATTGATGGTATGGTGCAGGTTGCCAGAGAGATGGCTCAGGAGCTGGGAAAGCTTGATGCGCTTTCTGATGAAGAGGCAGAAAAAGTTTACGAAATGATTGCCTTGGGTGCACTAAAATACTTTATTTTAAAAGTAGATCCCAAAAAGAATATGCTGTTCAATCCTGAAGAGTCTATCGATTTTAATGGAAATACAGGTCCATTTATTCAATACACACATGCAAGAATCAAATCAGTTTTAAGAAAAGCTGAACAAAAAGATATTCTCCTTCGAGAAAGTTTAGGAGATTATTCCGGAACCCTGACTGTTAAGGAAAAAGAGCTGATAAAAAGAGTTTCTCTCTTTCCGAACACTGTCAGAGATGCAGGAAACAACTACAGTCCGGCGCTGATTGCCAACTATTGCTATGAACTTGCAAAAGAGTATAATCAATTTTATCACGACCACCCCATATTGAGTGAAAAGAACAATTTTGTCAGAGATTTGAGACTTTTACTTTCTGCAGTGGTTGGAAAAATAATCCGTGACGGAATGAGCCTGTTGGGAATTCAGGTGCCGGAAAGAATGTAATAAACCAAATCTTTTCTTTTTGTGTTATTTTGTAAAGTTTTAATTAGACTATAGGTTAAAATAGGTATGCTCCCTTGAAAATAATTGAATTATTTTCTAAAAAAAAATAGTTCCTTTTTATTGTTGTAAGTGATTGTTTTACAGTATATTTTTTTAATTTTGAACCTTAGTTAAAGATAACAAACAAATATTTTTTAAAAATAGAGGGTTACCTTTTATACATTTTGACGATTCTATATTGGAGGCTATGAGAGATTATACAGATGAACAAATCCTTAAAGGAATATTAAGGCACGACAATCTAATTTTGCAATATATTTATAAAGAGTTCTATTACAAGGTTAATTTATTTGTTAAAAACAACAGCGGAAATGAAGATGACGCCAATGATGTTTTTCAGGAAGCGATAATTATCATCTACAGAAAGTTGAAAGAAAATGACTTAGTTCTTGAGAAAAATACTTTCCCCAGCTATCTTTTTTCGGTCAGTAGATTTTTGTGGCTAAGAGAACTTGAAAAGCAACGTGTTGAAAGGCAAAAAATAAGTGAATCATTGCCGTTTCAGCATGAGATTTATGATGACGATTTGGTTGAACTGGTAAAAAGAAATGAAGAGTACAGTTTGTATCAGAAGCATTTTATGAATCTCAGCACCGATTGTCAGAAGCTTTTGCAGTTGTTTTTTGAAAAAGTTCCTTTAGCAGAAATTGCTAAAATCATGGGCTACAAAGGTGAGAATTATGCTAAAACAAGAAAATACAAGTGTAAAGAACTTTTGGTTAGCAGAATAAAGCAGGACACAGAATTTAAAAAAATACTTGAAGATGACACCTAAAACAAAGTTTTTTGAAATGATTGAGGGATTTTTAATGGACGACCTCAATCCGGTTGAAAAGAAGGAATTTGAAACAGAGCTGAAAGTTAACCCCAAACTGAGCGCTGAAGTGAAATTTGAAAAGCAAATGCAGTCTGCACTTGCCGAGAAAGACGTTCTAAAGCTGAGAGAAACCCTTAAGTCTATTGGCAAACAAGTTGTTAACAGCCAAACTCCTTTTGACCTCTTGGATGATTTTGAAAACGTTCGGCAGCTTTCAGATATTTTAGCTCCCGAGGAATTGCTTGAGTTTTTCGATTCCTTACCCAAGGCTCATGTCTATCAGCATGAATTGGCTTCCAATGAAAATGTTCACGAATTTTATCGCCAACAAAATTCTCAGGAAATTGAAGATGAAGAGGAGATGATTCTCAGTGAATTATGGGATTTGGAAGAGATTGAAGGATTGGAAGATGCAATTTTGGAAAAAGATATTCTGAACCTCAGAGATACTCTTTCTAAAGTCTCCTCATTAGTCAAACATCAATATTCGGTAAAGGATATCGACAATTATTTAAACGGAGAGTTAAAAGGCAAGCAACTGGAGCAGTTTGAACACGAGCTCATTGTCAACAGCGCTTTGCAGCAGGATGTTTTTCTGCACCGGAGTATTGAAATTGCGATGTTTGAATCTCAACTAATCGCTTTGCGGCAGAAAATGGCAGAATTGATGAAACTGCAGTCGCATAATGGGGTAGATTATCCTTTTGAAGAGTCAATGGCTGATGATACAACACCTGTTAAAATAAATGATGACTTTCCTTCTGATGCCGAGTCTAATTTGAAGAATAATCTGGATAAATCGCTTGGTGAATTTGATATTTTTGCTCTTCGGAGTAAGCTTCACATCGTAAAGAATGAAATTCAAAGGAAAGAGGCAAAATCCTTTATTTCCGATACAAATATGCAGAAATCCCAGTGGTGGAAGGCAAGCGTTGCTGTGGCAGTCATCGTATTTGCTCTTACCGGGCTTTTCAGGGTCGAACTTGGAAATAACAAAGTATATGAAAAATATTACAAAGTCCCGGAATGGGCACCGCAAAGGTCTGTGTCAGCCGATTTAAGTGTTTTGCAGCAGGCTAATCTTTATTTTGCAGCAGGTGATTATGAAACGGCACTCACATTTTACGATAAAGCAATTCGGGAAAGCAATGAAAAGTTTGTATCCCAGTTTTATAAGGCAGCAAGTCTTCAAAACCTTGAAAGATATACCGAAGCAATTCCTGAATTCACAAATGTTATTCTTCATGGTGATAATTTGTTCATTGAAGAATCTGAATGGTACAGGGCATTGTGCCATTTGAAACTTAACCAGAAAGAGGTTGCAAAGGAGCAGTTGCTTGCAATTGTCAGGAAAAGAGGATTTTACGCTTCGGATGCCAAAGCTATTTTAAGAAAAACCAGATATTAATTCAATAAATTTTTTTCGTTAAACTTGAATTACACACACATTTAAGTTCTTTTCATTCTAAGTTATCAAACGGATTTTAAGCGTTAAACTGAAAACCACACATCTACTTTTTTATGAACGCTTGATTTTCCGGTTTCTTCTCAGACGGATTATCTGATCGACAACCAAACCGGTTAAGGTAAGTGCCAATAGTCCGGCAAAGTAAAAGTCCCAACTTTTGAAAAGCGGACTTGTCTGTCCGATAGTAACGTATCCCAGCCAGTAGTGAGGATGCCCCATGCGCGGGTTGGCATTTTTCAAATAATTTAACTGAGCAGCCCTGAGAGCTTCGTCAGTATGTTTTCCTTTTTTGAGATTCCGGTAGAAATTGCTCATTATTTTTGTTCCGGCATTATCTTCAACTTCCCAGAGGGTCATAATAATTCCCGGACAGCCTGCATATAAAAACCCTCTTGCAAGGCTCATTACTCCCTCTCCCTTTTTCAGGTTTCCGATTCCCGTGTTGCATGCACTCAACACTGTAAGGCGGGCATCCAAATCGAGGTTATAAATATCAGCTGTGTTCAGCCAACCATCATTTTTGTTTAAAATATTTTTGTTTTGTGCAAAAGCAAAACGTGAAAATGCCGGTAGTGAGTCGTTAATAAATGCATGCATCGCCAGGTGAAGAATATCATAGCCTTTACTGAACTCTCTGAAATTTGATTCCGTTGCCTCTTCGCCACGAAAAACCCGGGTTTTAATCTCTTCGGAAATAAAATCAACTTCGCGTTGAACTCCCGGAAGTGGTGTCAGGATATACTTTTCATTTTCAAAAAAGATTGTATCCGAATTATAGACGGGCGCAAAAGCAAGCACGCTATTACCTGTTTTCCGGTTGCTTTTTTCTGTGCTGTAGAGTAAGTTAGCTGAATATGAGTAGCTAATGATACTGTTTTTTATTAAATAGGGTAAATGGTTAAATAGGATTTGGTTTGTTGTGTCAGGCATTTCGGTTAGTAATGCATAAAATGGAAGGTAGTTTAATTTTCCATCGGGAATAATGGTAATTCTGTTATTGTGAGCAAGTTTTTCAAACGGATAAATGAGTTTTTTATATAGATGATGCGCAGCCGCACAATACTTTATTGCATCTTCATTTTGGGTAAACAGATAACCGGGGTTTGAGAGAAATTCAAAAGTGGTTTTTAAGGATTGGGTAAAATCCGGTTTAATTTCAATTTTTTGAAAAAACTCACTGTCTTTAGAGAGACCAAAGGCATACAGCTCCGGGATTGAGCCTGTTTCATTAAATACATACTCAATTACAAGTTCATTGTTTCCAAGTTTTTGCCTGATTTGAGCAGGAGTTATCGTTTTGTCTGAATATTTTAACTGAAAGTAATCGCTATAATTATTTTCCATATATCTATTGAGCTCTTCACGTTGTTTTTTAAACAGAAAAAGCATGGAATCTGCTTTGGCGATTTCAGCAAGATCGGGCTCTGCCTCCTGCCTGAGATAAAACAGATTTTCGTTTTGCTTCGATATATTGTAATTCAACATGCGTTCAAGTTCTGCTAAGCTGTCCGGCATTAAACTGCCTTTTTGGGCCAACTGATCAGACAGGCGGTCGAAAACAGCACTGGCTTTCATGCGTTCAGC